>Ga0210059_1001205_pt1 | contig 38109 bp, 12 predicted proteins | sample Ectturendosymbi2_FD_188042 | JGI IMG/M metagenome (GOLD analysis project Ga0210059, IMG submission 188042) | Ecteinascidia turbinata endosymbiont from Florida, USA - Sample 2 (SPAdes) (version 2) | ecosystem: Host-associated > Tunicates > Ascidians > Unclassified | place: Key West, Florida... | reverse complement strand
CATCTGCGGGTCGCATTTACACGCGGCCTGCCTCACCCGTACATGTGGTCAATGCTACCCCCGTTGTCACTCCCCCTCAAGTCGTGCACACCCCTATTATCGGACCTCCGCCCAACGTCGTGTACGTCGAGAGCCCAACGGTTGCGCAACCCTCCACAACGGGCCGTGTGTATCTACCCACGTCTTCTCGACACACTCGCATATACACCACGCCGAGTAAACCGAAAGCATCTGTGTACATCTCACCTCGGGGGAATCCCAGCCAAAGTGTACGGAAGGCCAGCGTGTACATTGTTGACTCGGAATCGGAAGACGTCCCTTTGAGAAGGTAAGACTGCACATCCTTGTCCAGTATGAAAATGCGACTGATCGCAGTTTCGTCTTGAAAATAATGTTGCATTTTTCGAGAGAAAAAGATCATTCATGCGCTGTGTAGATGGTGTCTGCCATGGCACTTGATAGCGCGCATTATCTTGCAGCAGCGAAGTGAAAGCAACGCAGTCTTTGTTTATGTTAAACTGCTGCTTGTCTAAACTTTGAATACATCGTACAGGAGCCATTTAAATCTCCGCAAGTCTTCTTCCATGTCGAAACTGGGAGGACACAGGAGGTCGTCGGCTTTCGTCGTCATGCCCGATTCGCGATTAAACGACTCGATCGATCGCGCTGAACGATCTGCCGAAGACCTGCGGAGCCGGTCGAGGTCCATGTATCGCTCACTGCGCGATGATCTCTATCGAACGCAGCTTATGGCCGACACCATGTAGAGATTGCGAGCGGCGGTTGTCTGAATCTGTTGCCAAAAAAAGCCTCGATCTCGTAAAAATCGATATCCAGGATACTGGAAATGCAGCGACCTGTAGTTTGGTTCGCTGTGGTGTCGCAACGACGTTCAGGAATTTTTTATTTGTTGTGATTCAACGGTTTTTCAACCGGTTTCCGAACTGGCTCAGATTGCTGTGGTTGGTGAAGCTGATGAATTGAAAAATACAAGTTAACTTGCTGTTTGCACTCTTCCCATTCCGATGTACTGGCGTTCACGCCACGATGCCGCATGTCATGCTGTGGACGCGTGAAGCAAGCTTTGGCTGATATTCCGTCTCGGAAGTCTCATTGTTCATAGCCTCTCAAGACCGTCAGCTGCATGTGTATAGCATATTTTATATATACAGAAAAGTTACTTCCTATATTTCTAGGGTTTTTACTATCATTGCGTAGTTACTGCGATGTCAATTTATAGATGCTTCACTTCCTCGATCTTCGCGATCGTGATACTACACACCCCATTCTTTTCGATTAGCTGCACAATGCTTCGTCTGTGCGCGTGATGTGAACAAGTTTTTTTCATGTGTGCGTATTTTTATACGTTTCTTGTATTGGGGCCAATGTTTTACTGAAGCTGATTTTTCTAAAATTTTGTAACTCAAAGCTCTTCCTCGAATATTTCCGTCGTTGATTTTGTACCACGAACGTGAATAGTTCTGGCGTCGTCAGCCAAACCGAGCAGTGCATGTTGCCGCCAAAGAAACGTTTTGTCTCGTTTTGAACTTCACCAGTCCATTTCTGACGAGAGCGAGTTGAATTTTTCTTCTGTTTCAACAGTATCGGCCTTGTCAACGTGTGTCCTGAGCAGTTACTACTGTTGTACAACTGTGCCTTATCACGTGCCTATTCTATTACGCGATTTGTTAAGTTACTGTGACGTCACCTCAACGTTAACTGTGCCTTACAAGGTCATCAACAGTCGAGGCCTTGTCTAACGCTCGTTTTTCTTGCAGTTTGTAATGCTTCAAGCGAAATTATGTTGAAATTTTGAAACAAAATAAAACTTTTATCGTGAGAACATCAATATCCGTGCCTGAGACAGACTTCAAAATCCTTTAAATCAGTGGTTCTCACTGAACCGTTTTGTCGCCGCTGACCCCTCTCATTGCACCCAAAACTGCTGCGCACCCCTTCGTTTTTTTCAAGTTTTTTCGATTAGTGAGAAAGTAGATTTGGTCGCTTCTTAGCGTGAGCAATATGTATGTAATCACCGGAAATAATTGCCCGGAATTTTAACGAAATGTTCGTCAGATTTATTTGGACAATTTGACTGCATAATGCTGATAATGATCAGCCATGTACTTATTTTTTAAGTTAAAGTCGGTTAATTGGTAGGATTTACGCGTTGGGGGTCAGCGGTTTTCCCACAAGAGGAAAAAATCGCGTTTTATAGGGGAACAAAGAAGTTTCGTAGGAAAAACGTAAACCTCTTGATGCCTACACGGTCGCGTTCAGCGTGTGAGCTTGCCTGAACATATGCTGCATGGCCATGAATGTACAGTGCTTCCAAGGTTATCCGTTCCACTAGGGACAACATTTTTAGGTATCTGAGCGGATGAGCACAAAACCGGATAATTGCACTCTTATGTTTAAGTGAAAGAAACAACAACAAACAAAAACATAATACATACCTGGCTTACAAAATGATAGAAGTTCAACAAATTGCAAAGAAATTTCCGATATTACTACCACTTGCAGCAGATCTATTAAAAATCAATTATTTTGTAGATTGCAGATCCAACCCCGCTATGTTTTTTGGCAATAAGCGTGATTCAGTCTTCAACTAAATTTTGAAGACTTAAAATACTGTACACTTGCTAAGCTCAGTGGTGAGTTTAAGGTTGGGGGGCCCCTCTGATGATATCACCATACTCAGCCATCTGTGATAGCACATTTGATCAAGCCTAAGATACGGCCACCGAAGGATACGTTCCTGAGACTATGGCATGACTGACACAGCAGGAGAAAATTCAAAAGGGTGTTGATACACAACTTCGAAAACACTGAAAGTTGAGAAGACAAGGCTGGCAACACATATAAGTTAGACAATAGCAAGTTGGCATCGCCCCCGCTTCATTATTTTCGTGCCCCATTTCTCTGCATTCACCATCAGTAAACTACAAAGTTTACCCCTTTGAAAGTTTCGCACTTTCCCCCTTTGAAAAAATGCTTGGTAGTTGGTATCCTAAATTTGTTCACACTCGTGTTTTTATGGGAATCCATGAAACCATAAACCACAACCAAGAAGATTTAAAGCACTAAATTTGTTGTAAATTTCATCCTTTTAATTAGAAGAACATAGCATACAATAGCATTCAACCCGAGACTTGTTTTGGAAAGCTTTGAGGCTGGATAAGTCAAGGCTGCCGTCCTCTTGCATTGACACTAGTTGTTTGAAACATGTGCAAAAGTAGCAAATATTTCCTCTTATACCTTATCGCAAACATTTCTAGCAAGTAGCCTACACAATTGATTAAATCTGTGCTAAGAAAAAACGGTTCAAGTTACACTGGCTTAGAGCTGGCAAAAAACTTTAACATCATCTAGCAAGTCTGCCTTAAACTAATCACTTATTAGTCAAGCTTCAAATAATCTGACTTCAAGCATAGGCTAAACTCAAACCACCTAAAAATTTCTGCAGAAAAAAGGAGTGTTCATTATGATCAAAAAAGGCAATTTCTGCCACCTGATAAGAAGCATGAACGTAGCCTTAGTTATTTAACAGTCTTTGCAGCACAACAGCAATAATACAAAATTACATTAAAGTTGCTGTTTGGGCCCCTTTGAAAGCAGAGTACTTGCACGTCACAGTGTCTGTTGGTGGCCTCTTTGAAAGCAAGATACATATGCAATGGCTTTTGGGGCAAGATATATATGCAGCAGCTGTTGGGGGCTCCTTTGAAAGCAAGGTACATACACATTACAATTGCTGTTGGGGGCCCCTTTTAAAGGAACGTACTTACACATTACAACTGCTATTGGGGGCTTCTTTGAAAGCAAAAAATTATAGGTTAAATTTGCTCTTAGGGTCCCCTTTGAAAGCAAGGTACTTACACATTACAGCTGCTATTGGGGGCATCTTTGAAAGCAAGGAATTTTACATTGGGAGGCCCTTTGAAAGCAAGGTATTAATACATTTTATTTGCTGTTGGGGGCCCCTTTAAAAACAAATTACTTGCACATTGCAGTTGCTGTTGGTGGCTTCTTTGAAAGCAAGGTAGCATTAAAGTTGCTCCTAGGGGCCCCTTTCAAAGAAAGATACTTACACATTACAATTGCTATTGGGGGCCTCTCTGAAAGCAAGGAATTTTACATTAGAGTTGCTTTTGGGAGGCCGCTTTGAAAGGAAGGTGCTTACACATTACAGTTGCTGTTGGGGGCCCCTTTGAAAGCAGTGTACTTACACACTACAGTTTCTGCAGGGGGCCCGAAGCAAGTGCTTCGCTCGCCTCCCGTTAAACACACCACTGACTAAACTGATTTCCTCATTAGCTGAACTTGTCTTAGCGTTCAGTCGAGCAGTCCTATCGAAATACGCATACGTTCATACGTTTTGTATTTTTGAGTGAAGGGGAGGGTTACTGCCAAGCAGGGACGGATCAAAGGGGGGAGATCGCTACCCCCTAAAACTTACGAAAGTAACTTTATTCACCATGATTTTGTGGAATTTGGAAAAGAGCATTTCGCGATATAAGGCCATTTTGCCGTCCATTGTTTTGTCACAGCACTGTTACGAAGTGTACTTCATCTCTCTTACAGTAGTGAACCCGTAATGAGACTTGACCACCAAATTTAAGCGCAATCGCCCCCCCCCCCTCTAAAGTTCCTGACTGGATTCGCCCTTGCTGCCAAGATGCATGCCTGAGTCTGAAAACAAAAGCTTTGCGTGAGGTCTCCAATGTCATATTTGCAAAAACATGTTTGACATTCCGCTGGACGAGCAAGCTTCATAACTAGGTCCCATGTAACAAGTCGCCGATAAGGCAAGCTGAGTCGACGCGCGTGGCTCATGATTTAACCTGTAAAAGGAATTTTGGCTCTTCGGAACCTTGTGGACATAAACAGTACTAAATAATACTGAAAAGTATTTAGTTAGTTTATTGCAAATAGCTTAAGTAGTACGTCCAAACTAGTAAAACGATAGATATGTTTAGGTCGTTCACTTCGTGATGCTGTGAAGCAGGGATGAAACAACCACATTTTCATGCCTCAGCTTTATTTACTTCTTTTTTGCACGTGGAAAAACAAGCTTCGAGCAGACTACAATTTGGTCTTCAACCGACCGCCAATAAAGGCTTGTGGCGGAAGTTCTGCATTTTTCCTGCCATTTGAATGTCTTAATCATGCGTACCTCCTACATTGTTGGATGGAAAATACGTTTGTTTTCAAGACGACCGGATAATCGAGGAAGCACTGTAGGCTACTCTTAAGCGAAACGAGAAAATTCAGAGCGAGGTTTTAGTGTTGTCAATGACATTATTACTAGGCGTACAAAACGTCCCGTTTTAGCCGGGACAATCCCGGTTTAAAGGCTTTATCCCGGCGTCCCGGTCAGTCAACCGAAAAGTCCCGGTTGGGCATTCAGTTATCCAGTATGTAGTCGTACACCTGGTACATCCGCAACCGGGCAAATATTTTTTCTATCATGCATAACATGTGGTCTAATAACAGAAGCAGAATGTGAAACCCATTATCACCTGCAAAATTAATACTGACTTTTTTGCTGTGGCTTTTACGGGAAAATAAAATCGAGCAAAGTCTTCTTGAAGTAACTATTGTCTACGGAAAGTACGATTGGGCGAATGTGTTAATCTACAAATGCTTGAACATTGTTTTGTTTCTTAGTGAAATGCATTATTTTGTTTTTTGTTGGTGTCTTAAATATAGGAATTTAAAATAGCTACATCCTGCAAGTAAGATATGAACCACATATATCTGATACGACTCGTTGTTCTCAAGCGTCCCGGTTTTCAGTCACAAAAACATGGTGTGCCTACTTATTACCTAAAAAAGAATGTATCATAAGTAGCGAGTTATCCCCAGGGATGTAGTGCTAACAAAAAAGTGTGGGAATGCATAAAAAAAATAGCCATTTTAACACAGCTTCAAACACATTTCAAAGCAAAACGTGAAAAACGTGTGGGAACGCCGTTCCACGCGTTCCCGCCTCACTACAGCCCTGGTTATTCCTAAATTAGCAGCATTTTTAAGCAGTTTTTCTCGTTCGTGAATTGTGCATTTTTTGGTAAAAGTCTTGCGGTCACCAAACATGCAAAACAGTCAGACAACCCCGTTTCTTTTCTCTTAAATGTTAAACTGCACTTAACAACAAAACAAACTTGGCAAATCAACTGTTACATGGAGGTCAAAAAGGTGCTCCCATGAAAAATAACCTTTTTGTGAAAAACTGTTTTTTTTAAGCTGAATACAAAACAAATCTAAGCATACTTCGCACATTTCACCTTGGACCAACAAATTTTTCGAGGCAGAACTAATTGTCAAATAAAAGGTTACACAAACAACTCGCAAAGGTTGTCCCAGCTGAAAGGTTTATTGCAAATAGCATACGTAGTACGTCCTCCCTATACGTCCAAAACTAGTAAAACGATAGATACGTTTGGGTCGTTCATGTCCTGAGGGAGGAAGGAAACAATAACCGTTACTTTTACGGTGGTTTCTATTGCCACATTAACTTAAACATACATTTAAGCAGAAAATTTGGCAAAAAAAGCAGAACGCACTAGTTTTTTTCGGCTAAATATTTCACAAGTTGAATCAAAATAAACTTCATTTGATTCGGATGCAGTTGACAAGGCACAAAATTTTTGCTCATAATTTACCCAGTAGCCTCTCAACTGCACCATGTGAAACTTTTTTGTAAAGAGGAAGAGTACTTTGTGTAAAACAACTCACGGTGCAGCTAGAAAGTCCACATATTCTTTTTCCAAGTTTTGCTTTAGCTACGTTTTTCAGTAGACCGCAACTAGGGCCATTTTAAGTCATATTTTTTTCTGTGCTTCAGGAAACTATAAAACGAATTTTAAAATAAATATCGCACCCCCACGAAGTCTATAACAAACGTTATAAAATCATATTTTCCATGTTAGGTTGTAAAGTCACATTTTGTGTATTTTCAACCTAATTCTATTAGGAAACCATTGAAACAATCTCAAAATATTCAGGTGAAACTCCTATATCGCGAAGTCTAGGCTGCATCCTGCAAACTGAACCCACTTGAAATTTTTTGTCCACTCCCGCAAAATTTAAACCCGCTCCGTACTTTTTCGGTCTCAAACCCGCACCTTTCCGAAAACTTCTAAAAACTCATAACTAGGGCAAGTTTTTGTTGCAATAAAATCGTGAGAAATATGCATTTATTTTTAACAACAGTTGCAGTAAAAAGTTACATTTATGCACAAGCATTTTAAAGGACAGTGATTTACTCAAGCGATATATTTACATATAATGCTAAATATTTCCAAACGTTATATCTGGCGATCATTTCCCAACAGTTTGCGTAGCATGCTGAAACTTCGCTCCAGACTGCATGAAGTTGCTTGACAATTTAACAATTTGTCCTACAGTTCTGGACTGATGTTTGGCCGGGTCATTTCTACAATTGCTTTTAGGTCACTATTCAGTTCAAATCCGTTACCAAAGAGAACGTAACTATACTGAAATAATTCTCAAGCATGTTTTTTTAAATAACACTTACATTTTGCGCAACTGGCCTACTTTGCAGTTAAAAGTTGCATGTAAAAAACAAAAAAGTTGGAATATAAAATTCCTGCAACCAGCTTAAAACGTCGTACTTTATAAATTCTGCGTATTTCATCTCTTGGAAGCTGTAAAAAAGTTGCAAAAATTCGCCCTACTCATAACGCCTGAAGACAAGTCTTAACAAGCAGCAAAATCAAGCCGGTCATTCTATTCATTGGCAACCAAACCAAAACTTTTCCACACATCTGATCTTTCGCAGTCAGACTTGAGGTGGTCGAGTTGTGACCAGCTGTGCGTTAAGCGTTGTCTTATCCATTTAGAAGGGCTGCTAGGCTGAATTATTCCTCTCCAAGTACAACGGTAGCATTGGAAAATGGTCACTTGCCCAACAAATGGCAAGAGCCTGAGCTAATGTTTCGCAACACTGGGTTGTTACATTCATAATGTAATAATTGCTGCAGGCCTACTGTCCAAACCGCAATGCTGGCAAACAATTTCAGTACATCCACGTGTTTTGCGATTTTTGAGCTGATCAAGTTCGTGCTTTGGCTCAACACTGATTTAAACGCACAAAGAATTACTCAACCCGCGCCCGCCCCGCAAATGCGGGTACCCGCAACCTGCGCGGGTTAACCCGCCCCGCCCAGGACTTTACTGGCCACGGCGACCCACAACTGCAAATCCGGATTTTGTAAATGGTTAGTGCAAGCAGTTTTTTTTATGACATTTTAATGCAAAAACTGTGTGGTGTAACATTTGATTGACTTGTAAGCGCAGGCGAAAACACAATTTTTCGTCTCGACTGTATTCATTTTTTCAGTTGGTAGCAATGAACTTTCACACAACCACAACGTAACTGAGACAACAAGTCTTGCGGATTAGAGAAAAAAAGCCTACCGTTTGTTGATGACGGAACCGTTGATTTTTAGTCTACCATCAACATATCTTGTTAACATCTTACCAAGTTTCCATCATATGAAGAACCAATGGCTTGGAAAAAAATTTAAGTTTAATGACAGATTAGTTTTTCATAAAACAGCAGAAAGATTTGGTAACATATCCTTCCCACTACCCTTTGCTGTGACAATGTGCTTGTGCAACATAGAAGTTTGCAAACAAGACAAAAAAAGCTAGATTTGAACGCGGAACCAGCACCCAACAAGCACAAATATAACCGCATCGAGTCACAGCTTTACACTCAAAAATTTGCAAAGCATTCTTTGCACAGATATAAAGCGTTTAATTCACTACAACGACTGAAAGAAAAAATATCAATAACAAAGAAATATAATAAATCCCATACAAGCCACCTTTTAAAGAACAGATAAGCAAAACACGCTTTTAAACTTCATTCGTGGACTGGAGTGCACTACAAGCTATTCCATTTGTGTCTCGTTAAAAGCTAAACATGCAACAACCATCAACCCTAAAAATGCAAAAGTTAATGCACTGCTGACATCACAGCATACGTAGCCGTGTTGCGCATGGAACTACAACTACACGCTGAATGTTGGACAGAAAATGTTATTTGAATCGCAAAATCGGCGATTTTGAAACACCTAGTCACGAGAGAACGTTTGCTGATCCCGCAAACCATTCCGGATAAGTAATCAACCGTTGAGTACTAATTTAGCTCAGTGGGGTTAGATAAAAGAAATGGCAAGTTTACACTTCATAAGATTACCATGAAAAACTATGACAAGTATACGCCGCAAGTGCAAAAAACGCATCTTTTCACGACTCCCATGATTTCTACTCTTCCACCTGGCCACTTGGGCATGAAGTTGAAATTTTACTTCACAGCTGCGAAAATCAAGCATGTCAGCCGTTCAAGTATCTCTTGAAGTCAAACGTGTGTACAGCCTTTCTCACGTCAGAAAACTTCCGACAAATATCATGAAAAGTTGACAAAAGAGCGGTCACTTTCAAAACATCGAAATAATAATAATCCACAGGTTTTCAGAAGCGGAGCACTTGGCCGGCGAAAGTGTTTCCGTAAATTGCACTTTTGTTGTGATTTCGCCAAGTTTCCGCAGAGCAAGCAAGTTGAGAATAAAGGTGAACTCGCCACTATGTTATCACAACTTATTATGAAGAAGCCCAATGTAAGGAAAACAATTTAAACAGCGGGAACTGAAAGCATTTTCACTGACAAAGTCAAAGGTTAGCAAAGGTACGCTCTACAGCTCATGCGAACAGATCGAGAGAGTTTTAGCGTATGTTGCATTGCTCGAAGATTTGTAAGTGATTGCAGCGACGCGGCAATAAATTGACAAAACGGTTATTCTATATCAACGTACTGCACATTTAGTTGTCAATCAACTTTTCCACCGCGTCAAAAGCGCCACTCATAGAAAAACACGTACACAGGCTACCTCATTAAAAGTAAGCTGAAGACGAAACGAGTTTATTCGAACTTCGTCTTAAACTAAATGCATTTCGTGACGACAAAACAAAGAAGAACGTCCTCTAACGACTTTGCGGTGGGTCCTTTCACTGATGGTTGGCCCTATAGAAGGGACATGGCGCCGAATTATCGCGGGTCGGGTGTCATGACTTTTGTCATTGCAGCAGTGCAGCGATGACTGATGTCCAGATATTCTGGTGTGGCCCAATATCCATAGCTTTGGCAACCTGCTTCTTGTAGAAGTCGCATGTGCAGATCCCACAACTCACGCCTCGGTCTCCACAAAAATTAAGCTGCCAGTGAATTCCAGTTCTGTTTTTGCATCTCGCTGAATAGATTTTATTTTCTTACGCGCAACAAAATGCACTCCACCAACGTGTGAAAAATAAGTTCCACACACTTGCACGAAGACGTCTCACCTGGCTACAAGCATGACACATTATCTTCCGCTTGAATACGTAGGAAAATATGAGTCCTCCTAGGACTGATGCCCCCCACGATCCTCCCCAGAGGAAAATCGGGTTTGAAAATGAAAATGTAGGAAACGCAATTTTAGCAAACGCTCTCGAACAAAAACTAATAAGTACGAACATCGAAAAAAGAGAATACCTGCCAGCGCATTACGCCGGTTCTTTTTAAGTGAGCAGTTCACGACAATCTGCGCTCATAATCAAAAGACTGATGGTGAATTGCAAACTGGGTGATTGAAGTGCACAAGTCCGAACCCCGATGCGGCAAAACTTGCATCTAAGCACAACACCAACTTCCACAAACCGATCCAAGAGGGCTGTTCTTATCCGCGATAATGAATGGCGCGTAAAGGAAACGGTAGACTTTCATGACAGGTTTTGGCAGATCTCCACCTACGTTTAGCATTTTCACAGAAAAACATTGAACCACCTGTTCTTGCGAATCTTTTACAGTTTTGATGCAAACACAAAAATTCGTAAGTTTGTAACTTGCATATAAAGGATGTCACCGACGGGGCACGAACACCGGCAGCCTAGTGACTTGGGAAGTGGCGATTTAGGACTTCAGCTGCTCTCACGAATCCGTAATCGAAAGATTAACCATGAAGCCAGTAGATCAATATCAGAATGATGCAACCGGCGATGACGGAAGCGAGGATAAGAGAGTCTCGTCTTTTTCGCAAGTTGATTTTCTGCACGAGGTTGTTGATGGCAGGAAAACGGTCTAAGACAGCCGCAGTCAAGGAATGTAAAATAAAATACTAAACTTAAACAAATGAGGAATTGCGTGTCAACGGAGATGCAATAAGCAATATGGGTAGTGATTCAGAGCAGAAGGATTTTACGAGAGGTGAAGCTGCAATTATTCACAGTCGCACGTCAACATACCTCTTGATGTCAACGTTGTAGCAAATAGAATATCAGTGTTTGGAACCATGAACTACGGTGTCCATACAAGCATAACTACCACAGGAGACTAACAAAATTTTTTCCATTCTTCAAACAAATCTGCCCCTCTACAGCTAGGACGGCTGAGTATTAGGCCATAATTTTCCTTTCATAAGACTAGGACTGCCATCAACTTCCAATGCACAGAATTCGTTTCGTGTTAGTTTTGTTTCAATTAAGCGAAATCGTCCTGTTTTCTAAAGTTTGGGCCAAAAATGTTCAGAAAAAGTACAAGTAAAGCAGCAGTCTTACGATTACTTTCTCAATAACAAGCATGTTTCATACTAGTCATGCTGTTCTACAAAACTTCGCACAGAATAAAATATACCAAAGGATACTGGCAAGATTGTTCAATCGCGTTGTTATTCCTTTGAACACCGCTCGCTGATTACCCAGATTTTCTTTAGTTGCCACTGCGACGCTGCAGAAAAGTAAATACCAGTTTTCGTTCATAAAACATGGCAAAAAATACAGAGTGAAATACACGCTAAAACGTTTTGCTTACGGCGAAGATAACTGACCAGATGTGGTCAAGTTAAATGGAACGTTGCAGCCTTGAAGCTCAACTCTTATTATTTTCCAAAGGTTTACAGTGGCCGCTGACACAGGGTCAATGAATCTTTTCATCATAAGGCAATCATACGTGTGATGATTTATCGTCTCAAGGGCCATATGTTTTGAAAGTTGTTTTCCATTTACTAACTCGCTTCCATTGCAGTTAATATATTCATTACGCAGGATTTCCAACAAGTACCAATTTCAGTAACTATTTAAACTGTACTCTACTAGATGATGAAATGGACAAAGTTGGAAGAGGATGAAAATGGACGTTTTCAATTTGCTTAAAAGCTAGATATTTTAGTCATCATTCCGCAACATTAGCGATGCAAAACAGGGTTCTTAAGTTACACGTAAAATTATTCTGAAACAGCTACACTGCCGACCGAAAGCATCACACTCAAGTCAGTCAAAGCCACCATTTTCTTGCACAACCACGAAGGCAAGTTAATCTTGTCGAATAATCGCTGCATACAGTATCAACAAGAATAACCTGGAAACTTAGTGATCGTCTTACAAAGTGTTCCCAGAAGTGGCGATTAAGCTATATGTACACGGGATGCTTCTAGTGAGGTGCGTCAGGTGTGTCTGCGACTGTTGCGGTGAGTTCAATGCGCCTTTGTATGCACACGTCTGCGCGTGAAGCGGTGCGTTCGTTGCGCACAGCCTGGGCTGAACGAATGATTTAGACCCAAAATTCGACGATGACGTTGGTGTGCTGCAGTGCAAGACTGTGTTTTACTTAAGTTCTGACATCACATGTGACATATTTTTAGGGTGTTAATAATTTTGTACCCACATACTGTTGAACAAAGCTACACAAGACTTGTTGCGGTACACTGCACAAAACTTTGAAATGACTGTTACGTGCATTCAAAACAAACGCAAATTGCCAAATTTAATTTTGTGTAATGCCTCACAAATTATTTCAAAAGTAGTACTGTCCACATTTCAGACGAACAAAGTGTTGCATTACCTAAAATTTGCATGATTTGTTGCTGCAATGGATTGATCACGGTTTGTGTAGGCCAGGAGTAGGGAACCTATTTGCTATCACGGGCCGAATGAACTGTGCATTATCGCTGGCGGGCCGCAAAATCAATAGATTTTATCCTAAAATGCCACTTTTATCTAACTATGAGGAAGAGTGACTTCTTTTGACCTACTAAGCAAGTAACTGCTTACCATGAAGCTTGGTTTTGACGCGATGTTGTGTTCTACCTTGGTTAACGCAAAGTCTGATGCGGGCCACATCAAATGTTTACACGGGTCGCAAGGTCCCCACCACTGATGTAGGCCAACCTCCAGAGTCATGACGGCATTGCTTTAAACCATGTTTCATTTCTAGAGGGTTAAGTATAAACAAATTAAAGCAGCATGGACAGGAGGTAGAATTAATGTCACACACAACCCCATAACAAAAACATCAGCAGGGGAATAAACAACATCCTTGAATGGGCTTTTGTAAGACAGCAAAATATCATCAGTTTACAAAATTTGCGATGTTATCCTTTATTTTATCATTCATGTACTCCATAACTGATAATAATTTATGTGACAGTGGTTTTACCTGAACAAGACTCATGAACTGTTCATTGAAAGTTACACAACATACTTTCATTTACGGTTTCAAGTAGCCTACTGCAAAAAATACATTCATTTAGTATGACCTTGCCCAACACCTAGAATGGCCTACAGTACGGTAAATGACAGATTATGTCGCACAAACCACGACTTGCTTGCGAAAAAAACTTCAACCAACACAGCCGATCAGGGCCGGGTCATGTAGGCCTAAACAGTGCAGCAGTTTAGTAGCCCGCCCCACTGGGCCTACTGAAAACTAGATGATAAATTGATCTTTCGTAAATCCAGTGTTTCAGCTATCCACAAACTATTAACAATTGTTCTGTGGACGTTCTGCATCCTTTTCTTTATCTCAAAACAAAACAATGTCTACGAGTGCATCCCATCACCATTCTTTCCCGGACCCAGGGCAGTGAGTTTGATGCGTCAATATAGAAACAGGTTCTACTCAATCGCAGACCATACCAGACGCATGCGCCCAAAAAACGCAGAGGATCCATGCCGTGTGCATATAGTGTTATCCTAACCGTATGTCTTCGTGCCGAACCGTCTTCTTATAAAAACTGGTTGCTTGCGCCGTGGGCCATACGGCTGCTTTCGCAGTGAATGCTGCACTGGGGGCGAACCAGTGGCAGCACCGCGCGTGCTCAACCAACTAGGTCACTTAGCCCGTTTGTTCAAGCTGATTTTTTTTTATTATTTTAAGAATTAGGCAAAACTGAGACGAAAGGTTGGTATTGCAAGAATGTGCAGAAAGTAGGCTTCAAAATAACTAACTACATCGCTACTTCGAGGCACCTTAACCAAACAAAATTATGACAATACTCATCCATCGAACATGCGCGCACACAACAGCAGGATATACGTTGACACATGCTGTGAAAGAGATTCTCAAATGTTTGAATCTTGCAACTCGGACGCAACCGCAAGAAGTTCTCACCACGATTCACAGAACACTTACTCGATTGCTTCATCTATCATTCGATCAGAGCTGAAAAACAAGAGGAACTCCTGACGCACACTTGCTTCACATAATGCGTAACACCCGAAACTGGTGATCCTTAAGCAGAGCAAATTAGGGTTTCGACAAGTGAGCTGTGAAGTTAAAACTTACTTTCTCAAATGCTCGTTTTCTTTCATGTACATGTCAGTCCGTCGATTGTTCACACCAGTGGAGTTTTTGTACGCGCTGCAACAAAAAATCACGATTACGCTTGGAAAGTTTATGCTCCATACCAGCGTGGTCCAAATACACGCCCACGGGGCACAGAATTGAAGGCATGCAAGCTTTTTAAGGATTTATTTAATGTTGTTTGTATGGTACAGTAGATAATTTTGATTAGAACGAGCACCGCATCTTTTAATAAAAATGCACAATATAAACGGTGTTAGACTAGGGGGGAGTTCTCGACCTTTTCAAGCATTTGACCTGATTAATGAACAGTGGCCCACCGACTATACAATTTCACCAGTGGTGAGAACTGCTGCACCAAACCACATGCACAGAGGAGAAATGCACACAACTTTACACGTGCGTTACAATCAATGTGAAGGCTGAGTCTGGTTGTTGGAAAGCATAGACGTTCGAAGCTCAATACATAATAATGCACACATCAAGTCGTCTTTCACATTAAGCCTGCTTCTAGATTTTGTTTCCATGGCAACAAAAGCCGCCTGTCTGCCTCAAAATGCACTTCAATAACTTTACATAATGCACAACGTGGTACGCTACGTGGAAATTTCCATGTCGCAATAATTTCTAATACGTAATGAAGGAGAGCGCATTACGACGTTAGTAGTGCAATAGCCACCTACGTTTTCGATTAAAAGGTTCAACTTGCAAAACTTACTCAATTTCAATAATATCAGGTCGTGACCCGTCAAAACTTCAGGAAATAAGGTTGAGAAGCAGAGAGCTTCTGGAAATGAGTCAGCTAAGATAGGTTTCCCAAGATGAAAGATTTCACACTAAAAACGCATTCGATGTTTGGAAGCACATAAGCGTGTGACAGTACAATAACAACAGAAGTGCGGCGCTCTGCGCGGATCACCGATGGAATGCAGAGTGGTTGGAGAGCACTGCGAGACCTCGTACTTTCATCCTCGACATCGGCACCTGCCCTCCTGGAATGGCCCTGCCAAGAAGAGCCTGGGTCCGGCTTAACCGCCTCCGCACCGGTGTTGGACGTTTCCGCTCCTGCTTGTACAAATGGGGCATGGCCTCCTCTGCAGTGCGGCGCAGAAGAACAAAACCGTCAACCATGTTGCCCCCAATGTCCAATCTATCGACCTCCCCATGGACTCCACCGCCTGACGGTTCGGGATGATGAGACAACCAAATGGCTGCTCAACACCTGCCCCGAGATCTAGTGCGGCCAAGCATTGGATAGTAACAATTCGCTCAAACAACGAAGAATAATTACATTTTCTACTATTAAGCAAGTCAAATTTATAAACAGAAATCAAATGGCGGACAAAACACTGGACGATAGTCTCCGACTTACTTCGCTGAAACTAAGATTGTTCTTGATATAAGAACGATATTTTCAGAGAAGCCTCAGCCACAGGCATCCCACTGATAGAGATTTGCATTAAATTGTTTTTTGCTGTTGTGTAATAATATTAGTGATGGTCTCACTTGTCTCACCTTTTTCATTTTCAAATGTTGCGATTCTGTTTTTTCACATCATTTTGTTGAAAATGGCCCGTATGTTGCCACGTTTTTTTGTAAAATAGCTCGTAGGTCAAAAGTAGTTGGACCACTCTGTTCCAGACACAGCTTCTCGTATAGAACTTATTTTTTCGTTGAATAAAGCGTCAACAGTGCTATGGGAAGGCCAACGAGTTGTCGAACAATTATTTGTCTAGCCCAGCCTGCACCTTACGTTGAAACGATTTTTAGCATACCCTGGCCTGCTTCGAACGAAACGATCATTGCATGGAAAGCGGTACTGTTCCGATTATGGTGCGCCACGCGCATATGCTACCAGAAACGGGAATGGAAGACCAAGTTCTCTATGACATTTCATTTAAAGTAATAGCAGAAAAAACATCAAGAAAACAAGCTGTCGTACTCTATGTCGCGTTTGACTGAACTGAGAAGATCCTCTCTCTCACGAAAATGCTGCGCATTGGTGCGGGTTTTCCGAAACTCTCTGTTGTAATCCTGTAAACAAATGTTATTGTACAGAATATTTTACGTTGCCAGACACGTTTTTTAAAAATTCATGTTAGCGCTCATTTGATGGTTGAACACCAAACCTGGCTTGTGAATGGTTCAACCATGTACGGTATGTCGTCGACTGCAAGGACCGTCGCATGAAACGTGAACTACGCGTTACCTGCTTTGATGAAAGATATCCTCCTTCCTCCTAAGCAGGGTTGCGGAGTCGGATGTAAAATATCCGACTCCGACCTTTCCAAAATTTCCGACTCCGACTCCTTAACATAAGGGGAATGAAATTTGGCTGTTAAAATCAATTGAAATCGTGGTGCACAGCAAGAAATCTGTTTCAACAAAAGTTTCAAAAGAAATTGTACCATTTCAACAGGAATTCCCAATTTAGGAGTGTGATGTAAAAAATGATCCAATTGGACATCCGCAGTCGGACAAAAAATCCGACTCCGACTCCCAGTGTTGTCAGGAATCCGACTCTACCCAAAAATCTCCGACTCCTTACTACTCCGACTCCGCAACCCTGCTCCTAAGACAGACAGTCTACGACGGTGTTAACCTAATTTGAAGACATATCCTCAGGCACCAAGAAAGTGCACGCTAGCCTAGACAATTCTGTAGATAGGATAACTATAGAAAGGATATCTCTTGATTCCACGTTATAAATCATTCGCATGTGACTTATTCAATAAACTCATACGCACAAAAAATCTTTTATGGATAACACTATAAACAAATGAAATGATATTGGTGATGTTAAAACGTTACTCCCATACTGTTTTTTTTTCGCTAAGATATTTCGGTATTTTTTTGCTTAGACATTTTGATCGTTGAAACATTTCGGTCATTTGTCTCATAGTCGTATTAAAACTCGCCGTAACCGTGTTCATTATAGCCTATATTTTCAGACATTCTCAACTAACGGACATCATTTTTTCAGTCATTTAAAAAAAAATTCTGTCTATGTGTGAAAAAAATAGGTCCCATAATAGAGACTGCGAGCAAGATCGGTCATATTGAACCTAGCAGTAATCAAAAAACGTTGTTCACATGGAACAGAACAGTACTTGAGTTCATCTATACAAAATAGCTGTTTTTTATTTTTTATGATGTTACAGGGACTTAGAGTCCAGATAATGCTTTGTATCTACCAGTACTTAACCTGCTGGATGGGCTTTGTAAATAACCATTAATAATTTTGAATAGTGCATTTCTCATTTCTTATTGGTGTTAATTGTTCATTCTTCACAGTTCAATCACTTATTTTCATAACATAAAGTTTAAAATGCGAGCTTTTCACAACCTTATAAAACAGTTACCAAAATTAAAATCAATTTGACACTGTTAACTTAAAGTATCTGTAACATGTATGTACAGTATCTTCTTTGTAGCTGCAAAGATATGAGAAAATTACCACAAAAACCTGACGTTAGGAAAATTAGCACTGACAGATGAAACTGTCATTCTCAAACGATTTGTTAAGGCCCATACATCTAATTACAATTTAAGCAGTACAACAATGAATGAGGTACATAACATACAAAAAAGTTATATTTTTGGCTCTACCTAAAAATAAAATTTTTAAATTTGTTTCATCTCGAAAAATACAAGCATTAAGTTTTATATGAACAACCTCAATAATCAGAAAAACATGATTGACAGCATGGCACAACTCTAGTTCACTCATACAATACAGTATTTAGATTTCAAAAGAGAGATTAATCACTTTGTGTTCTGCATAATAAACAACATAGACTACATCCATCTCTGATTTATACAGTGTGAGCACAGAAGCATAAGAAACATTACCTGTAAAATATCTCTGTGTCGTTGCACAGTATGCATCATAGCAGAACTGGTGTTGTTAGTAGATTCAATGTAATCTGACATTTGGTCATTCATGCCTGTCAGCTACAAAAAGACTTAATGCAAACTTTGTACTACTGTCAAATAGCATAAAGAAATATGAAACTGCGAATGATGTACAAAACTTACAACCAAAACATTTATTGAATGACATCAGCTACTAGAATACAGGGTTGCAGAGTCAATGTCAGAGTCGCAAGGAGTCAGAGGTTTTTGGGTGGAGTCGGATTCCTAAGAACACTAGGAGTCCAATTGAATCATTTTTACATCACACTTAAGTTACGAATCTCTGTTGAAATGGTACAATTTCTTTTGAAACTTTTATAGAAACAGAGAATTCTTGCTTTGTAACATAATTTCCATTGATTGCTAGTTGCTACAAAATTCTTAACAGCCCAACTTCATTCACGTTATGTTAAGGAGTTGGCGTCAGGAGTTGGTGCGGAAATTTTGTAAAGGTTAGAGTTGGATATTTTACTTCCGACTCCACAACCCTGCTAGAATACGGTCAACTAAGTTTTACAAACAAACATTAAATACTCATCAATTGCAGTTATAAACACATACTTTTGTGAGGAGTTGTTCAATCTCCATTGCCATTGTTTCGATCATATGTTCACTAGATGATCCATTTAACAGTGGTGTATTATCATCAATTGCAGAAGTGCGTTGGCTGTAGGAGGTACCCAATTTGCTGAATGAAACAAGCTTAAGATCCAGTTCATTCTCAAGCCGTCTTGCCTGCCTTCTCAAATCTGTTGTCAAAAATTTTCCTAACCAGTTAATAACTTGTTGCCCAAGGTATGCATTATAGCTGATAGTAAGACTTTTGATGCTGGGGAATCTTAAATTGTTGGTGAGTCCCTACACTTATGTTTGTCCAATTTTAATTTATAAGTTAAAATTTTACTTTCAGGCAGCAATTGCACCAAACCTTTAGATGTGCATCGAAAATATTGTAAAACTGACTGCAAACCTCAGATTTCAGCCTGGTAAGCATCTGACAAGAATGTTACTTTTGTAGGCAAAATACACTGGAAAGCATGCAAGAGCAGTCGTAACACTGGAAAGCATGCAAGATAAGAGTTACTGGTAGTCACTTAGTCACTAAACTGAAGGATCTTGAAGCTCAGTGATCTTGTGCAAATCATTTCATTAATCATTACTGAGCATCCCTGGCAGATAGACTGTTTGATAAATGCTTCAAATTACTGCTCACTTTCAGAAGCTATGTAGGCTTATGTTGTGTTCTGTTCCAGCAAGGTGATGCACATTTTAAAGCTTTCAATTCGATGCAAAAGTAGCACAAACCAGTTGAGCACCACAATGCATGTATGAAAGCAACTGTAAATTACAACTGGTAATTGGGGCTTGAATGCCTTCCACTTGATTTTGGCTCAGAATCAATTGAGGTGCATGGTGAACATTTTGAATAAATGCAAATAGTACAAAAGCAGAAAGACTGAAAAAATGATTACACAGAATCAGTGCAAGTCTCTGGTCACACATCTGGATGAAGTGTAAGAATGCATAGTTTTACTCAACTGTGGATAAATGAGATTTCAAACATTGCTGAATACACACTGAAAACTCACATGCACAAAACTTACCAAACTGGCTTTTGGCAATGTCTACCAACCACCATTTCACATACTGCTCACTTTCACTTTCTGTTGGGTCTACCTTACTGAGACTTGTTTAATTTGTTCACACTAAGCATTGATTGCAAATTCACAAAGCTTATAAACACTGCATTTATATTTTTCAGACTACATCTAGCAATGGTATGCAGCAGGTAGTTTTCTTCAATTACCACGTGTTAGAATTAGACATCACACATTTGAACGTTTCCAGATCATCTACAAACCTAGACAAACCATTTTCAAAATAATTTAAACTACATATTTGACTCTTCTACCATAAAGCATTTAGATGTAAACTGATCTTTTTCCTTATTTATTTTCAAATGTATGGGGTTTCCTTCATCACCTAGACAAACCATTTATATAATATTTTAAACTACGTATACGACTCTTCTACCAAAAGCAATTAGATATAAACTGATCTTTTTCCTTATTTATTTTCAAATGTATGGGGTTTCCTTCATCAAGGCATAATCTGACTACCACCATTCCATGCTCATGGAGGAAAAATAGAAACATTGCAAATAGTTCTTGCAGAGTTAATTAAGTTTATTGGTCAATATTTACGGAATACACTTACAAAAAAGCAATATTCTGCAAAAATACACCTGATTTAACAAGAATCGAGTCTTGACCACAAACTATGAACCAAACATGTTGCGAACTAAACAAATTTGACCACTGCAAAGCTTTAATGATTTACACTAATTCGAAACAATTTTAGTAATGTCGTTGTAACTAGCCACAGTTCATGTGTTTTTCTTTACTTGTTTTCAAGTGCCAACATTTCACCTGTAAGATTTGTCTTACATTTACAGGACTGATGATGCGTTAGAAAATGCGGAACTAGTTTCCTTGTCAATAAACTGTGACTGATTTGCTTGCCGCCATCTTTCTGACCTTTAACTATGAAAAATAGATACGCTTGCAAGTTTTAATCGTCGCAGAAGAATGAAAGCAGGCAGATTCCTCAGAAACTTGCCACAAGGCTAAAATTTGCTTACTGTCTTCGATCCGTTGAGAGAATCCCTGCCACTACTGTTTTCCGCAAATGTTGACAGTTACTGAAAGAACTATGAGACAGGAAAGGAAGAATTGATGAATTGTCCCACCATCAAAGAAGTTGTTTGGAACAAGGAATAACTAAAAATTAGCTTCATTGCACGCTTCCAATGTACGTTGGAAGGCTCGTCCTTTGATTTTTCGTGAACTGTTATGCTCTGTTTATCACGTGGCTTCTCTCTGGCATTCGTCATTGCGCACGTGTGTTATCTCCAGAGGAAAATTGTCTGTGTTAGACCGCTGCCAAACGCAGATTTTCTTAGCAGTGACTGGTTTATGAGGCTCTACGAAGGTCAGTCATGTTGTCGTAACTAGCCACAGTTCATGTGTTTTTCTTTACTTGTTTTCAAGTGCCAACATTTCGCCTGTAAGATTTGTCTTACATTTACAGGACTGATGATGCGTTGGAAAATGCGGAACTAGTTTCCTTGTCAATAAACTATGACTGATTTACTTGCCACCATCTTTGTGGCCTTTAACTATGAAAAATAGATACGCTTGCATGTTTTAATCGTCGCAGAAGAATGAAAGCAGAAAGATTCCTCAGAAGCTTGCCGCAAGGCTAAAGTTTGCTTACTGATTTACACTAATTGCAGCCAGGTAGTCAAGTGTTTGGTGGCATAAAAAACATGTAAGGGTCATTCCATGTCAGTTGATCCAGGACATTTAACTCACCCTCTTGGATTTTGATGAAACTTAGCAAGATTAACACTTTGAGAGCCGGTCTATGATATATTCGTACTTGGATTTCGGCCTAAAAAATTGCAATTTTCAGTTGCCTTACCAACGCCCTAGCTCCTCCGCCGATTGCGCTAGAGAGCTGTTCAAGAGCTCAAACAGATCAGCCAGTCTAGTAGATTGCACTCTAAAAAAATTTTTTTTGGTTGGGGGTGCAGATTTTTTGTGACTGACGTTATAAGTGAAGTAGTTTTAGGGTCATTTTGGCACATGTTGCCTGGCCTAGGACCCAACCACTAGGCCAAAGTGTTTCGCTGAAGTTTTCATTGGAAACTAGACTCGAGTTCGAGTCTTTTGAGCCTTTGATCGACTTTCTAGTGCTTCTGGTTCAAAAGTTATGATCTAAAATAAACAAATTAATTAATTAACTCATTAGATAATTAGTCAAATATTTTTACTAACTTACATCACAACTTTTGAACCCGAAACCCCAACAGGTCATCCAAAGTATCAAAAGACTCGGATTGTAGCCTAGTTTCCAGTAAAAACTTCAGCGAAATACTACCACCTAACTGTTGGCGCCCAGGCCCAGGCAAAGTGAGCCAAGGTGGCCTAAAAGTTCTCCACTTATGACGTCACTCACAAAAAACCTGCACCCCCCAAGCAAAAAATTTTTTTTCGCGTGCAATCTACTAGACTGGCCGATCCGTTTTTAAAACTGCTGTTTTTTTGCGAAAATCGCTGAAACCACCCGGGTGCCAAAGAGTTAAATAGCTTTTCATACTGATCACAAAAAACTACATATTATTTAAATTGACCAACCATAGCCAAAGTTATGGTCGTTTCAAATTGCTCACTTTTTGTGATCAATCAAGCGGAAAATTTCTACTTTTCTTCCATGTTTTACTGAAACACGCTGTAACTTTGCTTATACACACTTTTATGCTGCCAAATTTTGATATGGTGCAGTTTGTAATATACTTAGCTAAATCTCAAAAGACCAACCTCATTGGACCTCCATTTTGACCTCATTGGACCTTTAACCCTTGGTTAAACACCAGTACCCTGTGTGTTCACTCATGCGTAACAACAATTTTGATTGTAAATAACTTTTGCTTGACACCACCTATCATCACAAGTGATACATCATCTGAAAGCGGTGGATGAGAAGATTTCAAATCACAAAAAATGATGGCTTATTGATAACTGCTATAAAAAATGACCAACAGTTTTCTTTAGCAAAATGCTATTTCCTGCAGTAAAATGTAGAAAAGTGTGACCACATGCTATTAACATACCATTTTGTGCTGACAGTGAATATAAACGTATGCTGCACTTGATATTTGTATGTAATAGATTTATAGTTTCAAACACAAGGCTAAAGTTTTGTTAAGATGTGTAACTGTAATACATACTGAAACAATCTAATGTAGAATATAGTCACGATGAACAAAAGGAATTTTTACTGAACTGAAACAACTTTCTTTAATGACTAAAATAGTATTTTAAGCCAAGTTTTACTTTTATCATGATATCCATAGCTGACCCAGGTACACTTTGCATTGACATGAATTTGACATAAATTTTATTAGACCAAACATATAAGCATAGTAGCCTTTACTTGTAATGAACTTGTATCTTCCTCTTAGCAAAATGCTGATAACAATTAACAACATTTTTTCTCTCAACAGGTGTTCCTAAAGATGAATAAGTACTCTGTAGGTGTTTTGCAAAGTAGTGATTATCATAAACTTGCATACTCAAATCAGAAGACCAGTTTAGTTTCGATGAGCAATTTGAATGATGAGGAGCATCAACTTCTACATATTCGGATTGCAAATGAACTGCAAGTTCAAACCACATCACTGGAAACAGTATGCATGTTCCATAACTACAAATATATTCAAGGATACACTGCATTATGAAAGACGTGCTGTGATATTTTCAAACTACATAAAAAGCCAATTGGAAATGCAAGTTTGCGTTTAGTTCTGCCAGACATAGCACTTTAGCCAACTTCTGTTCAACTGTGCTGTTAATTTGTATCAATTTTCTTTTGCCATAAGTAAAGTTACTCAATGGAGGCATGCTGTGCAATTTCACTGGTGACTCACCAACACCACTAAGACTAAAACTCTCATTTAATCAGCAAGTGAATCATCTCGAGAAGAAGTAACCTGAATTGCTTCTTCTGCTTTACTGTCACTTGATGATGATGCCTCAATAGAAATACTGAGCAATCCTTGAAATTTATTTGTACAGTTGGAGCATAGTTTCTTCCCAGGAACAATGTTAAGGGTAGGATGTTGGACTTGCATTTCAAATCGGCTTTTTATGTAGTTTGAAAACATGACAGCACATCTTTTATAATGTAGTGTATCCTTGAATATATTGGTACTTATGGAACATGCATACTGTTTCCAATGATGTGGTTTGAACTTACAGTTCATTTGCAATCTGAATATGTAAAAGTTGACACTCCTCATCATTCAAATCGCTAACTGAAATTAAACTGGTCTTCTTCAGATTTGAGTATGCATGTATATGACAATCACTACTTTGCAAAACACCTACAGAGCACTTGTTCATCTTTAGTAACACCTGCTGAGTGAGAGAAAAAATGTTGTTAATTGTTATCAGCATTTTGCTAAGAGCAAGATAAGTTCATTACAAGTCAATGCTACTGTTTACATAACTATGCTTATATGTTTGGTCTAATAAAACGTTACACATCTTAACAAAACTTTAGCTTTGTATTTGAAAATATAAATACATTCCACACAAATATCAAGAGCATCATATTCATATTCACTGTCAGCACAAACTGATATGTTAATAAGCATGTGGCCACACTTTTCTACATTTTTTACTGCAGGAAATAGTGTTTTGCTAAAGAAAACTTTATTGGTCATTTTTTCATAGCAGTTATCAATAAGCCATCAATTTTTTCTGATTTGAAATCTTCTCATCCACAGCTTTCAGATGATGTGTAACTTGTGATGATAGGTGGTGTCAAACAAAAGTTATTTACGATCAAAATTGTTGTTACGCGTGAGTGAACAGACAGAGACATTTTTATTTAACATCTGAAAAAATCAGATATCAGGGGGAGGAGAATGACCGCAAGGTCTTCGAGTCATCCTCCCCCGCGAAATACAAGTCAAACTACACAGAAAACAACCAAAAGTCTACAAAATTTATATAGGCCTACATATATCTGCAAAGACGGTATAGACATATCCACAGGACATAAGCACACATAAACAGGACATGGGAACAAAAAGATGCAGAACAACACAATTACAGCAGACAAGCAGAAAAGTTAAGTTTTTATAATATGTGAGGATGGTCAATTAAATAGTTTTTCTGTAACATACAAAATCGGAAATATGTGACTAGTTTAAAATCATTTGGAATATTATTCCATAGTGTTGGTCCTCGGAAACAGGAGTGACGTTGTTCATTAAGTGTCTTAGCTAGGGGAATTTTATATGTTAATTTGGAAGTTTGCCTAGTTTCTCTGATTTTGGCAGTAGCAGAAATGTTGAAACCATTTATGATATAATCAGGAAAGATATTATGATAAATTTTCTTATGTTTTGCTAATTCATAATTGTAAATATCCTTGATCTGTAGTATCCGTGCTGAATAAAACAGATCTCTAAGTAGAATGCGCTCTCTACGATTAACTTTAAGTAGACTACAGATAGCTCTATTATTCAACTTTGCTAGATCAGCAATACTTGACCAATTGGCTGTAGCCCAATTCAAAATTCCGTAAATTAGATGGGAGTAGACCAGAGAAAAATAAACTATTCTTAACAAATGCACATCAGCAAAAGGTTGGAGTTTAAATAACACGCTGGCTCCACTAGCGACCTTTTTACCTAAATTTTCTAAGCGGGAGGTCCACGTTAGTTTAGAGTCAATAAGGATCCCCAGGTACTTTACAGAATCTACTTGGGAGATAGTTTTCTGAGAACAGAAAATATTCATACTGTGTCTTTGGCGTTTATCACCGAAGAGAACAAAATTGGTCTTTTTATAATTGATTGTTAGTTTGTTTGCTTGCATCCAGGCTACGATACTAGTTAACTCACTGTTGACAGATTTCTCAAGTTCATGAACACTCACATTTGATAAAGTTAAGGTAGTGTCATCAGCAAATAATAACGTATTGAATTTAGTCACGGAGGGTAGGTTTTTATGTACAGTAAAAAAAGGATAGGACCAAGCGTAGAACCTTGAGGGACACCGCAGGCAACGTATCTTGTATTTGATTTAATATCATTAGCATACACAAATTGTTGTCTTTTGGAAAGGTAACTTTCAAAGAATTTGTTAGTACTTCCTCTTAATCCACATTGGCTTAGCTTCCCTAGTAATATTTGGTGGTCAACAGTATCAAAAGCTTTCTTAAGGTCCAGAATATAGCACATGTAAATAGTTTTTTAGAATTTGCTCAAGGATATGAACTTGGAGTTTTAGTAGTGCTAGAGACGTTGAAAGTCCTTGACGAAAACCAAACTGTTGCGGGCATAGAATGCTATTTTGCGCTAAAAATGATAGTAAATTAGTAGAGACAAGTTTCTCAAATATCTTTGAAAAGTGAGACAGCAGGGACATGGGTCTATATTTACTTGGTTGCGTTTTGTCTCCAGATTTATAGACAGGTATTACTTTTGCAAGCTTTAATCTTGTTGGAAAAACGCTATCAGTAATACAGAGGTTGTACAGGTTAGCTAAGTACGGTGCAATCACATTTCTACTAATTTTTAAGGACGAAACGGGAAAATCATATGTGTCACTAGATTTTGAAGGATTAAGCAAATTAATTTGCAAAACAATGTCTTCTGGTAAAACTGGACTAAGGAAGAAGGAATGCATGACAGAAGCACCTGAGGTGTGGGGGACCAGGGCTGTCGGTGGAATAGAAGAAGCTAGAGTTGGTCCGATTTCAACAAAACAGACATTAAGAATATTAGACATATTCACAGTATCTAGTGGATTTGAGGCATTTGTTGATGTTGCTAATGGTGGGATGTTAGTTTTTACCATTAACAATTTTCCACGTTTTCGAAAGATTCCCTTTACTTTCTGTGAGATTTTGCTTATAGTACATGATTTTTCTTTGATGTTATTATATTTTTTATAGGTTTGCAGATATTCAACATTCTTATGGTGTTTAATTTTCCTTCTGAATAAACGTTTTTGTGCTTTTATAGATTTTAATATACCTTTGGTTATCCAGGGTTTAGACGCTAATTTAGTTTTTCTCCTAGGTAATTTCACTAAAGGGCTATGTGTGTTGATTACATCAATAGAAGTGTCCAAGAATCATGTAAATTTGGGTACTGGTATTTAACCAATGGTTAAATGTCAAAATGGAGGTCCAATGAGGTTAGTCTTTTGAGATTTAGCTAAGTATATTACAAACTGCACGTTATCAAAATTTGGCAGCATAAAAGTGTAGTAAAACATGGAAGAAAAGTAGAAATTTTCCGCTTGAGCAATCACAAACTGTAAGCAATTTTAAACGACCATAACTTTGGCTATGGTTCGTCAATTTAAATAATATTTAGTTTTTTTGTGATCAGGATGAAAAGCTCTTGAATCTTGCTAAGTTTCATCAAAATCCAAGAGGGTGGGTTAACTTTTGCAATTTTTTTGGATCAGCTGACATGGAATGACTCGTAAGAAAGATAGAATATGCCAACATCATGGTGCAGAAAACATGAAATGCTTGACAAACCTGTCATATACACCTGGAAGCAGCTCACAACTATAGCATTTTAATTTCTCACATATCTGTGTATTTACTAGAAAGTTTATAAATATACAAAACGTGTTTGCATGCCTTTAGTTTTTTTTCAATAACAGACATGTTTTGTTTGGTTTGTGAATTTATTGAATTTCACTTCAACAGCTTTAAGCAAACACTTTTAGAAGCAAACTACTATACTAAGTAAACTTCACACATTTTTTGAAGTAACCATAAACTTACAATCTGTAGCAGAACAAACATCTTTGCCATTGAAAATTTGAAGAAGTCCAGGTTTGTGAGTATGATTATTTATTAACACTTTGAGAGCCGGGTTAATTCAAGTGGTTCGCAAAAAAACAGCTGATTCGCACGTGGCTATGCGTGGGAATTTCTCCGCTCCTGTATGCCTGTGAGTGACGTCATAAGTGGAGGACTTTTAGGCCACCTTGGCCCAATTTGCCTGGCCCTGGGCGCCAACCGTTAAGTGGTAGTATTTCGCTGAAGTTTTTACTGCAAACTAGGCTACAATCCGAGTCTTTTGATACTTTTGGCGACCTGCTGGGGTTTTGGGTTCAAAAGTTATGATGTTAGTTAGTAAAAATATTAGACTAATTAGCTAATTAATTAATTTGTTTATTTTAGATCATAACTTTTGAACCAGAAACATTAGAAAGTCGATCAAAGGCTCAAAACACTCGGACTCGAGTCTAGTTTCCAATGAAAACTTCAGCGAAACACTTTGGCCTAGCAGTTGGGCCCTAGGCCGGGCAACATGTGCCAAAATGACCCTAAAACTACTTCACTTATGACGTCAGTCACAAAAAATCCGCACTCCCCAACCAAAAAATTTTTTTTCAAGTGTAATCTGCTAGGCTGGCCGATCCGTTTGAGCCATTAAACAACTCTCTAGCACAATCGGCGGAGGAGCTAGGGCGTTGGTAAGGCAACTGACAACTGCTGGTTTTTGGCCAAAATCAAAGTACGAATATATCGTACCCCGGCTCTCAAAGTGTTAATGTTGTAATACCATAGCTTTAGTTATAAGATACAACCCAATGTCATTGCAAACGTAAAAACTTTTCATTTTCTGGCACTGCACTAAGGACTATCACAGGGGTGCAAAAATGCATTCGCACCGCATGACCAAAATCTTGGAGAGCACAAATGAAATTTGTGGAAGGAGATGGCCAACTTTAATTTTGTCCGTTAAAGGAGGTAAGAAATCAATTGCATATTTTCTTTCCTAAGTTGTTTACATTTTATACTTTATGCATATGAATGCTGTATATCGAAGCTTATATGTGTGTGCTACTAAAAATTTCTGCTCACTGCTAACACACAGAAAATTCTGAACCCCTGGATTATCATAATATCTAGTATTCAATAGATTTACTTCATGCAGGTTGATGCCAATATTGAGAAAATGAAGTTAATAACTATCACTCATGCTTTGAATACAGTGACCATATCCATGACAAATTGTCTGCGTTTCATGCAAACCACACATGTTCTCTCTCTACTGTTTTTTCATGTACCGTATTTTTCGGGTCATATGGCGCACCAGCTTGTAAGACACACTTTCAATTTTTGAATGCTAGCTGTTTTTTTCATGAGGTGCAATAAATTATAGGGTGCAAAATGTTGGATTAGATATGAGGGAGTTTAATCTGTCACACATGCCTAATCCGCTGCACACATATACAATGAACTAAAAGCTGTGCGCATGTTTAATTTGATGTGTGTCAATGTAGTCACGAGCTTCGCGAAATAATACCTATATATAGCTCTGTGTGCAGCAGCCTTGTGGAGTAATGCAATCTGTGCTTCAACATTAAGGTATGTGCTAGCTACTCACGGAACGACATGCACTGCTCATTGCAATTGTTGATTTATTACATAACATGATGTTGTGTTTACAAAAAAGTCATTTAGCAATTGAATAGACAGCACCATTTACCACATAAAATTGGTCCTAGGTGAGAAAGCACAACAAGATTCATACATTAGGCCTACTGCATTATAAGGCACACTTTCTATTTTTGAGAAAATTAAAGGATTTTAAGTTTGCCTCATGGTCCAAAAAATACAGTATATGTTGTGGTTGGTGGAAACCAATCCAGTTTTCACATTAAGTCTGAACAACCACAAAGTTTTAGCTGATTTGAATTGTTGCTTCAATTGTTGTCCAAAACCGATTCGCCTCACACCAAGTAAGTGCAGTAGACACAGTAACCTCGCCTATTCATCATAATCATCGCTGAAATCCCATGCAACACAACAATTAATAATTTGACAACATTTATGAGATAAACAACTACATTACATAATAATTAATGCTTTCAATGCAACTGAGTCTGGCGTTGTTAGCAAGCCAAGTCTTTTTCAGGGTTAAACATTTTCAGCAAGCCGTGGTGTCAAATGTTTTCAGCAAACCAAGCCTTTTCCATATTGTATACGTTTACTTTCTTGTGTCCGGGTATTTTCAGAAGATAATGTCACAGCAAAAATGTAAAGCTAGCCATCCAAGCATAAAGCAGTATTTTTGTAGTAAGCCTAAAGTCCTAAACAAAAATTTCTTGCTATTAGCCAGCCAGAAAGTGCAAACGCCAGTAGCAGTGACTGCAACGTTCTTTCAATTCTGTTGTGTAGGAAGAATAGCATTCAACTATTAGAATCTCAAAAGCATCATCAGTTTCAGCTAAGTCAGTGAGCAGTATCTCACAATAAGACTTTTCAATCACAGACGATTAAGCTGAAAGATTTTGATGAATCCCTACAAATGAAGATGTTCACTCTGCATGCTGACGGAGGCACAATATGTTTGCTATGCTGTAAGCACCCAGCAGTTACCACTGGCCGAGGAAAGAATGGTAATATATACACTACTGAGCCTGCCAGGCCTCCATGCCCAAATTGCCTCGATAATCATCTTAGCTCTGATCAACACCAGAAAGCCAGTAGCTTGAAAAAAAAACTCAACTCATTTCTCTATTTCATGCTATTTATCAGGATTGCATTTCAGATAAAGTTAACGTGATAGATGAGCATGTACATCTGATTCACTGGGTTTTGAAAAAAGAGATAGTGAATCGAAAAATAGATTCCTTGCAAACGTTGGTGGATCATAATGATGCACTTTGTGACCTCAGCCATACCAGTTCTGTGGCAGTAAACAAGTTTATTTTGCTCATCTCAGAACATTTCAGTAATCGCGTTGTTTCGATGTCAAGCAGAGTCCATGCTTAGCTAATATGGTCAACAATACAACCAATATTGCTGCATTGCGCTGTCCATTCCACTTGCCACAGCTGGCCTGAACAAGGATTTTAACTCCGTGCCGTGTTAAAATCAACCAGTGAAACTGTCTGCTTGATGTAACACTAAATGCTCTAATAAATGTTTCAATGAACCGTCCAGACAGAACGTCGCCAGAAAGTCTTCAATAGAGGGGCTTTACGTTTGTGCAAGGGGACTTGACATTCTGAAAATTGACAAAAACTCCACTGATTTATAATGTCAATTTGGTGGGGTTGGAGCTTTGTTTAGGAAGGGGCTACACTCACCTAAGCCCTCCCATGGCGACAAGGCTGGGTCCAGAGAAGCTTAATGAGGGCACTCTTGAGACTCATGAGATTTGTAATTGAAATGGATAAAAGCAAAGAATAGACGGAGAGTGATAGAGCGAACACTAAAGACTGTAGAATCTGCAGTTGACAAACAAGAAACTGATGCTTTTACTGTCGAACAAGAGCTGTTTAAAAAAGTTAAAATTGAAAAATTTGCCTTGTAATTTTTGTAAATACAGTAGTACCAACTGTGCACTCTGACTGCCAGTACAGTAATAAACAATACGTTTAGGAATTATTTTGAATGTCTTGCTAAAGAAATGCGGCCTAATAAAATTTCTTGATGTTCCCTCAAACCAAACCTTAAAAAACCTGCTTGTGGATACTGGATATAGCTATACTGAGTTCATCTGACTAATGACAGAGTATACCAGTGCAGTACACTAGGAAAGGGACAACTGAGACTAGCGAGTAAGTACAACCACCCCCATCTTGGCTAAACTAGAATTCTAACAAACCATTTTCACCACCTGTAGTTTGAGGCTTGCTAAGAAGACATGCTGTTGTGGAGGTAATGCCGAAAGTTGGACTGTGTAGAAAATGACTGAGTGAATAGCCTTTTTACCAAGTTAACTAACATAAGTGAATACAATTCCACAACCAGGAACTTTTTGTCAACTTCCAAAGCAATGGTGAAGCCTGTGCCATATTTTGTTAACACGAATAGTCAGACTTCTGGATCAAGTGCAGTGAGCATTTTCTGGAAGTTTGGGGAAAAGTTTAACTATTATTAATATTGGAGTTTCCCACAACGTATGTTGCTGAGCAAGGTTTCAACCAAATACTGCACATGCATAATAAATACTGCAATCGTCTTGTCATGAATAAGACCAGTGGAAATGCCATACGACTTAAGCTGAGAAACTTGCAACCTGCTTTAAAAAACTTACAGATAAAAGTCAGTGGCAACGTTCGCAATGGGTCGAACCAAGTGATTTTGGAAATGAATAACCTTTCTCTACAAATGCAATTGCATTCATTCTGTTTGTTCGTTTTTTTATGCTAAATATATGTCCACTTATATTTCATTAGGATTGAATTATTTTCAAAATAAAATAATCTTTTGAACAACACTAAAGTCATAAGCGTGGGGGGTGATTTTTAAGTAAAGTTCCTGTAGGAGGGCAATTGAACAAAAAAAATTGAAGACCACTGCTCTAGAATATGGTTAGCAAACTGTGGGCGGGTTAGTACTCTTTATTAGGCCATGCAACACTTGTTTGTCGTGGGCCGTGTGGTACAAGAGCGACAATCCTGTGCTAGTTGCATGGGCTAAAACAGCGTGGTCCAAACACTGGCACGTGGGCTGCTGCGACCCGTGGACAGTTATTGTGCAGCCTACGAACGCTTTCTCTGTGCCGCAAGGCATAGACTGTATTACACAAAGTCAAAAAACATTATACAAGTAGAACTTATCTAATTCGTCATCGTTTAATTTGTCAATTCGCTTAATTCGTTACTTTTACGTCAGTCCTGGAAGAATTCCTATCTTTTGTGTACATTTCTGTTTGTCTAATTTGTCAATTTGCTCAATTTGTTACCTCTTTCTATCCCTTAGAAGAGTTTTGTTCGGGCTAATACGTCATTTGCAGCTTCACTTTCGATGTCTGAGCGAATCCAAATAGAGCAGAGGAATTACTTGTTGTATTCAACCATAACGTCATAAACTTGTATTTTATTGCAAATAAGAGCACTATGTGTACGAGTGACTATGATGAAGTATATGAGCTTCTATGATAGAGTTTTCACCTGTTTGCATAATCCGTCACTTTGCCTAAATTGTCACTTTTTTCTAATCCCCTTGAGATGACGAATTAGGCATATTCTACTGTATTAGCCACATAGCCCTTGCAAGTTACACAGCATTGAAGTGCAGGCCAATTGAATATGTAACTATTAGGGAGCAACAATAACTTTTTACAATTTATGACGTTACAATAGCTAACCTTTCGGTGAGGCTAACGCTGCAGTCCTACTCTGTGACCACAAAGCATGCATTTATTTTTAGCTTTGTTGCAAGCATAGACTCTATAATTAATTTTCGAGCAATAGTAGAACATGTGCATTGTGGAAGTAATGAAGTAATATTTAGTCTTCACTACTATAGCAATATAACAAAAAATGAGTGTCAAAAAAGAAGTGTCAGAGGATCACAGAAAGTTCAATTCTAACCAGGAGGAAAGGTATTTCTTCGCCAATAAAAAAGATAAACCACAACGTCTTGTGAGGATGCAAGCAATATCCATTCCCGAAGAGTTATCTAAAGAGGCATGACAGTATCAAACATGAGAAATCATACAGGAAATATCACGAAAATTATAGGTAAGCAAATTTGAAATAATAGAAGGGTAACCAGGCCTGAAACCAGGGGGAGACCTGACAATTGCCCCCGCTTCAGAGACTTTGCACTGAAGATGTTCTCCCCATGTTCATTATTTGCGAAAGTGCTTTCTCATTCATGCAATGATTGAAAAGTGACACACGAAACAGAATGGCTAATGAAACCTGCATGCCTGCCTGCATCTGCCAACTACGGAAATTAAAGCAGACATTGACTTGATAACCAAAGCCAAGAAACAAAAAATTGTTACATTTTGTTGGTGTGTTGTGTGTCTTTTTTCTAGCAGAAAATCTCTATTTTGAGTTGTAAACAAGTAAATAGAAAACTTAAAAATTACGCTAGAATCAAAAATTGTGGCCTGAGATTTTTTCCTCAAACCATAATGTGGCCCTTCATGCTCTCAGTCTTGGACCACCCTGGGCTAAAACATAGGTTATTATCGTAACTATGGAGCATTATTATTTGACATTAACAAAGCATTGTTTTTGTCATTATGTGGTTTACGACATTAATACAGCATTGTTATATAACACAGAGGTTGACAACCACTAGGCCACGGCATGGTGCCAGTCCATGGTAGAATTTGTTACTGGGTCGTACAGAACCATGAGGACACATTGCTCGAAAATTTGCAATTTTTTGATAAACTTGCTCTGTTTGCCTCTGTTGAAAATCCTACAGTTCGATGAGGGCTGGATGTCACAATTCCAAGACTGTTTGGACCATTGGGCTAGTGGAAAAATTTCAATTTCTTTTTCAATAATTATAAAATTTTATGACCAAAAATATATAAAAATGAAGAATTTGATCAAGCTTTCTTCAAAAACACAAAATATGTTGTAGAAATTGTTTTCAATTTTGGAAACACTTGCATGACACATAAGTAATCACATTTCACATAAAATCATGTGAAGTCTATCTTGCATAATAATGGTTGGCTTGAACCAGTCTGTAGTATGGAAAAGATTGCCAGCCCCTGATACAACAAGTAACTGAATACAACAAAATGTGAAATTGAGCCTTCAAAACTCAGGCCTTTAATTACAACTAAAAGGGTGTTTTGGGCCACCATAATAAACGTTTGCTGATTACTGCTCTAGAAGGAACTACAGTGTGTTAATCCATTTCTTGTAAAAGAAGCATGAATCCAACACAGTGCAGAAAGCCAATGTGTCAATCCTTTGTGCAGGATTTTGCAGGCATAGGGAAATGATTATCTCTTTCAGCACTCGTTATACCTAGGAAAAACCCATGTCTGAGGGAAAAAGTTTAATGGTGCAAACAACTACTGAACAAAGTTTCAAAGTTCTACAACACAAGAGTACCATAGCACATATATATACAATCCACATTTTGCTTAAACCACTTACCTTCCCATTTGCTAGACATGACAGCAAGCTTTGAAACAGTAAAATGATTATCACACAAATGACTAGTCCTACTATAACCTGCATACACTATAATATTGGTGTGACAAATCAAGGTACAGAAATGCAATACATCAAAAACTGATGTAGGCTTATGGTGAATATATTTGTTTAAACCAGTTCAGTTTCAATATATACTAACTTTTACTCTCCCTTTGAAGTGTAATGGGATATCTGTGGCCGTGTGGCATGCATCTCTACTTGCTTGTGCCGCCCTTACACCAGCTATATTAGCGAATGCTGCAGTGGAAGCAAATCAATGCAGGGTTCCTATGCAATTTTCAATATAAATTTCCACAAGATCTTTTCCAGACTTTTTACAGGCTTAACATTTCCAAATGATATACCTTGGTCAAATACAGGCAGTCAGGCACTATAATTTTAAGTATAATAAATAACACGATGGAGGTGAAATTATCCATCTTGAATGAAGTATTAGGAAAATGCACGTCAGAAGATCAACTCTAGAAAATCATTTTCTTTTTTCTTTACTGACAATCTAAAAAAAGTTTTCCAGATGATTCCAGGCTGGAAAATGACCAAATTTTTTACCATACTTTTCCAGACCCATAGGAACCCTGTCAATGGCAGCACAGCATATTCCCTTTACTTTGCACCCAACCATAACACAGAGCATGAGGCTAGACAGGTCGCAAGTACTATTTTTCTAGTCCTTATTGCAACAATTACTACTGTAATTAGAAAGCCTGCAAAGCTTCATACTATCATATGGCAGCAAGGAAAAATAAAGATCAAATGTTGTGATGTGATCACTCTATTACTGCTTGTTCATACCACATATACACATCGGTAGTATTCTTAGTGCACATCCCATTGATGGTACATCACGCATGCCATGCCTCACTGACCGGAATCTTCAATAACATGAACATCCCCTACTTTTTCTAACAAATCGCATTAATCACACATTCTCTTTGTGAAGTTTGCATCTGCCATTGCTTTCGTACCATGATCAAAGCATAATTTTGTTTCCATTGGATATCCCAAGTAGCAAACATGCAAAGCTTCACAGCAAGCAGCAATAGCAATCACACACCATGATCACTCCACTATTGCACTCATCATGATCATTCTATTATTGTACTCAGTCTCCAAAAATGACCAAACAAAACATGTCAAGAATGTCCTTAACTAGTAATACATATTTATCGTTAAAGTTCAGTTCTGACTCCTTAGTGAGCACTTAAGTACAAAGCTATATCTGCTGTGGCGAGTTTTTGTAATTCATCTGCTCAGTTTTTGTAGCTTGCGTGGTGTTCTAACTTTAGTAAATTGTCTGATAGCCTCGTCTACTTCTCATTGCTTGAAACGGTTTTGTGAAAGGGTCTAACTTCCTTGTTTTTTGCCCGCTGGGCTCATGTTGCACTTGTCGTTGATTACACAGGTCTACAATTTTAAATGGATTTCATAAGGATTGGGGTTTGAGAACGTTTTCAAGGTAATTTTGGGACGCTGATTTTAAAACTGTTGTCAGATTCTCTTTATGTTATAGTATATCGTCAAGCTTTTGAGCTATTTAATATTTTAAATTTATGCAGTTGTAGCATTTTAAGCATACTGTTGCATAAGAGGATTGAACATTTCATGATTTGTTAAACGGGCTAACATGTTATTTAAGCACTAGTGACTTCTTGTAATAACCGTGATTTGTAATTAAACTAGTTATCAATAGAATGTGCAGCAGAGAAAACAAACAGAGGTTAAACAAACACAAAACTTCAGTTAGTGTATACTGTATACTACTACAGTACTTGCAACTGTGACTTACAAGACTCTATATGAGAAACTACACAGATATTATGGCATTACAATGCAAAGATTGTGGTGACAAAACAACGTTAAAATGCAAAGAATAACCCTAACATGACAGCATACTCTTTTTTAATGACAAAAGATTGCACAGTTGCTAATCCAGAAATTATCTTTTCTGTGTTTTTCGAGAGTAGCTACTGCCGGCAACCTTTTTCTAAGCAACAGCAATAGTCTGCCAGCATGTTGGTATTTCAGCATCCCGGTATCTTTTCTATTGTTTTTATATCCATGATTTTGCATTGGATTTTGCATCAGGACTGGATCAGATAAGTGATTTTAAAAAATTTGCGGATCAGGAATGGATCAGATTCAATTTTAACGGATCAGTGAATGAAAGCTATAGCATAGGTCCGCCAGTGGATCTTCAGTGCCTATAGGTCCGCCAGTGGATCTTCAGTGGCTATAGGTCTGTCAGTGGACCTTCAGTGGCTAATACATAATATAGGCCCTCCAATGGTCCTTCAGTGGCTATAGATCCGCCAGTGGAGCTTCAGTGGCGGTCCGCAAGTGGATCTTCAGTGGCTATACGTCTGCCAGTGGACCTTCTGTAGCTGTAGGTCCGCCAGTAGACTTTCAATTTACTAAACATATTTGTCCATGATGTGATGCTCATGCTAGCCCCAAAACCTCAAACCCTAAACGTCACCTCCATCTTAAAGTTTGCCCCTAAGTTAAACCTGAAATCTAACCCATAAATCTAAGCATAACCCCTAAATTTAGCCCTCAACATAAACCTAACCCTAAACCTAAACTGTAAACCTAAAACCTAAAGGTGAGGCCACACGTACCCGAAGTAAACCGCTGCCATCAGTACAAGTTAGTTTGTTTTATGTGTCTGACAGCTTTTCGTCCTGAGCGAACCGCTGCCCTCAGAGTTCTTCTGACAGCAACTGATCACCACAGCTACAAGGCGAAAAGCAATCCCAAGTTGGCAGATGCCATCAGAAACCTAGGCGCAGTCTCGGGTGTTGTTCACCAAGGTGCAGTTACCCCGACTTTTTCCAGCCCGACTTTTCGTTGGAAGCGAGGAACGTACAATTTTTCCAACTTCAAAACAATGGTTTATTGTTTCATATGACTCAGCCAACAAGCAGAAGCACCATAAAAGCCATCGCATGCAGTAAACCAACCATTAGCGAACATTAGAGCAAATGAGAATACAATGGCACAATAGCTGATCAG
>Ga0210059_1001204_pt1 | contig 38116 bp, 22 predicted proteins | sample Ectturendosymbi2_FD_188042 | JGI IMG/M metagenome (GOLD analysis project Ga0210059, IMG submission 188042) | Ecteinascidia turbinata endosymbiont from Florida, USA - Sample 2 (SPAdes) (version 2) | ecosystem: Host-associated > Tunicates > Ascidians > Unclassified | place: Key West, Florida... | reverse complement strand
GATTACACTCGAAAAAAAATTTTTTGGTTGGGGGGTGCGGATTTTTTGTGACTGACGTCATAAGTGAAGTAGTTTTAGGGTCATTTTGGCACATGTTGCCCGGCCTGGGGGCCCAACCGCTAGGCCAAAGTGTTTCGCTGAAGTTTTCATTGGAATCTAGACTCCAGTCCGAGTCTTTTGAGCCTTTGATCAACTTTCTAGCATTTCTGGTTCAAAAGTTATGATCTGAAATAAACAAATTAATTAATTATCCAGTTAGCTAATTAGTCACATATTTTTACTAACTTACATCATAACTTTTGAACCCGAAACCCCAGCAGGTCATCCAAAGTATCAAAAGACTTGGATTGTAGCCTAGTTTCTAGTAAAAACTTCAACGAAATACTACCACCTAAAGGTTGGCGCCCAGGGCCAGGCAAAGTGGGCCATGGTGCTCTAAAAGTCCTCCACTTATGACGTCACTCACAGCCAACCCGCACCCCCCAAGAAAAAGTTTTTTTCGAGTGCAATCTACTAGACTGGCCGCGTGTTTTGAGAGTTTCGCCTAGTCGCTAGAGCGAACAGGAGCAGAGATATTCATCCGCAAAGCCATGTGCGCTTAGGTGTTTTTTTTTGCCGAAAATCTCCATAACCAGCCGGGTGCCAAAGTGTTAAGCAATTCTTGCTCGTGCTGGAAACAAATCGTTTTAATATGGTGTACTTAATCATACTTTGCAATGCCAACATTTTGATATCTTTCTCTCATTAACAGTAAAATATTCTGCTTAGAGGTATGTTTTTTTTCTGGTTACAGGGGTTGACGTCAATGTAAAAACTTAACTTACTCACCAATACTGACATGTTAGCAACGTTATTTGCCTTAAAATATACATCTCATATTGTAATATGGTTTAGATAGCATACCTTGAATTGGGAACATAACCTTCTAACGTTTTCATATCACCATGGAAATATACTTTTGCCATGTCAATTTGACCTTCTGCGATGTCCTAAAAACAAACTGTAACCCTCACCCTAGCATAGAAGTTGCTCATGGTAAAATGATGGCATTTAGATGACTTGCTTTGCATTTGATTTGCGCGAACTTCACCGATACTGTCTACATATGCCAATTTCAATTTGTTATTACTCAAAAACAAAAATTTTTACGTATTCCATATTTTGATATAATGTAGGTAACATATAGGGCTATGATATCCTATGGTCATCGGCATTTTATGATTTGATCCACGGGGTCAATTTCAAGGTCAAAATATAGGTCAAAAGGTAACCACCCCGAAATTTACCCAAATCATAAAAATGATGTCAGATTTGAATTCCTGGCTTTTTCCCTTTTTCAAAGATACCTTCCTTTTCAGATTAGACTACTAGTTCAAAAGATATGGTGTTTTGAAGTTAAGCGCCCCCTTATTTTCTCTAAATTTTCACAAAATTAATCTCCATATCTCGGAAACTGATCATCTGATCAATGAAAAATTTTAGATTTGAGGTTAGGGGGCGAAAACCAACATGTATGCCAAATTTCATTAAATTCTGAAAAGGTAGAGTTTAGCCTATTGGGTGACTTGACATGAAATGACCCTGCTTAAATGCAGTGCAAGGGAGGTTGCCACTTGCTTCGTATATTTATATTATAGTGGAGTGGTACTGTTTCGACGGTTCTAATTCTTTAATGTGTAGTAGCTAAGACTAGAGTACCTGAAAAATAAAACCTTCTTTTGGTGTTTTACCTTAACCTAACCTTTATTTGTGTCAAGTGCGAAAGTTATTCTATTATTTTCACCCTTCAGCCTGTGTTTTACTAGATGGAGTTGATGAAGTTTTCAATTTTCATAAACTAATAATCCAGCCCATAGTGCCCTGCAGTGCTTTTGCTGGACCGCAGAATTGCTTGTACCAGAACATTTATTCATTCATTGGGATTGCTATTAATACCAATCATCATCAATATGTGTCTGAATTGGCTAGTCAAAGAAAAACTGGGTACGAAATAAGCAGGTGGACCCTACCTCCGTTTTTATGTTCATGGTAACTGCTTCATGCAGAGTATGGGTAAGTAATGGTTGTACTTAACATTGTTTTGTATTTATCAGGTTGTTCCCATACTGTTAGATTTTGTTGTGTGAAGCATGAAGCGCATGATGAAGCATTGAAGTGAATGAGAAACTGTTGTGAGAAATAAAAATCCTTCTGCAGTAAATAAAAAATAATATTATTTTTCTTCCCAATGTCACTGTGTGTCAAATGCTTTAAATAGTACTTTTTGCCTTCACTTTGCTCATTTTCAAGAAGTCTGTGATATCTTAATTCCCTTTTGTTTTGGTTGTCTACTATCACATGCCAGTCGGTCTGCATGCCATAAGTCACATCAGTTGCACTGAAAAGTAATCATATTTAAATTTACTTTGTTGTACGTTGTTACTCCGTCGTGCCTAAAAACACCCTGTCTAAGGTTGCCAGACGTCCTCGAGCGCCAAGGACTTTCCTTGAATTTGCTAGTAAAACTGGTTTTGTGCATGATCCTTAAAACATTTTGTTGTCCTTATTATTTTCCAGCGTCTTTGAAAGTTTTTGACCAGTTGTGAATTTGTTCATTATTGAACTATTGATAACAATCAACGCTCAATAATAAAGGTCAAACAATGTAATTGAACAGAATAATGTGTAGATTTGTTCCATCTTGTAGATGTGTAGTGAAAATTAAACTATTCAAGAATAGTTGTGTCACCACTATATATATGTGTTACAGCAATATACTGTATATACTTGTGTATAGGTCGCACCCCTAGTTTGTGACTGTCAAAGTGGGTATTTGTGGTTGATCTGTATGTAGATCACACTGTAATTTGGAAAGTTACATGGCTCATTCTAACGCAAAAACTATCAAATATTTATATAGTTTAAAAAAAACTCAGTTACAAATACCCATGCCTTAGTATACCTTTTGTTCTGCACTGGCAGGGGCGCATCTAGGGGATCTGTTTGACTGTCATGACAGACCCCTTTGCACCGCAGGTACTCAGCATTTAAGCCGATAAAATATCACACGCTGTCACTGCAGGTCTCTAATTACTGCCTTGTCTAAATAGCACCTGCGCAATGACATGCAACAGTTCACGTTTTTGAACACTCGACATGGATATTACGTCGAACGCACGTGTTTCTGAATTTCCTCCTTTGGCAGTGACAGCGCTCCACAGATGCAGTTGTGCAGCTGGTTGTCGGCATCGATTTTATAAGCGTATGTACGTATGGATAAACAGATCTCATTGCTGTATGGCTGACATTTTGTTGAATGTTCGACAAGCTAAGTATCTTTACAGCACCATATTCGTAGGAACAAACAGCAATTGTTGTGTAATAAATGCGCTGTGCCCGAAAGCAGTGATAACTTGGAAATTTTTTTCTTATGTATTTTGACAATGAGATCAATACCACTATCTATTCCAAATACAGTCAGACCTGTTTGTCCAAACTCCGATCAACCGGAATCCTCGCTATCCGAAACAAATTGCTAGGAACAGATTTTTCCCAACGCATTTCACCCCTTTAATCTGGAAATCTCGCTGTCTGACACCTACTTGGAAATTTAGGAACGGATATGTCATATTGTCATATCAATAGAAAAAAAATGCTAAACCGGGTTGCGCCAACTGTTACTTAGTTGTTTATTAAATCACAATGGAAGGGTGAAAGTCAATTTTCTACGCACAATGAATGTAACAGTGGCAGACCCTCTAGGATGCAGTTACAGGTCTCCTGTACAATTTTTTTGCATTTAAATCTCATTCTGAATGCATGGTTGCTTATGTATACGGATCTGCTAATAAACAAACAACTATAAAGGTTTCATTTAGTCATGTTTCACATGCAGTCTACATATTTGTTTAAGTTGGCAGTTTGTCTGACGCTACAGTTTGTTTCTGTTTCCCCTTTCAACATTCGCTTAGGCCAGACCCGTAGCCTAGGTCTAAAGGTTTGGGGGAAGGAGCACAAAACGTATTTCGGGGGACTCGGCTTCTGGTTTTATTATACTTTTTAACTCTTTGGCGTCCGCTAAGATTTGGGGATTTTCGAAAAAAAACGCCTAAATGCACGTGGCTGTACACGGTAATTTCTCCAGTCCAGTATGCTTTACAGACCCGGTAAAAGTCTCAAAAGATGCAGCAAGTCTTCTAGCCTGCACTCGAAAAAAATTTTTTTGCTTGGGGGATGCGGGTTTTTTGTGAGTGACGTCATAAGTGGAGGACTTTTAGGTCACCTTGGCCCACTTTGCCTGGCCCTGGGCGCCAACCGTTAGGTGGTAGTATTTCGCTGAAGTTTTCACTGGAAACTAGGCTACAATCCGAGTCTTTTGATACTTTGGATGAGATGCTAGGATTTCAGGTTCAAAAGTTACGATGTAAGTTAGTAAAAATATTTGACTAATTAAATAATTAATTAATTTGTTTATTTTAGATCATAACTTTTGAACCAGAAACGCTAGAAAGTTGATCAAAGGCTCAAAAGACTCGGACTCGAGTCTAGTTTCCAATGAAAACTTCAGCGAAACACTTTGGATTAGTGGTTGGGCCCTAGGCCGGGCAACATGAGCCAAATTGACCCTAAAACTATTTCACTTATGACATCAGTCACAAAAAATCTGCATCCCCCAACTAAAAAATTTTTTTCGAGTGCAATCTACTAGACTGACCGATCCGTTTGAGCCCTTGAACAGCTTTCTAGCGCAATCGGCGGAGGAGCTAGGCCGTTGGTAAGACAACCAAAAACTGCTGTTTTCTAGGCCAAAATCGATGTACGAATATATCGTAGACCGGCTCTCAAGGTGTTAATAAAAAGTTTTCTTGACAAAACAAAATTTGGGAGGATAGCCCCCGAATGCCCCCATGGCTACAGGTCTGATTCCGATTTACCAAATACCTTGCTAAACCGACAATTTTGGCAAAGCAAAGTAGTTTGGTTAAACGAGGTCTCCCTATATAGTTACCATATTTTCGGGAGCATAAGGCGCACAGGATTATAAGGCACAGTATAAAAAATTGAATGCTAGCTGTTCTTTTTCCATACATAAAGCGCACTGGATTGTAAGGTGCATTAAATTAAGCAAAACATAGATAAGTCAAACTGTATTGAACTTTTTCCCAATTACTCCCGAGTGCCTGAGTCGTCACTGGAACTTCAATCTGTCATTACATACGAGGAAGTTTAATTTGCTATATATGCCTGATGCGCTAGACACGAATAGAATAAAATAAAAGTTGTATGCGTGTTTTCGGCGATTCGGCATGCGCCAATGTAGTCAGGAACCTTGCCAAGTTATACTATCTGTGGTACGTGCTAGCTACTATTGTGTGCTGCTCATTATGATTGCTGTTGGTTTATTACGTCTGTTGACAAAAAAATCGTAACTAGCAATTAAATAAATGGTACCGTTTACCACATGCAGTTGGTTTTAGATGAGACAGCACAATCAGATTCATACATTAGGCACACCGCATTATAAGGTGCACTTTCGATTTTTGAGATAATTAAAGGATTTTAAGTGCGCCTTACGGTCCAAAAAATGTGGTAGTTGCCCTGATTTGTTCACAGGCAATGATCTGCTTACCGCGTACGCAAAACCTGTGAGCGAATGTTCCGTCATAGACTGGTTTGTGGGGACAATTGTGGAGTGGTATGAGTATTGCGCACTGCTTGATGCAGTCAGAAGGCTGCACATCCTAAGGAAGAGTACAGAGAATTTGCGTTAATTAATCAGAGACGGGCAAATTGCAAAATTCATCAGTTGATTTCTATTCTTAAGAGAAAATGTTATTTTATGCTGAAAAGTGATATTCAAAGCTGCCCTTCCGTGACAGACCCCTTTTTTCCAGGCTAGATGCACCCCTGTGCACTTTTAGACTGGTGAATATCTGACAAAAAATTCGCTGGTGAGTATCTGACAAAAAAATCAGGGAGTGAAGCAGAACAGCTAAAACACAGATGGCTTATTGGCTCTTCTTTCAGCGTGATAAATGAAGGGAGTGAAGTAGAACAGCTAAAACGCAGATAGCTTATTGGCCCTTCAGCGTGATAAATGAGGGGAGTGAAGAGTAGAACAGTGATGAATATATTTGGTGTTAGCATGCAACTGGTACCAGTAATAACAACATTTTAATTTCGAATTGATCGGATCAGCGAGACAGAATCAAATCTTTTTGTGAACTGGATTTGATTTGGACTGATTCTGTGGACATCATTTAACAAGAGGACTGGTGTTTGTATTTATGTCCAGTGTATAGGTCGCACCTAATTTTTTGGCTCAATTTTTTGGTAAAAGAAGTGCAACCTATATGCAAGTATATACTGTATGTAAAAAGTATTCAAAGTTGACATGAAAAAATTTCAGTAGTCACGGAACGACAAAAAGTCCTTGGAAGAAATTCAAGTGATCTGGCAAGTGGCAACCCTACTTTTATCATCATGCACAGCATTTCATTGACAACTGCCGTGGATTCCAGATTAGTACATGCATAACTTCTGTCTTATTTGCTTGTCCTTCTCCATATTTGACAACAAACGTCTGCATTAAAAAGCAATCCATATTTGATTATTTTCACTTGCAGCTAACATGAAACTTCTGTCTAAGATATTTCTGTTATAATAGGGTTATTATGAGTTAGATCTTTTCATCAGCTTAGGGGCCGTCCATAAATGACGTCACACTATTTTGGGCATATATCTACCCCCTCCCTCCTTTGTCACATTTCGTCACAAGTATTTACCCCCCCCCCTTAAAATACAGCGTCACAATTTACAACCTTCCCCTTACATTTGCAATTACAAATTTCCATCTATTTGTGTCTGCCTAGACAAAAATTTCATCTGTTTTATAGATTTGATTTGTGCACGTTGTGGCAAGACCAACATTCTATTTGTAAAACGTCAAAAATACTGCAGACATTGCCAAGCAAAAATTAAGCAGCAAAGTGTTTTCTACTATGTTGAAGACCAAAACGAATGAATTACCTTGTGCGAATGCTGACAATGACTGATTGCGGTTATAGTCCTGTGCATGGATTTACAGTAGTGGTCGCTTTGCAATATTAAAGCAAAAACAAATTGTGGTGATGAAAGTGGTCTGTTTTGAACAGGTCTGTTATGAATGGGTCTGTTATGAACGTGGTATGTTTTGAAAGGTCTGTTATGAACAGGTCTGTTTGGAATGAGAACCATTTAAGCATTGTTATGTTTGTATGAGTCACGAGGTTCAAACTGTTTGCTGTAATTGGGTTCAGCGCAAAAGCCCCCACATACTGAAGGTGGTGGTGGCAATTGCATATGTTGCAACAATGTTGACCTCAAAAATAAAAATGTAAATTATAGGAAATGATTCTGAAGTTTTCAGGATGAGTGGAAAGCTTAATTAACACTTTGGCGTGCGGCTGCTTTTGGGGATTTTCGGAAAAAAAACACCTAAACGCATGTAGCTTTCCGTGGGAATATCTCCGCTCCTGTACAGGTTACGGACCTGGTCAAAGTGTCAAATGACGCGGCAAGTCTTCTAGTCTGCACTCGAAAAAAAATTTTTTGCTTAGGGGTTGCGGGTTTTTTGTGAGTGACGTCATAAGTGGAGGACTTTTAGGCCACCTTGGCCCACTTTGCCTGGCCCTGGGCACCAACCGTTAGGTGGTAGTATTTCACTGAAGTTTTTACTGGAAACTAGGCTACAATCCAACTGTTTTGATACTTTGGATGACATGCTAGGGTTTCAGGTTCAAAAATTATGATGTAATTTAGTAAAAATATTTGACTAATTAGATAATAATTTATTTGTTTGTTTTAGATCATAACTTTTGAACAAGAACCGCTAGAAAGTCGATCAAAGGCTCAAAAGACTCGGACTCAAGCCTAGTTTGAAAACTTCAGCGAAATACTTTGGCGTAGTCGTTGGGCCCTAGGCCAGGCAACATGAGACAAAATGACTCCCAAAAGTGCTTTACTTATGACATCACTCACAAAAAACTCTGCACCCCCCAACATCAAAATTTTTTTTGAGTGCAATCTACTAGACTGGCTGATTTGTTTGAGCCCTTGAACAGCTCTCTTGCGCAATCGGCAGAGGAGCTATGGTGTTGGTAAAGCAGCTGAAAACTGTTGGTTTTTAGGTCATAATCGAAGTACGAACATATCGTATGCTGGCTCTCAAGGTGTTAATAATACACCTCCAGCTAGAAATGGATGCAGTCCCGTCGCCACGAGGGGGGACTTTGGTAGGGTAAGCCCCCCAAACAAAGCTTCTAGCCCCCCAAATTGAAATATGAAACATTAAAAATTAGTGGATTGTTGTCAAATTTAAATGTCAAGCCCTCCCTGTACGAACGCAAAGCCTCCCTGCACAAACATAAAGCCCCCTATTGATGACTTTCTGGCGACGGTTCTGGATGGAAGGAAAGATGAAGCCTACTTTTAACATGAGGTATTCCAGAACTAGCCTATATTGACTTTTGAGAATAAAACTGTGGAATATTGCCAAACAGCTAAAAACGTCCTGCACAGAATCGGGCATCGAAATCTAAAACTTTTTGGTCCAGTAGATGGAGTTGGGAGTCAATAAATTTTATCGAATGAGCTTTGGCTACATTGACAGTACAACAACACAGTTAGCCATTAGGTGTAAATCCAAAAAGGATTGACTGACTATCGGAAATATACTACAAAAACAATTAACCCATTAGTAATATCGACAAAAATTTCTTCATTGGTTGCAACAGAAAACTACTGTAAATGGAATAGAAACATATTGGCCTGCATGCCTTTCCTTTCTGGTATGACTGCATGTAGCATGCATATCAAAACGACTCATGTGACATCAAAAAACTACTGACTTCCCCCTCCCCCTTGTCACAATTTTGGTGACCTCTTCTCCCCGTCAGGGTGTGATGTCATTTATGGATGACCCCTTAGGTTGTTTTCAGCATGTATATATTAATTACTTTCAGGAAATCATTAAGAGCTGAAACACAATAGTTTGCTCACCCACTGTCGAACAGTTTTTTGTTACCCATTGTATTTAATGCATAAAGTTTTTCACTAACTTAAAACTTTAGGTCAGTAAACTAAAGGCGTGACTATGCATGTTTATCTGTATATAATAACAAAATATGCTGCAGGAATAGGTATGATTTGTAAATCTTCATTTCATGTGAACTTAAAATACCATGTATGTTTTAATATGAACCATGTGTCTAATAAATTAATTATTATATTATAATACATTCCTTTTTTATGCTTGTTAGAGGCTTCTTTAGTCATTGACATAATTTTAAGTTAATATTTTGAAATCTATTCTTATGGCATTCCTGTTTGTAAGCTTTGCTCTCTTTTAACTAGTAGGTTTAAATCAGGTCTTATTTATTTAGTTGTCCATAGTTGTGGCTAAATATAAAAAGAACATGAAGCATCTTTATTAAATCAGCAAAAGTTGATGTAGGATTAAAACAGGAAATTATTATAAGGAAGAGCTATTTATAGGATCAAGTATATAGGAACAGAATATAAACAAAATTTTACTTTAGTCCTTGCATTATTTCAAACATTCATGGCCTAAGTTTGTTGGAAACTTCATCCTAATTAACAGTGCAATAATTTGCTAAAGTATTAGAGACTCTGCAAAGTTTGATACACTGTCATTGTATTATACACTACTGTTCTTTAAGCAATCTAAAAGTACTTCTAAACATATAACAAAACTGTTTAGTGGCAATAAAATGTGCCAAAACCCGATTATCACTATTAACATGTTGGGAGCTGGTGCACAATATACAGTACTCCTACTTTAAAATCAAGCATTAGCCCTTATTTTCGCACCACTTTGCAACTTCACAACTCATCAGGTGATTGAGCTAGAGAGCTATTCAAACCCTCAAAAGAAGCGGTGGGTCTTCTATGTTGCATTTTCAAAAATTGGAAAGTTTTGGATTTCTGTTTTTTGTGGGTAACGTCATAAGTGTCTCAAATTACTGGGCCTCAAATGCAAGAGCCAATTTTTGAATCAAGTTTTCAGTGGAAACTTGGCTGTAATCCAAGACTTCATAGCCCTTGACTGGTTTTCTAGCATTCGTGGTTCAAAAGTTCTAGCTAAAAAATTGATAATTATATTTAATTAGCAGATTAATGAATTCATTCATTGTTTTTAGGCCATAACATGCTTTAACCAGGGTTTTTTAAGGAAAATGCTAGGGGCCCAATTTCTCCAATTCTAGGGACCCGATGATAATTCATTTTCTCTGATTCTAGGGACCCATTCGGGTCCTTCAAATGCGTTAAAAAACCCTACTTTAACCCGCCACATGCAGGACTTTAAGTACCAATATAGATCTTCAATCTATTATGCACTAGCTGTAATCTTTTCTCATGAAATTCTTTAAATTTATACTGTACAATTTGCCTATATTGACTTCGCCTATAATGACAATTCGCTTGTAACAACGCTTTTCATTGGTCCTGCAGCATATTTTGTTTATAACAACTGTTGCAAGGTGTCTTTACGGTTTGAAGTGTAAGCTTGGCTAAGTAGATCCACCACACAAACGTTTTACTGCTGAAAAGGAACACAATTAAGTTTAGTGGCCTTCTGTTGGGCAATGACAGGTTTTACATGAAAATGGCATCAAGGATTGTGTCATTAGCAATGGAGGTAAATCGTTACATGAGTTTTGTTGTACAATATTAGGGATTGTTGCAACTGTAGTCACTTTGATCCAGTGGCAACTCTGGCACTAGGGCTCCTCAGCCTGAGTCTTCAATAGCAATATATATTGTAAAACATAACCTTCCTTGCTTTGTATATTGGTGACACCACCCAATTCACTGATTAAGGTTGTTAACACCAGGCATTTTCAATGGGCCTTGTCAGTGTTAATGTATTTTCATTTCATGTCTGGCCTTCTGTGTTTAATTTTGCAGATGACCTGAATCAAAAAGTACCATTGTAATGGGTGTTCTCACGAATGCGTTCACTTGTGCTTTAGTCGAGCTCATCCGTTAGAGACTGAGCTGTCCTCTGCGATTAAATATTTTTTTAAATATAATTCATGTCAGATTGGATATATCGTTGAAGCAATGGATTTGCACAGAACATTGAATTTGCATTAGAATTTAATGCACAGTTCCCATTTAAGAATAATTTCAAACAAACAATAAATTGTCCAGTAAATCGGGCTAATATGAATGAGCCTAGTATGCAGAAGACTACATGGCATTATCATTGCTCTGTGACATATGTTACATGACAGCGAAGGAGTTCTCATGAGAACTTCTCATTCATTGTTGCGTAACTAAACTCACAGAACAACAGCAGTGCCCACCACAATGAGAGCAAATGGAAATTTCAGTTATGCAAGCATCGAACGGTTGCGTGATTAGCCCGAGTGACGTGGTTGACCTGGTGTTGCCCCTGCCTTGATAAATAGTATTAGTGGAGCACTTGCACAAATTGTTGAACAAAAAAGCAGTATCCCATTTTGGAAAAAGTTTGACATGATTGTTTTGTTCAATAGCAAAAATGGTACAAAAGTGGCAAAACTTGCAAAATATTTCGATGTTCCAACAACAATGTTGACTACAGTTTAGAAAAATAAGACAAATAAATTTCTCACTTTTTCTTAACAGAGCATCCGCAAAAACATGCAGTGAATGATAATCCTGATCAAAGGACACTTTTAACCCTTGCGAAGCTTTGGGATTGAACTAAAAAGGCATTTTAGGAACTATTTATTATAGTTAGGGTATAATGACAGTTGTCCTATGAAGCTGCTTTTTCTCTGGTCCCATGAATAGATGTTTTAGGGCAATTCTACTGCATATGAAAACTATAAAGAAAAACAGTAAATTTAACTGTTGAAGCTCAATGTTTTGGCTTCAAACGCAATGTGTTTTATGAAAGTGGTATACATGTGGTAAACTTTCAGCCTAACTGGGTTCCCGTGGTAAATGCTCAGGGAAAATCCTTTGGAGAAAGTGTTTCCAGATTTGATCAAACAAAAATTCTAAAAAAAGTTGAAGTGATTTTCAAAATGTTGCTGTACAGCTATTTTGACTTTAGTGAATCAGCTACAAACTACTGTCTTGTGACAAATGGTCTTTAGAGCCAAATTTGGTACCTTTTGCCATTTGCTTTGAACCACCACATTATGTTTTTCAAAGCTTGCTTTTTGCTACTTCACCATCTTGGTAAATATTTTTGTGGTACTGTATGTGACTGCTACAGATTAAAAATATTTGGTAGTGTTCTGACATAAATTTTAGGCATCTAAACATAGCATTGTTATTTAAATATTATGTATTAGGAACTTTATTGAGTACAAATCAATCTTCTATTGCACATTTAAACATTAAAGCTAATTTTCTGTCTTGGAAAAATAGACTATTGGTTGTAATTTTTCTTTTTTACAAGTATGCAAGTAGTTTTTAAAGAGTGTTTTGTGCAGATGTTTGAAATATTTTAATCATTATCTATATGTGATAAATATTCAAAGTGAGTATCAGCCACTGAAAATAACAGTATCAACTGATAAAATTTTTGGGTTTTTATGTACTGCTACACATTATATACGTTGGACATAAATGAGGTAAAAGTTTGAAACCAATCTTCTAATTGTTTACTAAAACTACTTTTGTTTCCATAAAATGCGCTGATCACATCAGAATCTGATACATTTCATTTTGCTGTAGTATCTTGATGAAAACAGTCAGTAAACAATATTGTTAGTGATTTTGAAAGATCGCCCACTACTGTATTAAAAACCTTGTGATTCTTTCATCTTGATCAGGATGCTATGTCTTGTAACCCATTTCACTCTAGTTGTATACATTATGTTTCATAACAATTTAAACATGATGAAAAACCACACATTACATTTTGATGCTGTTACACTAAGCATCATACATTACACAAGTGGTGTTTTTTATTCCAAATTGGGTAGAAGACAAAGAAACAGTTTTATTCTCAAAATTCAAACAAGTAGACAGCAAATATATCCTATGGCTAAATCGTGGACCAAAACATGCAAGTGGCTAGCAAGGATTGTCTATTTTCAACTGATTTCCCAGCTTAATAATGTATGATACACAGTGTTCTGTGCATTTGCAGCTAATTCTGTGCGATATATCGCTCTATATAATTATGAAGCAAGGAGCACTTATGAGTTGTCAATTACAAAAGGAGAACTATTCATCATATCACAAAGGTGAGAAGTTTTATTGAAAGTCTTTTGCAAACTTTTTTGCTTCTTTCATGATGTTTTTCATTTTTGTTAAGCTGTAATTTCCTGCTTTACAAGTTTTTTTTATGTTTTGCACCACATGTTATTATTAACATTTTCTTGTCTGGTCAATTTCGGGGATTTTCACGCCAGAACAACTGGATCGCGCTTGGCTTTGCGCAACTCTGCTGCGGAAAGCGGTAGAGAGCTGTTCAATGGCTCAAAAGACGTGGCAAGTCTTCTTGTCTGCAATTGAAAAAAAAATTTTGTTTGGGGGTGGCAGATTTTTTGTGAGTGATATCATAAGTGGAGGGCTTTTGGGCCACCCTGGCCCATTTCACCTGGCCCTGGGCCCAAATCGTTAGATGGTAGTATTTCGCTGAAGTTCTTACTGGAAACTAGGCTACAATCCGAGTCTTTTGATACTTTGGATGACTTTCTGGGGTTTCGGGTTCAAACGTTATGATCTAAAGTAATAAAAATATTTGACTAATTAGTTACTTAGATAATTAAGTAATTTGTTTATTTTAGATCATAACTTTTGAACCAGAAATGCTAGAAAGTTGATCAAAGGCTCAAAAGACTCGGACTCGAGCCTAGTTTGAAAACTTCAGCGAAATACTTTGGCGTAGTCGTTGGGCCCTAGGCCAGGTAACATGAGCCAAGATGACCCAAAAACTACTTCACTTCTGACATCACTCACAAAAAAACCACAAGCTCCAACCAAAAACTTTTTTTGAGTCCAGACTAGAAGATTTGCTGAATCTTGATGTTTCGAACAGCTCTCTAACGCAATCGGCAGAGGAGCTATGGTGTTGGTAAAGCAACCGAAAACTGCTGGTTTTAGACTGAAATCCAGGTACAATATATTCGTAGACTGGCTCTCAAGGTGTTAAAACACTTACTGCTTCTTGATTCAAAGAGCAGTTGTCACAGTCTTGTTGTAAAGTTTTGTAGATTGATCAATGAAAGATTATGTTCATTGTTATTTGTCGAGATCATATCTAAGGAAAGTATGGTCTCAGTAGCATTTTTTGTCATCCCTGGGTGGCTTGACAAGAAGAATTACAAAGGGAACCATGCACTAAAGCTTTTTTGACAAGACGTGCATTATGGTGATATTCCCAGCCACCAGACATCAAGGCATTTGCTGCTCGGCTGCAGCTGCACAGAAACAAGAAATTATTTACAGTAATTTACAAAAGTGAAGGACTATACAAGCCACAATGACATATTGCAGCCAGGGACCGAGTTTGCCAGAAAATTTTTTTGGGTAAAAAGCACAAACTTTGTGATATTTATATAGAATGTTATTGTTTGCATTTCGATGACATCACCATGTTCACTCAATTGTAGTACAACCTTTTTTTAAATTGGCAAAATGAGAGGCAATTATGAGAATGATATATTTTTGGAACCATGGCCTGAATGTCCTCCGTCTACACCCATGGTGTTATGGCAGTTGTACTAGCAGTTGACAGTGATTACCAGGTTTATATTTGCTTCTTTACTACAGTAGAATTCAGATATAACGTCAGTTTGCCTATAATGATGCTAATTTTTTGTCCTGGCAGAATTCCTGTCTTCTACATGCATTCGGGTTTGGCTACAATGACTTCAGCTATTCGGCACTTCGGCCTATAGTTTCGCTTTTGTCGGTCCCTGTGAATATTTTTTTCATTTATAGTGACAGTTGCAAGTTTTCTTTGCAGTTTGAAGTGTCAGTTCGGCTGTGACACTACCATGCAAACCTTTTATCACCAAAAGTAATGCAGTTGAATAGGAAATCGTTGAGGTGTGGTTGTGAAATGGCAATGGCATCAGGTAGTCGAAGGTAATCATCACATGTTTTACTGTAATGTGCTGTAATAGGGATTGTTGAGACTGTAGTCAATTTGATCAAGACTTGGTGGAGCAGTGAGTAGAAGGTCGAATAAGAGAAGCAGTGGTCTATCCCATTGTGGAAAAATCCTCTCACAAAAATGCAACAACGTGTGCTAGATAAAGCTGTCTCAAAAACAACCCAAAGCAACTTTTTTGCAAGAACGTCAGGCAGCAGTACCCTTCCACTGTATGCTCTGTATTGCATGTGAATACATCTGCCGGTGTTTTCAAATTCTTGTTTGTGTTTTTCTTTGATCAGAGGATTGTATTCGCGAAAACACAATACAGTAAGCAGCAATCGTAAATCGTAATCAAATAAATATTTAACTTTACCAGGCTATGCCCTAAACTGAAATGCCATTTAGGAATGATTTATTGCAGTTCAGCTATGAGGGCAGTTCGCCTATAACGATGCTTTTTCCCAGTTAAGTGACATTATAAGGCAATTCTACTGTATTAGCAATTGAAGAGTTCTTTTTCAAAGTAGATAAAACAAACATTTTTCAACAGTAATGTGACCATGAAATTTGTTAAACTACATTATTTTTTATCACATAAGATTAGGGGGACTAAAGATATTGTGTCCCCCCTTGTCTAAAAGTTGGCGGGACATGCCTTCGCCACCCCCCCTTTAAACCAGTCCCTGATTGCAGCAAACTTTGGAATAATCATTCGCTTGTCCAAATTATATTCTTTCATCACAGAAACACATTTTTGCATCATATGCATTAGGCAATGCTGGATACTGTAAAAGTTACTGATTTATATCTACAGTCAGTTGTAGTCCAGATAAATGTTTGAAGACCAGTCAAAAAATAATGCCTTACATTAAACTTGTCCATAGTGCAAAAAAGGTTGTGAATGACTGCTTTACAGCGTGTAAACTCAAAAAGATAGTGACTTAGGAACCACCCTCATTCCTTCACTTTTCGGAATACTTATTATTAACAATCATGAAGTATTCATGCCTGATTTGGTGTGCATCAAACAGGATGTTGGAATGCTGTGCCTTGGTTGCAGTTAAATTGCTCCTACCACTGTTGTGTTGCATACAATTATCTATGGAGATGCTTTGATGCATAGTAAGCTGTACGTATTGGCAAGGTATACATTGCCGCACTTCCAAAGTTGAACAACTGAAAGTTGTGGATCTGGCTGTCAGTGATAACGATATACTGGAAATGTGTGTTAATGTTGCAGTACTCCATGCTGCCCATTTGTTTTATAGCTCTTTGGGGCAATAATTATGACAGGTATCACTGTGGAGATAAGTAACAATCTTTGGAAATCTATTTTTCAGGAATATGTTGACTTGCTCCAGGCTGGTTAGCATTTATATTATGAACAATCAAGCTCTCAAATCTACTGCAACTATACACACAAAGGCAAAACTAGCTTCAGTAGCAAATAAATTTTCTTTGCTTCATGCAATGTTTTGCATGTTACGTTGTCATTCACCTATGAGTTCATTCGCGTTTTGCTGCTGTTGTTATATATCAGCAGGGGCCAGGCATGTGGTTCTTTGCCCAGTTTCATGCAGCTCTCACATAATTACCAGAAGTCCGACTAAATAACATGCATAACAGTAAATGGATTGTACAGTTCTGTCCTTGTCATGTTGGTGTGTGATATTTACAGTAAATCTATCTGAGCAAAGGTGTGTGTGTGAATGAGAAAGAGACGGGGTGATGTTCATGTGTTCCCATGTATGTGATGTGGCTCTTTGCAGTAACACAGTAGTAAGAAATGTGGCTCTTGGTCTCTGACTGGTTGGCCACCCCTGTTATATATCATCATTTGTATCGCATTCTATTTGGAAGCTTTTACCGACAGTTTGGTAGTCTGATGGTTTCACAAGTTCTCAAAGACATTCTGCTATTTTTCTTCAGTGCCAGTGATTGGTTTTATGGAAGACCTGCAACATCACTGCAAGAAGGATACATACCTGCCAACTACGTTGCGCTTGCTGGCGGAGTGGCCAACGAAGAGTAATGCAATTTAAATGCTTATGATTTGTATCATGGTTCTGTAGTTTTTCTGTTTATTTTCCAGCGATTTTATGCATACAGTATTTGCACAATGGCGGTTCATCTGTGTGAACATATTTGGCAAAAGTTTATTTTTGAAAATACAAAACAACGTTTGATTGACAGCAGTTTGGTTACTTTTACTGAAATCGTATTGTTTCTTGTTTTGGTAATGCTAGAATGACATCTTACAATAAGAAAAATGCTTGTGATTCAAACTTCACCACATCTAAAGTCACACATTTACTGGGTAGATTTTGTCAATTTCATGGTGCTAGCACTGTAAGGTCTTACGCGTCTGATTCTCTGCTGCGAAAGGATTCCTTTCGATAAACAGTGCTAACAATTGAAAGGTCTAGATCAGCTATGTCCAACCCAAATGGTTTACTGAGCCAAAAATTATGTCATTATCTTAACCAGGGCCGCACACTAAACGACATATTAATGAGGGCCGCACACTTAATGACTTTCTTTGATCTTACCAAACTAAATGTAGTTTAAGCTAATGTACTGAAAGCGTTCGAATCTTAACTGCAGTGGTAACAGACGTGATAAAATGTCAATGAGGACCACCTGCATCAAAAATGTCAAAATAAAGATTATCAAAATACGGACAGGTTGCCAGTATGTAGGATACTCATACTACAGAAAAAAAAATAAACTGGGCCGCACAAAACCTTCGCGTGGACCACATGCAGCTCGCGTGCCGCGGGTTGGACATAGCTGCTCTAGGTTTTCTGTAAGTTTTCGGGGAATCAGTCGAATGGGCTGTACTTTTATCATTATGTGGTGATTAAAACTTGCACACATCTATATTCATGTAAGGACTCTCCACAATGGGTTTACGCAAGGAATCGATCGGCAAACTTTTCATTGAAAATCGATTACATGTCAAATTACACGTTTTCTGTCCTAAAATGTGCGAGCAAAGCTTGCTACTGAAAAGTTAAAAGGCTAAAATAACAGCAGAGAAAGCAAACAAACTCAATAATAAAATGAACAAATCAGAACACAACCTGCGACAATTAAAAACTGGAAAATAAGTCTTTCCTAAAGAATAGCAAAATATTCCATGTTTTTGTGTCTCCTTTAGCGATTCCTTTCAGCTTAAGTAAATCTTCGCGTAAATATTTATTCTGTAGTTCCATCAGCAATTCCAAGTCAACGTGTTTCCGATGGTTGAATGGGAGTAAGATGTTTTCTCTCTTACACCTCATTTGAGGAATGTAAGCTTTCTGTGGGAAGAACCCATTGCTTCCTCATTGTGGAGAGTACTTAGAAAGCTCTAGTGCCGATTGTTTTATAGTTTTTCTATTGGTTGTCATTCAGCCATTTGCACCTCGTGTCTATGAGAACTTCAGCAGGCTACTACAAATCAAATTCAACTTATCGGGGCTCCAAAGAGGCGATGCTTATGTACTGCAGAGACACCGCAGTTCTAATTTTGTAATCTGTTGTTATTTAACATTGCTTATGTATTAACCAAAATGATACATAATTTACTTCGCCAGGTAATGTTTTCATCATTAACTTGCATCTCTTATTTTATTCTCATTTCAAAATCTCACCGGAGTATTTTATTCCAACTCGTGATTCATCACTTTGAACTGTTTTTGGGAGATGTAGATGGTGTTATTAGGTATATTTATCTTTTAATTTCAATCAAAGATGAAAATGTACGAAAATACTTGACTTGTAACAGAAAAGTAGGCACTTTAGGTCAATTTATTTTTAAATTGCACGTTTTCTTGGGAACGTTGAAAGTTTCATGAAATTTATCTTTCGGGGACGTTTCTGCATTAAGTGATTTTTGCAGCACGATCATTTCTACTCGAAGTAGTGAGAACCACACGATCACCACGTCGGGAGTAGGTTTGGCAGTTTGGCTTAATTCCACACTTGGTCACGAGAAGCTGTTGTGAACTGGGAGTTTACAGATTTTTATTTTATTGTTCACATAGTTCGGCTTACTGCAGCAAACTTTGAGAAATGAGTCCGTTGCTTTTCGCAAGCATTGCAGTGCTCCGGTTTGCCTCGTCGGCGTGATAAACTGCTTGATAGACCGTAATCTGGACCCCAAGAAATCAGTGAAATTTTGATGATGTTGCAGCTGGTTCTTTGGAAGTGTTTGTCGCAAACGATGTGAGCTTCTCCTGTCGCAACAGCGCGTGCCTCGCGGCGCGTTCATGATCAGGGAAAGCGAAAGTTTTCCTGGTGAGTAAAAATAAAGTTTGCGATGTCGATACCCCGCTCAGTGCTGCCTGCTTGAAGATGTAAATGATAGACCTTACGAAATGTTGGTATGCCAGGTATAATCGAAAAGAAAAACTTTTCTGTTCATGGAATGTATCTTGTTGGGTTTTTCGTCATAATTAGGTGTGTACCTGTTCCCCGCAACGTAACACCTTCTCTCTCTCTCTCTCTCTCTCACACACACACACATACTTAACCTGTATCCCTGCGTTTTCAATTGCCATGTACATCAGGCCTGCCCAACCTTTTTAGTTGTGCGGGCCACGTTCACCATGAGGAAGTTTATTGCGGGCCGCAAACGTTTTTGTGACGTAACAAATCCCTTGATTTTGATGAGTTTTATGCGATAACACAAGGTGATAATGAGTCCTATAGTTGCCAGCTTGTATGGATGTAAACCAAATCTAAAAAATTGATATATTTTCGAAGCGTTTGTCACACAAGTTTTTGGGTGGTAGGCCCATAACAGAAACAACAGGTATCATTTTCGTGTGTTTTGATAGCAAATATACTTGAGCCTACCAAAAATATAAAGTCTGCTTACGAACTTATTACGTCGCAGGCCGCGGGTTGGGCAGCTTTGACGTACATGCTCATTTGTTTTGCAGGCATGTACACCATATCGGTAAAGAACGCAGACGACAAAAGAAAGGCGTCGATCAGCCATTACAGAATACACAAATCCAACCCAAACCCCACGTACTACATCGCAGAAAACCGAAAGTTCGGTTCACTTTCAGCTTTAGTGGAATACTACAAAGGTGTAAAATGGGTTTTCGCGTCTTGCTGAACTGTCTTTTGCTGTGCGAAAAAATCCAACATTTGTGCGTTTATGGGCTTCGCTTTCTAAGTTGTTTGCGGTAAGACGCCGAGCAGTTCTGTTCAGGAGGTTATCGGCTTGACTGACGTAATTCCAATCACGCAATCAACCGAAACCTAGTTCATGTTCGCAGATGGTTCGGTAGGGAGACAACAACGCGAAAACGAGTGAACTAGTGTGTGTTGTGAATTCATTGCAAAAATCTAGACTTCAGTCGATTGCCCCTTGCTGTCATGTGGTTGATAATGCACGAAAACGTTGCCTGACTAAGCGCAACACAGTCACTTGGAACCCTCCACTCGGTTGTTTTTTAGACGAGTGGTTAATTTGATTACATAGAGTTGTAATTTCATTAGTTCGAGGGTCAATTGTTAGCAATTCAGTTAAATCAGACTTTTTCGAATGAGTAAGTAGCGCGAGTCTAATTATAACTCTATTGGTTGATTATATCCGAATGTGCTTCAAGTAAAAGGCATGACGACATCGTTGAAGTTTTCACGCTTTGGTGATCTTAAATTGAACAATTTTCATTTCGTAAAAAGAGGAAACCTCGAACATTTATAAAGTCATTAAACCACATTTCTGTTCAGTTGCGGGCTGAAGCCAAAGTAGGAATTGTGTGCGCAGACCGTTGAATGGCAATTCACTCACATCTGGACCGCTTTGAGTAATAACTTTTCATCGCGAACAATTTAAATAGCCACTGTAATACTTTAAAGCCATCGCAAACCAAAACGCTGCAACGAACATGCTGTTTTGTTTGGAATGCTTTGTTACCTTTTTGACTACATGTCTTTCGAGTGAAGTTGATGCCAGTAACTTTGCTGTGCAGCGGGTGAATTGCTGCGTTTGTTATAGTCAGCTGCAGCCTGTATGGACACTGCGTACATGTGCCAGCAGTTTTGAACACAATAACAAAACACTGCTGCGATTTCGTGGCCAGCTTGTGAGGAATTTACCTGCTTGGCTCCGCTTTATATCTTTTTGCGACGATTAACTTGCACGCATGTCTTTCAAAAGTTGTAAGCCACAGTAGTGACCTACGCAAGTAAATACGTTGCACTTTATTTCGCAGGGAAACTAGTTTCGTGCATTTAACACATCTTCAGTCCTTATTCAGATAGAATCTATTGAAAATAAGAAGTTCTTATTTTTTCCTGCCATATATGACTCGCATGCGTTCGCAGCGTACACTTCTACTGACAGTATTCTGCATCAGGTTTGCGTCGTCGCTATTGCTTAACTGAAGTATGTACAGTATATATCTGATTACAAACATCTGCCAGAGTTTGAGTTTTAATTGAGACGCTGTTAGTTTCAGACAAACTTAAGTCATCAGTATATAACAAAACGCAACTTACGCTGTACGTGCGTAAATAAATCAACACTGTCACGACGCTTGAAACATGTATCTTGGTATTTAAAGAAAATGTGCCGGGCTGACGATTTGTAACTGAAAGGCAAGCAAGCGACGCTGGATTCATTAAGTGGGTATTTTTATGTAAAACTCATTTTTGGGGAATTTTCTGTCTAATATTGCCTGGAGCCAACAATGACTGCCAAGCACAAAATGTTTACAAAGACTCAGCATCAGTACGCAGTGTCTAGCAAAAGTTTTGAATTGTCTTCGTATAGGTCTCACAAATGTTGTTTACACGATACCCTGCTTTCAGGACAATGCTAATAATGATTGCTTGCGCTTTGTTCCTCTGTTGTTCACGTCGTTTGTCTCTGTTCAGGAGCAGAAAATGGCTTAAATGATCACCTCACGAACCCATTTACACCGCTCCCCTTCCCGTCGTCGCGCCGATCCTTCCCTACGTCACAAGGCAAGTACTTTTTTTACAAGTGGTGAATTTGCAAATGCTCTCCACTGCGAGGCGAGCTGTGGCGCGCAGCGATAAACCTGCAGTGACACGATTGGAACGTGGATTTGCTCTATTTCTGTGATTTTTATGTCACAACACAGGGTTTGTGTCTGACGTGTTTCACTTTTTTCTTTGCAGTGCTGTTGTTTGGAAAATCTTACATCTAGTGCATGTTTTTGTTTTCAGGTCGAACTCCACCGCAATTACCTCCGAGGCGCAGCAGCGTTTCATCGGTGAGTGAGTGCCGTGAAAAAAGAACACAATTCATTTCGCGTTGCTAAAGATATCCTACCAAAAAGGTGGTCAAGCTGCCTGACACTCCGAAATGAGATCGCCAAGAATTTTTATAGCTATACACACTTGTGTTATGCTCTAATTATCTGATACCTCCCGTCGCAGCAGCCGTACTCGTGTGAGCAAGACTTTGTATCCAGTTGCAGATTTTGTCAGAAAAAGGTTCGTTTTTGTGTGCGTGTGGTCAGAACAGAAGCCAAATATATTCCGGACCACGTCACCGAGTTTTCGGCAAATTACGTGTAGATTTCATAATCGCAGTTGTTTAATAGTGCTCATAGGCAAATTACTACCACCGAAATTCGTTCAATTTTCATCAAAAACGCCATTTGGTTGGAGCTAAGCGTGATGTTTCTTAATACTACAAAGAAAGGAAAATACCCTTGATTTTATTTAAAATGCCTTGGCAGTATGGTGCGTATTAGTTTTTAACTGAGGTTCCCTTTAAACCACGGATAAGACTCCGCTCGAACAACAAAGGCTACTTTCAAGTAGGAATAAATTCCACAGGGTTATCCGCCTCTACATTATCTGTGCTCTAAATGCACCATATCTGTCGTATTGACAAAAGTGCCTCTAATCGACCAAACTTCCGAGTGTGCGACCAAACGCGAAACTGTTGGAGTTTCACAGCAATCGCTAATTGACACTGCTGGCGACAGGCTGCTGGACAGTGAAGTTCGCGGGCGGCGCACGTGGCTTACCGTGAAAAGGTTTTCGATTGCGATCTGTGCTTTGTCTATGACGGCCGGTTGGCTTCAGTTCGTATGGCATCCTTTATGCCAAATCCATATTGTTTTAAGGCCGTTGCACACGTTTCAACGAAAACAGATTCGCTTGTTCGGAAGGGCGACCTTTCCTTGAATTGTCAGTCTTGCGACGAAGAACTGGCAACTGTGAAATTCCTTCCTTGCGGACATACTCTATTTTGTGACGGTACGAAATGCAAAATCTTTCTTTCTATCATTAATGATGTTTGCACTGAAAAGGAGAATAAACACTAAGCTTAGCATGCTGAAATACTTGCACTTTGCTGTCTTTCACTTTTTTTGTCTTGTCCTCGTTCTTAGTGGACTAGGGTTATCCTATAGCGATAGTTTCTGCTAGTACACTCTTATAATGCGGTTGACATTAGGTGAGTTCTTAGCCAGAATTAGCGTGATGTTTCTTGGAAAACTTTAAAGCCAATAAATTTTATCCTCTTCTGAGAATAAGTCTTGTAGTCACGTGAAAACCACGTGGATTTCAAAATTCTGTAAAACATTAACGAAATAATCGATGGAATTTAATCCCAGCAATTCATGATTTAAATGGAACAAACTGGGGCGCTTTGGCTGAAGATGAAAGCGATATGATTTCATGTCAATCATTGGTTGCTGTGGAGTTGTTTCTTGAAACATGGCTTTGCAAGGCTTCACTATATCGATAGATGCCAAAATAAATCGGCCGGTACAACCGGTGGTGCCGATGTATCGTATTGGCAAGTTTCCGCCGACATATATCGGCAATGTTTGTTCATGAAAGCCGCTACGCTATTGTTTTGTTTTTGGATTGTTCGGAAGTCGAAGGTGTTACTTCGTCTCAGGTTTATTAACGCTAAAACCTCTATTCTGTGTCGGTCCACAACCCTCCGACAATTTGAATTAGTGCCAAAAGTACAGACAGTATGTAATTGGCCCCGAAATATACCAGTGTATGGCGTGACATACGCATGGTGAGTTTATGCGCGGTTAGCAGATGACTGACAGCGAACCAGTCAAGGTTTACGTTGTCGTGTTTTTCACTGTATAAGTGACTCACGTCTGCGTGGAATTTAGTGTTTTCCGTTTCTTCATCGCAATAAATTGCCTGTTTACACAGTTTTGAAAGGGCTTGCATCCGGGTTTGTCCGATCGTGAGATTCGTTTCAACTTTGTCAACGCACGAGAACGAGTTTTTAATACTGCTGAGTTTCTTTATGATGACAGATGTTCGTTTCGAGGAGACGTTGTTGAAAAAAATGCCTTTCCTGTACTATGCCCTAAAACTTGTTACATCCAGATTAGTAAATCATTATTTTGCACACATGCAAACATTTGGACCGTGTGTTTCTTCAGGTGTGAGCTATTGCCATTTTCTTGTGAGTTGGTATAGTACCTTTGTTGTTTTTTCACTGTGGTTTGAGTAATGCAAAAATATCAGTGTCGGCATCGATTAATTCTTATCGACAATCAAAAATGTCGGCATCGAACTCGTGACAAGCACTCTATGGTACTTATTCAAGAAAAAGCAATTTGCTGCTTGGGTTTAAAGATTTTCTTGCTTAGAGTTGGCAAACGCAATGTGTTTAACAAGATTGTGACTACGACGTGCATTTTTAGTTGCGGCTGTAATGGGAAATGCGAACACGCAACGGAAAAGTACGCCAAGCCCACGAGAGCAACGGGCAAGCAACAATAGAGGTTCTCCGCTTGACCAGGTTCACTCTATTGTTGTTTGCGCGTGAACTGCGTTTTTGCAGTACTTCCCGGTTGCGCGATCTAGACACGTGACCCACTCCGCCGTCACACATTGTATGTCTGCGGCAAGAGATGGCGACTTTGCTTATAATGTTGCTTTCCTGCAAAGAAAACCATTTTTGCATTTGCAGTGTGCAGTTTGCCAATGAAGAAATGCACCCAGTGCCGTTCACGGATCGAATCAAAATTGTCGGGTTCGGTCAAAAAGAAAACCGTCCGAGAAGTTGAACTTCTGAAGCATCAGGTGCGCGCGTCACTGCATTTCAGGCTCGTCGCGGCATCGACCAGCGCGGTGTCAAGTAGACGTGTAATGGAATTCGGATTTGCTTGCACAGCCGCAATCGCGTCTTTCAAAGGAATGGCAGGTTTACGAATTCAAGGCTCATTCATGTCGATTGATAACGAAAATCCTCGTACTAAGCAGCTTACATTTTGTTGAAAAATAGTAATACTGATTTTTCAAAAAACAGTGCTTGGCTCGAGTTTTCCTTTACTAATTCGCTAACGTCCGTTTTCAATTTTTTCTAATTTTTAAAGCAACGGTTGACAGTAGGAGGCAGGGCTGCGGAGTCGGAGTCGCAATGAGTCGGAGGTTTTTGGGTGGAGTTGGGAGTCGGATTCGTAAGATCACTAAGAGTCGGATTTTTTTCTCCGACTCCGGAATCCAATTGAATCATTTTTTACACCGCACTCCTGAATTCGGGAGCGCAACTCGTGCCTGTTGAATTGGTAGAATTTGTTTTGAAATTTTCATTGAAACAGGAGAACTCTTGCCGTGTACCACGATTTCCATTGATTGCTAGTTTCTACAAAATTGTTGACAGCCAGACTTTATTCGCCTGATATTAAGGAGTCGGAGTCGGAAATTTTGGAAAGGTCAGACATTTTACCTCCGACTCCGCAACCGTGGTTATATGTCTGGTATTTAGTCTGTGCTTTTCATAGGGTGATGTCGGCAATAATAAGATATTTAGAAGTGTATTTTTGGACTGAAATATCTTTTGAGAAAAGCATCTACAAAGGGTATCACAGTACAGGTTTCAAGTATCAGCTAACCCGTGGCCGAGTATTTTGTGCGTCCACTTCGGTGCTCGACTCTAGAGTGGTTCTTACAAAGACCTTGGAATACGGTGCTGTAGCTTTCTTGTCTGGCGCACGGTGTAAAGAAATCTGCGGGACAGTCTCTCTCACATCATGTTTAGAGACATGAGAGATGAATCGATCGTGAGAGAGATGCAACTATTCACGATTTCGGTCGTCACAACTGACCTTCATGGACATCCAAGTGCGTGCGCATTCCAGCACAGGCAACCTCTGCATTACTTTAAACAATAACCCTGCCTGGGCCTTGCTGTGTGTGTGTGAACTTGCGCACCGTTTCTCTGTGCTTAAGTGTTCGTGCATTCACTTTGTACTTGCGTTCACGCTTGATTACCTGTGTAATGACGTCAACAACGATGGGAAAGCCACGTCTACTTTCATCGCGTTCTCGTCATACAGAAAAAATCCCGTTTTCGACCGTTGCATTTTTTAAAAGCTGTCCGTGCTGTGGCTTGTCATCAGCGTTGTTTGTTAACAGTATACAGCGCTGGGACTACTGATTCCTTTTCGCTGCAGCGATAATAATTGCGTCGTTTACATTCAACAATCTGCTCAGAGCATGATGAAGCCAGGGTTATATCGAATGCCCACGAGACGTCAATATGTTTCAGACAAAGCGATTGTGTCAAACTTGAGAAATCTCTGCACGCTGATAAAGTTTGATGATTAGAGCTCATACAACAACCACAGTCTGGATTGATTGACTTTTTTTTCAGGGTTCCCACGCGGTATTGAAAGTACTGAATTTTGAAATCGGTTTTCAAGACCTTGAAAAAGTATTGAATTTGGCCAAAATGTACATAAAGTATGGAAATTCCAAATTCAGCCATTTGTTTATTCAAATTTTGTTCTTTATCGTTGACGACAGTTTTGCAGATGTTTTTGCATTGTGTTCCATGACTCAATTTTAAATTTTAGAAAAATGAAAGTAGGTGATAGTATTAAAGTTCTTTTATTTAGTATTGTGAAGGTATTGAAAAAGTACGGAAAATGGTTTTTGAAAATTTTTGGAATCCTATTTCTTAAATCGATTGATTACTTATTGTTCGACATGTCTGCAATTCACTTTGGCTTGGAAGCTGGTCACGGTTGGAATTCGTCGACTTTGTTCGACCTTGACTGAGCTTTGCCACTTCAGATTCTGTCGCTGATTCGCACGCGAAATAGACTTGTTTTGTTTTATAACACCCACAAAGCTTGGTACGAAGATTTCAGTGCCAAGTATTTCACAATCCTTACCTGAAAACTTGAAAAGTTATGTTGTTACGGCGTGTGTAGCAACGTCACGTATGTTATTATTTGGTTTGTTGACTTGGCACATTGTCGCCAAGTTCGCTTCGCACCACTGGTAAGAGTACTGTTCGCACCGCCTTGCATCTCTATGACAACCGCCACCACAAACTGACAACATGAATTTTTAAAACATGCTTTAACTGTCATCTGGCACAGATACGTGAAGGCGCCCATTATCTCCAAAAGTGTTTGTCGCAGCGTCCAATTTTGTTGCCCCGAACAACATTGCTAGCGGAGTTGCATATCGGTGAACTAATTGCTGTTGCTGCATGTGAAAAACGTACTACTGTGACGTTTGAAGTGAAACAAGCTCTTATTTTTGCATGAAATTGATTAATGTTTGTGCCAATAAACTCTCTCTCCTGCCTGCGCTTGTATGTGAACAGTATTCACAACGTGCGGTGGCAAATGCTGAACAGGTTCGTGAGGAAGCGTTGAGTAGCATTTGAAACATAATCTCAAGCCTTTCTTCACTCCACCTCACCTCGCGACGCGTCTCCCGCTCAAGTACGAAGCCGCAATGCAAATCCAGAGGCGAAACGGTGCGTCAAGGGAAAGTTTACGCAGACCGACGTTCTGCACCATCGCCAGTTAAACGGTTTTCCCCGCGCAGCATCGCCGCCGCTAAGAAATGATTCCGTCGCTTGTTTAACGAATAAATATTTACTCGCAGTTAAACAAAGTGATTCAAGAACGTCAGTGTGAGATCTGCATGGAGAGAACGAAAACGATGGTGTTCAACCCGTGCGGCCACGGAGCTTGTCCAGACTGCTCGGGTCGGCTTCGCAATTGTCACATGTGTCGCCGCAAGATTACCAGCAAGATAAAAACGTTTATTTGACAAACGCTGATGACCTTGCCGTCGTCAAGAAGACATTCGTTCGGCCGGGATATCATAGATGCTGGTGCGTGAAAATTGCATTTTTATGTAATGCCAGTAGCTTTTTAACATTTCGTTGTTTTTGTATTTGATTTCTACTTTTGAGGTCGATTATATGCAAACATGCAGATATCTCCTTGCCTTACATGCAAATACTGTATCTGCTATTGTCCGCATCCCCAGTGTTCCCACTGGGCGACGCAGCCAGCAAAACTCTGGTCCCAAATTGTGACACAGTGTGTTGTAGTGACCAAGGTGCTAAACCAATGAAATGCAACTCTTTTTTGTTTGTCATGTACAGCTTTCCTCCTGAAGCAGGAGCGCTGATGTTTGTTTAAGAAACGATTTCCGCTATGAGGTTTACATTCGTCTGAAAAGGTGTGTTGCGTCGTGCTGCATTGGAGGTAGAGACAATCAATGGAGATCCTGACTACGGGGTCTTATAAATCCGATGTTATTTTGCCTGTTTTCTTGTTTCCGAGAGATTGCACTTTTACTTCTCTGCCGTGGCGCCGGTGAGCAAGCCACCCACAGTCATACTTATAAGTACAGATGCTACGAGCGCTGCTACGTCTTCGAACGCCCGTTTAAGGGTCTTTTGATCTATCCGTCAGCGGAAATTAAAAGTAGAAGTGTTTGTTTGTGCTAAATTGTGTTTTTGAACGCTTTTATTCTGGCACTGTTGCCTCTGCAAGATACATGGTGAAGACGGATGCTCACGTCGTTTTTCTCTCCAGTGATTTTGCGTTTTTTTATTTCTGATTTGTTCTTACTAAGTGTTCACATTGGTGCTATCCTTTCCATCACGTCAGCAACGATTTGTCGCCTGTGCTTTTTGTGATGTAATGGCTATTTCAACATCTTCCGATGCCTGTTCACGAAGCGAAGCGGAGCAGTTCAGTGCAGTGTCCTGCCTGTTTTTGTGTTGCGCATGCGATTTCCTGACTGCTCCTTCAGCACCGCAACGCCAGTCATCCAGCAGTGTCGCAAATTCTTAACTCCTGTGACCGTTGAAGATAATGATGATGAGCCTTAAGTTGTTGTTGCGCAGCTTCAGCAAAGGGCAAACCTCTCTTACAACCAGCATTTTTTGCCTCTTTCGAGAAAGAACACTGTCTGCATTTACAGCGAAACAGGACCTGTTTCCACAATGTTACTCGCAAATTGTTGTGTATGATTTCAGCTAACTTTGCTTGAGCTATACTCGTTTAACTGTGCATTTTTTGAAAGTGAGAAAAAACAAATTATGTTGAAAGTGCTGGAACTGGAAAACTTTATTTTTGTATTGAGTGCGGAGGTTTGTTGCTGGAATCAGAGCTGCAAGTTCTACTCGCGTGTTGTCCCAACAACAAGCTGTTTTGCAAATTCCCGCATGTTTTCATTAAAAACGTCTCATAATGTCGTAAAATGCTGTTGGACTAAATTTGAAAACGTAGGGGGCCAAAGTTTTTCCCATCCCCCTGGCAATCCCAACGCAGAGATCATTTTGCTCTTTTTTACATTCCAGCTGCTTGGGGAGTTTTATGGCAGGAATGACCAAAGACGCCTGCCCTGAGCTGTTAAGTAGATTGATAGCCCAAAACATACCAACTTACTTACAGCCTTTCTTTTTGGAGGTGTAGTTATTGCTTCATGTCTGCGTTTGCAGTAGATTCAATGCAAGGCATCCACATTGGTGGAGGTAACTTTTCAAAGTGTGGGGGGGCACAAGTGGACGTCAGAAAAACTATGGAAGATTTTTTCATTAAACGATTTGCTCTCACAATGAACCCAATACTAATTGTGCTGTTTAAACATATTTAAAGCAAGATTGGAAATGTAAATGTGGGGGTTCTAGGCCCATGCGGCCCCTCGCTTCTGCCACCCCTGCTCTCCTATACAAATGTACCCGCAGCAACACTTTCCCATGGTACTTGATGTCGTAAAAGTTGCTGTCAGGGATGGGTTCGCGGCTTTTCGGTCTAGGTCGTTTCGGTCTCGGAACATTTCGGTCAGATCATGAAATCTTGCAGTAATCTTACATGTTCACTTTTTAATGCAAACCTACTTAAATCAACGAAAGGTTTTGTTTTAAAAAACAACAAACATGATCGAAGATGCAATAGTTGAACAGCATCAGCGTGTGATTTTCATTATCATCAGCAAGGAAATTAAATCGTTATCGACATTTTGCTATTAAATACAAATACAGTAGAATTTGTCTAATTCGTCATCGTTTAATTCATCAGTTCGCTTAATTCGTCACTTTTTCGTCGGTCCTGGCAGCATCCCTATCTTTTGTGTACATTTCTGTTCGTCAAATTCGTCACCTCTTTGTCCCTGAGAGGCGTTTTGTTCGGCTGATCCGTCATTTGCAGTTTCGGTTGTAATGTTAAGCAGTTAACACGTGTGAGAATTCAAACAAATTAGGGATCTTTATCAGAGAATTGTTGCACCTCGTAATATGTTTATCGAATTTCTACACGAGGTGCGAAGACCCGACTCTCCGTTGAGAGAACGCAGAAAGTCATAAAGTTTATTAAAGATTGCAAACGTGCTAGATTGTATGCAGGCAGTCTAGATAGAGTGGACCATAAACAACCGCAACGTCACAAAGTTGTATTTTGCTGCAAATAAAAGCACTATGTATACGAGTTACTATGATAAGGTATACGAGCTGCTATGGTAGAGTTTTCACCTGTTTGCATAATTCGTCACTTTATTCTAATCCCCTTGAGGTGACGAATTAGGCAAATTCTACTGTACTTCAAACTTAATCATGAATCCTCAAAAGGGAGTTGGAAGAACACCAGCTAGCGTGACATTTCGCCTGCCCTGTACAATCATTTCAACAAACAAATGTAATCAGTTGTATATGTACAGAAATGTCCCATGACCGAAACGGCTCAGACCGAAAAGTCCTGCTTCCGTCAGGTATATATAAAATGCTCTCGGGGATATTTAGAGGTCTGGATATCCCTGATTGCTGCACACCCTGTGCAAATCTGCAAAGGCGAACAAGGACAGCGCAGAGTGCTTCTGTGGGGGATTTGAAAGCCACGCGTATGCGGGGATCTTGCCATAAGTTAAAAACTGAAACATCACTGCCGTGAAAAGACCAATAACTGGTCAGGGAAGACAAACAATATTCCTTGGATGTTGTTGGCGTCTCATGCAGGGGCGTAACGAGGTTAGATGACGACCGGGGCAAGACAAAAGTTTGGTGCTCCGTGTTCGAACCCGAGGTCTTTCGGAAGCAAATTTGCTGTATTGAGGAAACTGCTTGTGATATTGTTGAAACTTTTCGGCGCCTGGGAATTGTGCCCCCGCTCGCTACGCCCCTGGTCTCATCGCCTGTGCGTCGTGGCTCTAACACTGCACAGCTGGACGGTGGACGCACTTCGGGGTTGAACCAGCAAAGTTGGCCCAGGCTGTAGTGGGGAGACTTGTAAGCCCTTGGATGGCAAGCTGTGCTGATGAACGTATCCCACGAGGGGGTAGGTTGTACAATTGTAGCTTACATGTTAAGTTAAAAATTGATGGCGCTCCATGCGATCGTTATAGGCATACGTCACTAACTGAAGTGCACATGTAAGCCGAAATCGTAGAGGAAATCAGTGATGCCCTGCATTGGGTTAAAACCTTGGCGGATGGAGAGGGGTACACAGGTAAACACTGCTTGTAGCCTATATACTGAAACGAGATACTGTTGAGACATGATGCTTAATTTTTTGATTTTCATTCTGCCTTGGTTGCACTCAGCTGTCATCCAGTGCACTTTGTATGTTATGTTCAGGGAGGATTCAAAGCATAAACAATTTGCTGAAACAAACGGTAGGTTTTGAACCTTCCTTAGTTAAAATGGCTATATTCTTAATTTTTCAAATGCGTACGGGGGCCAATTTTGGTCGTGAAGCCATTAAATAATAGTCATAATTTGAGTGTGTGTCGTGTTGAGACAAAGTGTGTGAATTTTCGGAATCGCTGTGAAATTCCTCAAAACGTGATGTGAAGACCAAACTAGAGCGTCGTTTTTTCGTAAACGAAAAAGTTTCACTGCGGGTTTTAATATTCCTTTGCACAACCCGAAGTTTTCCCGTGGCCTGTTTTATCTTTCGGAATAATCATATAACAAACTGGGAAAAAACTAAAAAATATGGACTTTTGTTCACGATGACAGCAACGTACACTTCAAAACGTTTGTGAATGTCTTCCAACTCATATCAGCGATGAATGCCAAGTTGAAATGGTGATTAAAGTACTGATTTAATTATCTTTTCAAAATTTTCTTTTGCAGCATGAACATTAACGCTTGGATCACGTTTCTGTTGCTCAAGACTTGTCATAACGCTTGCAAAATACGCCATGGATAACATCTCTCACTGATTCAGGTTTAGATGTCCATGTACAACAGTTGTGCTGGATTCTCAACAGTGCTTGTTTTTTTTGTTGCAAGTGCAAACCCGTAGACAGCTCACGCCGGCCATAAAAAGACAAATTTGGTATGGTTAGCGAAATCTGCAACCAACAGCACAATGCGTAGCTTGTTCCCAAGACCATGGTCTCCAAACTACGGCCCGTGAATAAATTTTGCCATTCATAAAAAAATAATATATTTACGAAATTTTGTTGATTTGGTAGAATGTAACATACCCCGAAGCAATCACATTATGTAAGACGTCCGGCTATCGACATGTTCTGTATTACCTTATTTGGCCCTTAAACAAAAAAGTTTGGAGGCTCCTGGGATAGACCATTCCGCGTAAATCGCATAAATTTGAGTAGAAAAGCAGAAAAACAATCAATTCTAACTTTTTCACTGGTATCTGTCGGGTTGGCTGAGATTCATGGTTTTAAATGGGTTATAGGCTGTTTCTCACTTGTGTTTGCTGGCCTGTATAGAAGCAGATCCATCGTCAGATCAACAGCATTGAGGTGGCTTATAAAACTTGTTTTGGGGGTTTGTAGCATACACAAAATTTGAAATTGACGTTACAGGGGGACTAGAGCTTGAGTTTGGAGGTATTCACTGTGGCTTTGGTGGTGTCATCGCGACTGCCCCTACTTCTTTTGAACAGTGTCACACCTTTTCTTCATAATCTGGGCTAGTGAGGTTGATGTTTTTCTTCACATCAGCGGTCCAGTGTCAAAATATGTGAAACAGTATTAAAACACTTGATTGAAATTCTACTTGTATTAGTAGCGTTAATGTATTTTAGAGCAATATGCTCTCAAACCCAGTGTGAACCTATCACGCGATTATGACATCGTTTTTACGATAGCTAGCAGAGCTACCGAAAATGGGAGGAATGTCATAGCAAAGGTCTTTCATGTATTTTTTGTGTTTGAATTGCCGCTTCACCAATAAAAATGCTTTTCATGTGCAAGTAACTGCAAAAGCTTCGTCTGGAAATGTCCTAGCTGTGAAATTGAGTTGTCACTTCCTAGTGTTAACAACAACAATTTTATTTTTTTTACCTCAACGCAAGTACACTTAAAAATACAGACACAGTAAGGCCGGGAGGCGGCGAAAAGACACTTCGGTCATCCCGTCTGCCACCACTCAAATACATGTTGTCAAAGACACTACCGAACGCGCTCAAAGGCCCTGAGCTAACCAAAAGAAGCGAAAGCAAAGAGCAGAACATTGTTTTAACCTCAATCATACTTGTACATTCCAAATAATGAGCAAGTCCAAGAAATAATGAATACGATGCACATGTAAGAGAAGTTTCAAGTAAACGTTGCTCTGTAAGATCACTAAACTGTAAATCCATGGATTGCTGGCATCATCTGTTTATACAGTGGCGAATTAAATGATTGGCATATTTTTTGTGTGTAAGAAGAACCATTCTGCTTCTAGTGTAAGAAGAACCATTCTACTTCTAAGCAGTTCGGAACCATTCTACTTCTAGTGTAAGAAGAACCATTCTACTTCTAAGCAGTTCGGAATACGTTTCAGACATTGGTTTTTCCGATGTGCGGATATCCAAAACAGCGTCAAACATTAGAGTGCACCATGACTGCGGCAGTGTTCCTAAAGTCCCGGACCGCGACATTACAAAATGTGTACTGATGGTGATACCACTCGCTTTCTGGGCATGTAATTAGTCGATTCTTCCCACAGAAACACCGTTGTGAGAGTACTCCCAGGCCGCGGAAAAATTGTCAAGCATTGACCAGTCCGCGGTTACAGAAGGGTTGGGGACCACTGCCTTAGTGTGTATCTTTCAAACACTTATTGTAGATATAACAGATTGTTTGGGACACCCATAGGGTTCTCAGTTATGTGTAGCTTGTGAAAAGTAACACCTATCTTTTTGGACCTGCTTCAAATTATTTGTGAATTAATGACAAAAGGTGATTTTAAACTCTGGTGATTCCCTGAAAAATCACATAGTTCGACCAAAAATAGCCATTTTCTTGGCCTACAAAAGCTAACCACTTTTGTGTGATACCCAACGATTTTCGCAGAGAAGCTTATAAACAAGTGAAGACTTTTTGGCGCCCCCTTATTTGACTGCCCCCCCAAACGCTTGTCCTGGATCCGCCACTGGAAATAGCCTCCAATCATCGGAAATATATAGCCATATTTACTGTTTAAACCAAGATATTTTGGAAGGTCTTGAGCTGCAGCGAGATCTAAAATCCCTAAGCTAGCAACAATTCTATCTTCCTCTCATGGAAATCGTTTTTTTGCATGCTTAGGGCAACCACGAAATTCAAGCAATCAGTTTTAAAGCTTTTTTAACCAATTTCTCCAATTGGCGTCTGACACAATACCTTATACATCGTCTACACGAATGCAAATCTTTCAGTTGTTAGGTAGCTTTTTGCAATTAATCATTAAGTTTTGTAATGAAAAAAAGGATTAATATTATCCTTGTGTTTCAAAGCACAGTCTCATTATCTGAGATTACAACGATAAGAATTGCTTCTCATTGATTGCTGAATTTGTTTAATGTCCCATCAGAAAAACCTAAGCGTTTCGTCTGGTACGCAAAGGTTTACATTCCTTGGTGAAGCTCGTAACTCCATAAAACAGAAAGTCATTTACATTCTTATTTTTTAAATAGTGGAAATAAGCAAACATACAAACGCTTTCAATTATTTCGTAAAGGAAAAAGTGGCAGTCGCTTTTCACACAAATCCTTGCCTTGTCCATCATTTGTTAATAAAATTGTGAAAATAAGAAGACCCCAATTTGTGACTATATTTTGTTACAAAAATTGTCGCAATTCTTTTGACGAGAAAGTGCTTCGTTTTTGTGGTTGAGCAAAAAACTAGAAAAAATTCCACTTTGAAAAAATAATTTCACCAAATCTGAACATTTCTAGCAACGCAAAAAAACTTCTTCGTAAATCTATTTGCTGCGAAACTTTCGTTTAGGCTTATTATTGTTAGCTCTTGCTTCCAGTCTTCAATCTAACTTGTACTTCGCTCGAGTTGCAAAGTCTCAACCATTTGTTATGACACGTGATATCCCTTTATAAAATATTGAACTTACTATCTCATGACACCATATACCTGACAACATTACACAGTGCGACCTATGAATGTCCATAGTGGCTTAGAAGATTTACTTAAAAATGGTTAAACCACAATGATTGAAAACAACCAGCCAGTAATGAAAACGCTGGATTAATCCTGGTGATGATTTGTCCATGTTTGTCAGAAATAGAGTTTTATTTTGCCAATTATTTTTGATCGGCATATGTGGCACTCTCTGATTACGCCAGCACAGCTGAGACAAGCTCCGTGTCCACAAGGATTAAATGCAACAGTTTTTGATTCTTCAAGACAAATTTCACAATCTCGATCTGGTTCGGACTGCAAAATAAAGATATGAAAATAATTAGGAATAGACGATTACGTCAACCCGTTCGGACGATAACTCCACACAAAATTAACAGTGTTGTTTGTAATACACGGCTACACAACTTCTGATTGGTAGAAATCAAGCTGCTCAGGATTTGGTTAGAGTTTTAGAATAACTTCTAAACTCTTGTAGCAATAGAAATACTTGGCAAAAGGAGCTCATAACATAAAGAAGCTTTCAGTGGTTATTGGTTCCTATTTTCTGAAATCGCTACTGTTTTTGCATCTTTCAAAATACTATAAAACAGACAATGAACGGTGTCATAACATGCAGTCAGTAACACCTTCTCTACATTTTGCAATACTGTATAGTATTGTCACATTTTGGTAAACAGTACAAAATCGTCCAGTTTGGTTTATGCGCTTGGCCAAAATAACTTCGCTCATATCCTTTTAAGACATACAATAAAAGAGTCTTTTCGGATCCTTTTTGCTTTTTCACCTTCATGAGGCACTTCTTTTGTAGGCAACTCTAGTGTTTGACGTACGAAATTCGCAAACACCCAAATTAATATGGATTTCATAAATTGTTTCAGCCTAAAGTAGATTCACTCACAGATACGATTTTGGGCAGTGGAGTATTGTTCTCAAACTGAAAACCGTACATTCCTATAAAAGTGAAAGGAAAAAAATCATGGGTGGAAAGCATTGTTTTACTTGCAAATACGGAAAGTTCCGTCGCACCCCGCAATCGCTCATTTTCCATCTATTCATTAATAACTTGCAATTGTCAAGTTAATTACAAAGTGCACCACCAGCTATAGTCGAGTCATTTACCTGAAGATGTCATGAGTCATGCATGCGGTTCATTCGAAATCATTGCCCAGGAGAGCAACAGGAAAATCTGTTGCACTATCATTTTGCGCAGTGCACAGTTGACAACTGCTGCAACTCAAACTAGGTTGAGTCGTCTAGTGTCAAAAGTCTTTCGTTAAGCGGCAACTTTCGCAGTGAATGTTGCGTTAGTTCCAACTTAATGGGAGGAACGCTTGTGAACCTTTCCTTTGCTCCCGCCCATTAACACCGAGCACGGAGGCTGAACACAGCGCAAATACTCTTTTTCAAGTTTTCACCCAAACGGGAATCCGGCACAGTCTTACAGCTGTGTTGTTGCGCGCTCGCACTGTGCTACTTAGTCGGTCGAATAGGTAAGTTTTTGCATGAAAGGAAAAAAACTGATATTAAGCAGCACAATGAAACCTCTTGCTTTATTGTGGTACGTACCAGCATGAAACAAGAAGGATTTTGAGTCTCGGACGGGTCAGCTGAAGAACCTGCACAAGAAAGTGCGGAACGAAAACGTGGATTGGTTAAACAAGGTTTAAAGCTAATGCCAGAAATTAAGCTGTTTCTCTGCACAACGTCACGCCATCTAAGGTGTGTCTTGGAATAATATTAAGCGTTTTTAATTAAACATACCCGGAAAAAGAAATTTTTTCAGCATTTATCTTTAACTGTGTTTTCTGACATGTGACTGCTCACATAAGAAACTTTGTATGCCTGATACAAAGTCACCTTCAACACAAAAACATTACAGGGAGTGAGAGAGCGTACTTTCTTTTCAAATATCATTTTGGAGCGTTATCCTCCTCAACATTTACCATTTCTTAATTTTATTTAAACGCATGTAATTACATATAATTACACGTTGAGATTGGTAGTGAATACTTTGCTTTCTGATGGTTTGGTGTAAAAAACTATTTCCATCAGAAAACTTCTCAGTGTTCATTACTGGATGTTTTGGACAATGAGATGCAAGGTGTGCTACTTTGACAAGAAGAGATGTGTGCGTATTTTCACATATCAGAATCATGTTCGTAGCGTCAGAAACTGTTGTGAAGTCGTAAACGTATCGGCATAACTTCGATCCGCTTCAGATCAGAGATGAGCACGGATCAGGATTGGATCAGGACTGAAGCCAATTTTGGCCGGATCGGGACTGGATCGGACTGCAATTGCGTTTAGGTCTTGGGTTTTGATTTTGGGTTTTCGTTTTGGGTTTAGGTTTTGGGTTTAGGTTTTGGGTTTAGGTTTTGGGTTTAGGTTTTGGGTTTAGGTTTTGGGTTTAGGTTTTGGGTTTAGGTTTTGGGTTTAGGT
>Ga0210059_1001203_pt1 | contig 38119 bp, 20 predicted proteins | sample Ectturendosymbi2_FD_188042 | JGI IMG/M metagenome (GOLD analysis project Ga0210059, IMG submission 188042) | Ecteinascidia turbinata endosymbiont from Florida, USA - Sample 2 (SPAdes) (version 2) | ecosystem: Host-associated > Tunicates > Ascidians > Unclassified | place: Key West, Florida... | reverse complement strand
CCAGTGGCCCCCCCAAATGAAAATGTCTGTCTCCGCCCCTGGGTGGTTGGAAGAGGAGCCATTTCGCTTTCATGTGAATTGTATTCACTTTCGTGCAGCTGTTTCCGTTCATGTGGGGTTAGCACAATTGTGTACGGAAAATGGTGTTTCGTTTTACATGGGCAGTGCTGTGGAAGTTGCATGGTTAGCACAGAATATTTGGCATAGCAGTACACGTGTGTGATTGCAACTGCAGTGGCGTTCAGGTGTCTCTAGTGAATAATAACGCTATTTCATATTTAACGACATTCACAAGCCTATATACGGTTTGACAGGGTTAATCATAGCAACTTAAACTTCAAAACGTCGAAAAATTACCATGCAAGATAGACATTTATGTTGGCCCCTCTACTTTTTCCTTGGCCCATCAGTGACCCCCCCCACTGTTTTAATTCTAGAATCGCCATTGCAAACATAAATTGCGTATTCATTCTATAACTCTTTGTGACATCATCATCCAGATTATTACGCATCGTGACGACTGATTTTCTTGCCCTGCGTTTGTTTTGCTTCAATATACGCCAGCACGGCCGCCAAGTCTTATATTTTAAATTACATGTGGACGGCCGCAAATTTCATTATGGAAGGCCGCAGGTTGTGCACCGTTGTCCTCGAGGCAATTGTTCGACCATGTATTTCACCTCAAGAATTCATCAACCGTCAAGTATTGCCCTGGGAGGTTACTGAGAAATAAAAATAAATTTGAAAACATCTGTGACCATCAAATGAGTGGTAACCACAAAGCATGAATAGTTCAACAAAACGCAGCACCCTTACCACCTGCCCTTTTCTTCAATCCACTCTTGTACGATATGTACCCAGCTCATTCACTACCGTTGTTTCGTTGGTAGCTAGTAATGAGCAATAAATCAAGAGATGACTTGACTCCAGCGTCGCTCAATTCCTCTTGTGCGCATCATGGGTTTGATTAGCTGTGTCCTTGCTGACTGCTTTGCCTCACGCAACAATGTCAAACACAGCTGTAGACTACCTCATCTTTAGCTGCCAACAAGCTTATATAATTTCAACTTATGCAGAAAACTTCTGTACGCCTTGAAGTCTTAAAATACTTTCAGAATTTACTTTCCGCCTGTGGCGGTTTTTTTTTGGTGCGAAGTGAATCGTCACGTGATTTATCGGATTTTCCAGAAAAGAACAAAAACTTTTTGAACAAAAACTCTCACTTGCCTGTCTGTCCTCATTGTTTTTTTTATTTTTTATTGAAAAATCCACTGGTGCTCTTCCGGTTCACTTGGTATTTGTTCATTTCTTAGAGCCAGCATGAGCGTCATCGGAAAGGGGGGGGGCAGGTGGCCTTGTCCCCCTTGGATTTTAAAATTTGACATTTTCCTAGTAAAATTTTTTGAGAGGTTTTCTTAGTCGCGAGGGGGAAAAATGTAACGTCATCACTTTTGTCCCCCCATACAAAAATCTTTTTGGCTGCCAAGGAAAAAATCCAGTATTGATCCCCTTTGGAAAAAATCCTTCCGATGCCCATTAGCGCCAGCAAGTGGCTGCCCCCCTGCCAAGCATAGCTCCTTCACTGCCAAAGCGAATATATGCTCGTTTCTACAGATCGAGGGGAGAAGTAATGCAAAAACTTGATGACTGAACCCCCAATCGATAAGTTCGCTCAGCTTGGATTCACGGTTGTTTGTGTATCTATAACCCCAGGTGCTGTGGAATGTGGATGTCGCATTCAAGATTATAAACACGCTTTGCGCCACTATCGGCGAGCGGCGTCAATATGATGGTCATTGCCAAAACCTGTTGTCAGTATTCCACAATGTATTGACCTTCTTCCCCGCAAAAATTAACGAGTGCTTGAACAATACACGAGGAGTGGACTGACGCCACGTTGTCCGATCATCAACATGCCTGCCACGCACGGTCGAACAACTCAGATTCTAAAAGTACGTTACATTTATTTTTTTAAAAAGGCAAAGGGAGGGAGGTCGTACGGCAAATAAAAAAGAAGCAGGTGAGTTCAGCGATGACGACACAAACCGCATTAGAAGTGCTTTTGTGCGGTGCATAAAAAGAATCGCGTCGTGCCATTATGACGCAACACACGCGCGCGCTTTGAGGAAAGATCACATGAAGATAAACACTGGTTCGATGACAATGCGTACTGCGATGATTAAAACCCTAAACACATCCGCCTATACCGGCCATCAGCACAACAACAACAAGCACAGGCAATGGGGGGTGGTGGTCAAAGCATTTTCTAAAGACGATCAAAACATTCCGTTACTATGGCAATACTTTCCACACCTTTGCGCCGTTCCAGGTAAGGCAGCGCCATGTAACCATGCCAACCACGTCGCAGAACAAGGAAAGCGAAAGGATTTAGAAGTCACTATTGTCGCACGATAAAGGTGTAGGACGTTGGGGGAGAGTAGACCTCCGATAGGAAAAACAAAAAGACTAATTTGAAAGTACCACGCCATCAAGATACTTGTGCAACGTTGAATTCCACAGAATCTGCACGTGTGTGTTGCCAGGCATTTCAATGTTATGAACAGCTTGCTTTTGCTGATCCCTCCATCGCAGACAAGCTGAGCTGCTCCACACATTCACAGTTGCATCCCCACTGCCATCCACAGTCCCCGGTATTCCATTGGGGAAGAAATTCGGATCAACTGAATCATACAATAAAACCTGCAAAACCGTTGACCAAATTAAGGATGTGGTATAGGATACACGTTTGTTAAATGCTAGTGAGCAAAAAGGTTCCGTTTCAACTTGGTCTTCCACACCAAAAGCAAAACTCTCACCTCTGGCGTGCCGACCTGACTGGAGTATATGCAGTGTACGGCCACGGAGGGGGGGTCCAACGACCCCAGAATCATGCCGTTGTCAACCCACATTTGATAACACCACTGGCAACCGGAACGCTTCAAAAGCGTCTTGTAATCGTCCACAGTGTAGTTCTGCGTCGACGTAACTACGACCGTTCGCTTGTCGCTGGGCCAGAGGTCTGGCCGTGGGAGGGCAAAAACGAAGGCCGGTCCGGTCCGCACGGCGTCGCGCAACTTCAGGCGTGGAAGAACGTAGTCGTGTCCTTCGGTCTCACCTGCGAATGCACAACAGCAGTTGGCCGCAAGCGAAGAACAAACGAGTTATGTAACACGTTGTGTGTATGAAACATTACTGAGCAACGATTTGTTTAAATGCTGTGTCATCATCCCACGTTGCCGTTTGTAACTGCTTCACGCCCCCTTTGCGAACATCGAAGCACATACCGCACAATGTTTTCTATCACATCACAATCAGTCGCGTCACAATCACACAATGTTTTCTATTACATCACAAACAGCCGCGCACACTACATCATGAACATGCCTGATACAACGGCCTTGATTGCTTTCACGGAACCAAGGTAAGGTCCACTGATTGACACAAAACTGTCGATGTATTTATTCTTCCACGCCAGGCTTTGCTGCATCAACCAGTAATAGATGAAGGTCGAACCCATGCTATGGCCAAGAACCAACACTTTCCTGTTGTCGTTTAAATGGTAAACTTTCTCAACGATTTTGGTCAAGTTCTTCAGGAACAAGGTATGTTGCTCTGTGAATTTAAAGTATATTGAGAAAGTTACAAGAGAGCTGTGGAGCCATTTGAGACAAATCAAGAAAATTTCGCGTCTCAAATTGATAAATACATAGTCACTTATATACAATTAAAATTGAGATTCGGTTGTCTTTTTTCAAAAATTAATTTGAGGTTATTCCGAAATCCCAGCGTCATGCTGATTATAATTAGTCAATTCTGCCACCCGATGCTCTTTCCTGCACGAGGATGCAGCTGCTTCGCTGTCGCACACATCCAGGAAATCACGTCCTACGTCACTACCGCTATGGGTTGTGCAGATCGCATGCGTTTGGTTGAAACAATAGTTTGCGTTTCTCGTTTTAACAACAATTAATCACAATGAGCGGAACGCTTTCAAATTGGTAAAAGCAAGTTTTGTTTAATTCCAACGAAAACAAAGAATGAGAAATTCAGAGAGATACTTTGCTGAAGCGGCAACGACGGTCGATGTTTTGTTTGCTACGTTCAATACTTCATTAGCATGTTTGAGCTATAGTTAAATACTTTCCAAAATTATTTAAAGAAAAAGATATGCAACGCTAGGTAGCAAAGTTATTTTGTGGAAATTGGCATGTGGCCGCATGAAGTTGGCATTACAATCTATCTAATTGTTAAAAGTGAGCGTTGAATTCAAATTGCGTTAACTACAACGACAACAAGAATATATTTACTTGGTGAAAGTCTCCAGTCATAAGCTGCTCCCCACAAGTCTTTTTGTCGAGTGTAGCCAAGCTTGTTAACAAAGTGCTCAACGAGCGGAGCAAAGTACTTGCTGCCTGTTCAAAAGCAACTGTTAAGCACAAGACTGGCTCCACAAAAAGCACACTGTTCAACCGCACAACCTGTTATGCTGTTGCGCATTAAGCCTGGTGCATGTTGGAAAGCAGAGACCGAAGTCCGAAGTTCTGCTGAGTGGTCGGAACCGGGAGCGAACTTCGGCAGAACATTCCCGACTACAACACGCATGGCCGATGGCGTTTCAAATGCCACATGTCTTCGAAAATTTTGGAAAAGGAAAGTAACGCTGAGAAAGTGTCAATGTCTGGTTCGTTGCTGTGGGAGGACCTCTTTAGGTAGACACTCAAGCAGGGGTTCTTAAACCTGGGGTTCGTCAGCCTCTTAGGGGTTCATGAACGTGTCTTTCCAAAATCCAATTAACAAAATTCGCTACTTTTTATTCTCCCATTCAGGTCTTTATTCAGCTTAATCGCACCACAAATGCAGTCTGATGGACATGTTCATGTTGCAAATAGACTGACCCTTTTTTATATGAATTTGGTAACAGCAATTTGCTTCTTGCCAGGTCGGTTGAGGTGCTCAAACTAAGAAGCGACCAAATCAAATTTCTCAATAATGGAATAAACATTGACAAAACGAACGGGTCCGCAGCGGTTTTGGGTGCAGTGAAAAGCTCCGCAGCGACGAAAAGAATCACTGCTCGAGAGTCTCATAAAACTGAAAGTGATTGCCTCGTGTGCCCTAGTTTTTTAAAACCGCTTGAGCAGACCCGCGAGAACAAGCAAGGAGTTTTGAAAATGCGTATATCTCGAACCTATTTTAGTTTTGAAATGTTCTCATTCGACAAACATAGAAAATTAAAAGCATTTGCATCGGAAACAAATGCGCTAAATGTAACTTTCTTTTTTTACTCCAAATGCAACGTTCATTTTCGGAAAGCATGTGGAAGGCGCTGACGCTTTGAAACGTCAGCAAGCTTTTCCACGCGAGAAAGTGTGGCAGTAGTTCTCTATACTGCTACGCGCAAGCGCTATACGAAGTGTATACTTCTTGCTCATGTAGGATGTAGGCATTAAAACCAAGCTTTCATGAAACATCGAAAATTTTATATATCAGTGAGAATTACAGGAGTCGTCCTTGCCGATATACAGCGGTATCAAAAATGCATTTGCGAAAATGCACCTCCACTAGCATAAGCTTCACAAACGCTATAAACTTTCACGTAAAAATGATTTTCGGGAAGCCTGGTCCGCAGAATTTTGATCAATAAAGCACCACTAAGCTCACTAAGCTGTAGTCTTGCTGACCTTTCCTTCTGCCCAGCGCCACTTATGACAGCGCGCAAGGAGCGTTTCGTAAAAAGCCAGTCCCGTCAGAATTAACTGTCATCCACCATGTTGATGTTTGCCACTGTTTAGAAGCCGTGGTATAAAAAACACATTTCCTTCTGCAAATGTTCGCCCCGCACCTTGCGGGGCAACTAATCAACCTCCCTGTCCAATGGACGTGTGTCTTCGAAATGACTTTTATGTCGTTAAAATAAAAGTGATAATCGCAGGGTCGGATCCAGCCTGTAAGGTTAGGGGGGTCGGTTTCAGTAATATTTGGTAGTTAAGTTTCATAACTTCGCTGCTGTAACACTGCTGTGACAAAATAATGGACGACAGAATGGCCTAATATCGCGAATGCTGTTTTCCAAATTGTACAAAATCGTGGTGAATAAAACTACTTTCGTAGGTTTTAGGGGGGAGATCGCCCCAGTCGCCCCTCCCTCTGGATCCGCCCCTGGATGATGGTCACAGTCGCTGTCAAAGCATAGTGGGCAGAGGCAGCAATTTGATGTAATGAAGTGTGCTTAAGCAGCTACATCAAAATGTTTTGCCGGGATTAGCATTAGAGGAACAGTGCTAAACGCTGCATAATGGCTGACGTATGAGGTGAGTCACGACGTGAGTAATTGGTGGCAGCTGAGAATGTTCACAAAAGGCATTGTTTCAACAACAAAGGCAGTCGCAACGTTTTACTGCAACAATGTTCGGGTGTACGCTTTTACTGCCTCCTCGCACTCTGATACAAAGGTTTGTCCCAGCAGCCTGCATTGCTCTGGTAACAATGCTGTACCTTTCAATACTTAAAAAGGTCTTACGGCGGATGGTCAAAACATTGTTTGTTCGGTCAACACTTGTTTCCACAATTCGCCACAGAATTCAACGAAATTAAATCAACTTTATTGGCAGGTAGAGGATAATTTGTCAGCATATCAACGATCGCTTCATATTTTGCACATTCACCAAAGTTAGCGATTCGTATAAAAATTCAGTAGAAAAAATACCAAATCCGTGATTAACCCACCTGGCAACAGTCACTATTACTCTGCACATGACTTTAAAATATTTCCTTCGTATGTGCAAACTTAAACAAAATCGTTGCTGTTAGCAATTAAATGTTACACCCTACGGACTATCGAAGGCATTGTTTTGACATTAACAGCTTTTGCATTTAACTGAAAAACTTATTGTCCGCTAGAGCTTCAAATCTTATGTAACAGAATGTGAGGTCAGGCAGTTCTGTGAAGTAGCAAAGGCTACTTCCCATTCAACCTTTATTTTTGCGAAGTTTTGTCAAAGTTTGCATTCCTCAATAATAATCCAGTAAGGTATCAAGTCACTCTGGTGGTGGACCAGGCCTGGATCCCTGGTAAATTACACCACAGGCTTCAAAAGTAGTACCTACGACCTTCCTGTGTGCTGCTGGACAACCATGGAATAGGACAGAGGAAAATCAGTGATTATCAAGTACTCACCTGAACCTTAATTCTCCTCTCATTACATTAAAAGCTATGTTGCTCAAAATTGCCCAGACAGGAAGACACGAAACATAATATGACACATTTTATAAGTACCTGGAGCATAATAATTTTCATCCAGATATTCAAATGCTTCTGTTGAACTGAAATTAGGAACACGAATACGAACACCGTTGTTGTTCCTTACTTTTCGAGTAATGTTGTTGTACATCAACCTGTGAATTGAACGGCAAACACTGTTGTGGCAAATGTTTTTCAAAACATGTCACATTCTTTTTCTCACATTATGACTGATGCCATAAAAACTGAACTTAACCTCTAAACTAAGATAAAATTTGGTTGATACATGAAAATTTGTATCACAATCTGCTTACTTCATGTTGTCAACCCAGCAGTCCACTGCAGGGGGGAAAAGCTGTTCCAAATTAAGCCATAAGCTGTACCAATCAGCTTTCTTGTCACATACAGATGACACAACATTAGGTTTGTTGAGTTTTGCATTCAATCGCGCTCCCAAAATTCCAGGAACTAAAGAGTAAAACAGTGTTAGTCTGAACAATAAGATAAGCATCAAACATTGATCATGGAATTTACCAGGAACACCAAATGCATCAGCAATAATGTTTCCAAACAGAAATAAAAAAACATTTGTAGTCAAACCAGTTACATGGAAATACAGCCTTAGTTTAAGAACCATGACATCTTAACTTGTATTTATTGCCGGCTAGCAAAAATCATATGAACTTTTCAAAATCAACTGTTTGTCATCATCAGCAAATTTCAATAAAATTTTGAAGCCTATGCAAGCTGCTGAAATGATAGAAGCTCTGAGTTCTGAGGAACAGTTTATAAAAAATGAAGGTTCATTCTGCTACACATAAGTTTTTTGAAAAACTTAGACACTTGTTCTGGCAATCAATCCTACGGCAATCTCAGTACTGACTTTTATTCCAACCTGAGCTAATCAAAACCACATTACTTCTAATATCTGTCGCAACCAGGGAAATAAGTACATGGAAAGATTTCTAACAGTGACATAACCATGTATCCAGTTTTTCAAATAATGTGAAAACCATCCTCAGCCGATGTTACTGAAACCCGAAAAAGGAAAAATGCAAGTGATAGACCATAGTTAACAAGTCTTTGTCACACACACATTACTTTCTTGACAAAAACCAATAAAAGCACATTTGCTTCCAGATACGTAACATTATTTAAAAACCACTCTCACCACTTCAGATTCTGCTAAAAAAGGTAGACTACACACAAATGCTTTTAGCAATCTCAAATGCATACCGATATGCAACAGTATACATAATTCCTTCTGTAGACGGGAATCCATGGCAAGCCGAAGTCATCAAGAACAAATACGTATCGTAAATCTTACCCATGACCACTGGTTTCCGGTTGAAGCAAGTAGCTGCAGATGAGCAATCTTTAGCATTGTATGAAAAAAATGGTGTTTTCTCAAATTGTAACACTTGACTTGATACTGGATGAACCACGTGAAAGATTAAAAACACAAAGGCAGAAGAAATTGCAATCCTCATTGTTTAATACCACTTATAATTCCGCAATCTTCACAACATGAAAATACTCTACCAAAGATTATAATTCAAGCAACTTATCAATAATCAATGCATAAACACCTTTACCTGCAATACATACAACACAAAAAATGTGATTTTGTGAAATAAACAATTTACACAATGATTGAATAAAATCAACTTGTATTGATATTTTAATATGCCAGCACAATTTTAGAAAGCCATAAAATTGAAATAATAGCTAATAAAAACTGATGGATTTATGTTGTGTTTCACTAACTCAACATCATAGAGTTATTTTAATGAAAACTATTATACAAGGAATATCTTGTGCAAAGTGATTGGATAAATTGCTCTCATACATGAAGATAAACACTGAAAAAATTTGTTTGAAAGCTACATTGGCAGGTCATGTCCTACTGAGGGATGACAAGGACATTCACATAAAAAGTGGTATCACTCCAATGTGCCGCAGACACAGAGGCAAATTTGCCCAGTGCTTAACTGCAATAAAAATACCATTTTCTGCTTTTTGAATTTTTTATACATTCTCAAGAATTCATGTGTTCATCAACAACACATAACATATTTAAGACATTTGAGGCCTGGATGTAAAACAACTAATATGCATTTGCTCAGTGGCATACATCTTGACAGCAACAACATCATTCAGATCGCTAAACCGCATCAACATCCTTTTATGGCAGATGGCAACAGGACCAACGGTCAGATAATTTGCCCTTGGATAAAGACCCTGCTGGTTGGTCTGGGATACAACAGTTGTGGACACTTTCACTATAAGGACAGTGCCATCCAGCAGTGCAGTTACACAGTCGAACAAACTGAAATAGCAAAAATCAACAATTACCAAGAACGTTTTCTCAATTACACTTTACAACCAGTGGCCATAGAAACCTCTCAGTACAGTACTTATGGTATGAAAACTGCCCCCTTCTTTGGTGCCCTTGCCAAGAAACTTGTTATCACATTGGTGAACCCCAGGAGCACTACTGGCTACAACAATGCTTGTTGTTGGCTGTGGTCCGAGGCAATGCTGCCAACATTCTGAACTGTGATGTCGTAAATGTCCATCAATGCACTCTTCTTGCTTCAGTGCCCTTTTATCTTTTACTGACATAGCAAGGATGCAAGCCGCTTCCTTTTGCATCCTTGCTTTGTTTGCCCCTGTGTTTTACTGCGTTCATTGTTGTTTCCAACAATGTTATTATATTTAATTTTTTTTGTAATGCATGTGTAATGCTTTTTATTTGTTTTATGTTACTGTTGTTATACATTAAAAATACTAAAAACTATATCTTCCTACTTCAAATATCTGATGCTTTTTGAGTTTGTAGATTTTCCCATCATGATCATATACCTTCTCTGTATGAAGGTGAAATGTTACAGTGGTTGCTGGATGCAGTGTAATACTATAAGCTAGTGGTGCACAACCTGTTTGTTATTGCCAGGTGCATTGTGTTTATTTTTATTGCAGCCACCTGTGATAAAGATATTTTTATGTTTTTGCATTCCTAATATGTTCTGCTTCCTGGACTGCTTTCACACATGTTTGGCCGTCTTTCTACTAAGTATCGTCATACAGCAGACAAAGAGTTTTCCTAATGTTTTCCTAATACTTGTGCACAGCCACATACATTTTCATTGAAGGACACAGGTTGCACATCACTGCTATAAGGTAGTGTTCTGCTGTGGAGAATAAGTTTGGAGTGCTGTGGAGTTGTTTCCACAACAAATCCATAGGCCACCTGAACGAAAACAGACCAGCACACAGAATGAAGAATACAGTATGCAACAAAAGCCATACTGCAGTACTAGCTCAGTACATGTGTTAGCACAGAGCTGACTGCATGTTTGGTGATTTGAGATAACGCAGAGTTTTCCCATTCTACTGAGAAACTACTGTGTGCAATAGTAGTGAAAGGAACAAGGATGACAGTTCTTGCACAGTAAGGTTGCAAAGTAAAGCATCCCACAACTCAAGAGCTGGGAGCTACTGTCCTACATTGTTAATACTTAGACTTAGAGACAGGAAATAATTTTATAAACACAGGTACAGTACATTTCCAGTAACTCTGGTGTTATGATCAGTCTTATGATCAGCTTCATCTCTTTGAGTAAAACTCATTACTAAAATCAATACCAGGTTGCCAAGTCCAGATGGACTAAAATGCCAAATTGCACATCAATTCAAAAAATGCCAAATAGTTTCCAAACATGCCAAACAAGTTGAAATAGGCCAATGGCTGTCACTTTTGAATTACCTGGATGAGTAATGGCAAAGTACAATGTTGCTTTGGAACAAACCTAGATTTATTGCAAACAAATGAGCAAAAAATTGTTATCTCCAAAAGCACCATGTCTTTTTATATGTATTTTTATTAGAGATAGACCAATATATCAGCCTGGCCAATATATCGGGCAAATATTTGAGTTTTAACGATATATGGGTATTGGCCAAAATGGCCAATTTTATCGGCCTCAGTAGGTGTTGACAAAACACTGTTATAGTCCTCACGCATGCAGACAACTTGTGCAAGAAAGCCACACGAACCAAGTCAAGACAGTTATCTTGCAGCAACGCTAGCAAGTGCGTTTTCATAAACAAGCAGACAAGATGAACCACTGAGCATGCGTCGGCCATCACAGCCTAAGCAAAAGCATCATCATTAATCATTCAGATTAATTAAAAATCATAGCAAAATATACAAAATATACATTAATCAAATTAATTAAATATCATAGCAAAATATTGAAATTGCTGCAATTTGAAAAATTTTAGCTCATGAATCAAAATCACAAATTGATTTTAAAGTTTTTGAAAAAAAGGTAAGGCATAGAATACATCATATATTTTTGATAATGAAGCAGAAAACAAGATTTAAAAATTTTGGAAATACCAGTTATTGCTGTCAGCTATCAGCCCAGGAATGGCCAATATATCGGTATCAGACCCAAAAAAGCCATATCGGTAGATCTCTAATTTTTATTAGGCATTTTCTGTAAGTGTTTGAACCAGTAAAAAACAAGTCATGAAAATACCAATACAGTACAGTATCAATGGTGACCATGCCATAAATTTTAATTTTTTTTAATTAATGCTTCGGAGGTTTCAAGCAATGTGGAACATAACACCACGCTGTAGTCTCATTATAGGCTGTGCGGTTGACAAGATAGTTAACCAATGTGCAAGGTAACACTGCACAGCTAAGGGAACAGTGAAACTTACAGAAAGAATGAGGATTTCATTACATTACTTTGAATCTGGCACATAAGCATCTGATATTTGTCATAATTCCACAACCTTCTATCACAAAATGCAGTTACAGAGAACCCACAGAACTATTCGCTTCCCATCAGGTGGACCAAATACACCTATCACTACTCAAAACATGCCAAATAACATAATGCTAAAAAGACTGAAATTACTCTCAAAATCTAAGCTGAATGGAGACAAGTTTTTAAAAAATGCCGAACAACATTTTTTTACTGCCAACACCACTAAAAAAGGCCAAAAACATGCCAAATTATGGCATAGATGCCAAGCAGCATTTTTTCATGCTAAACCACTTCAAAAAGGTAAAATTTCTTAAATTTGGCATTAAAAATGCCAACCTGGCAACCCTGATCAATACACCATAGTAGATAGCAGTGTTCATTCTAAGGTGCGCAAATGCGCAGTAGCCCACCACCAGACCATTTGTGCAGTGAAATCTCATTCTCGCGCGCCTGCAACATTACAAAATTAATATCGTATATAGATATCGCATAGCCTTTCAACACTTGAAACGTTTCACTGGTTGTGTGTCTACATGGTTGAGCAATTGCATGCGAACTGAAATAAATATTTATATTCAGTGTAAAATTTTCTTAGAGGAAAAACTGGTAGACGGTTAACCAGAAACTCCTACCTATGTATCTGTTAAGTTCAGCACCTGATATTGGCTTGAGCTGAACAATGAGTAGTTGCACCACTTACTAACAACGCAGATGATGATGATCTGCTCATTCGTTGTCGTGGCTTAAAGTTAAGTTCGAGACTTTAAATTTAACACGGAAACAAGAATGTTTCACCAGCAGTAGCAAGACAGACCACCCACGAGGGCTGACGCACCCAAAAGACCTCGATCTGCGGAAACGAGTACGACGTTAGAAGTTAGAGCACGCATGCAATAGCATTCGTTTTCTTCTTTGAAAGGAGGTCATCACGTGGGTTGCGACTGTCAAGACGCGTGAACTGTTGCTGTTGCTCTTAAGGGATCAACGCATGATTGTCTAACCGCCACAACAGTTCAATGTAACGGTACAGAAGACCAATAGAATGTATCCCTAAATACATAAACGTGGTTAATACAACGCATTAGAAATAATGAAAACGTCTTTCAATATTTCTTATCCTGGCAGTTGCCTACAGTAACAAACTGCTGTTCTGTGCACCACTGGTGTGCTTACGGATACCACACATCGCGCTGTTCCGGCACAAACTTCTGACACAGGTCACACAGTCGCATTTTCTCCGGGTTCATCAACGTCGACGATGATTTAATGCAAACACCTTTTACTCTTTAGTTAGTTAAATTGTAATCACTAATCACATTTGTAACAAAGCTAAATGTACCAAAGTATTTGGCAAATAGCATGCGACTCAAAAAAACACGAGAAATGAGTTTCTTGTACTTAAATGGACCTAGGGGGGTTTCTAGCGTTATGGAGTATCTGTCAGCATAACCCTAGTGCAGCTACATCGCAGTTGAAACTTGACTGACATGCACCACGTAGATGTGATCTACGTAGTCACTAACTTTACGAATATATACAGCCTCAACAACCTACTAACATCATCTCACAAAACAGTGACTTTATCCTGAAATACTGACATTGGTACACAAGCTTGAGTGACGATTTTACGGAAAAATGTTTCTTAGATAGTGACAATTTGCGTTGTTGAATTAACATCAGGTATCAACGACGTACTATAGCTACAGCAACGTCTTAGTTTTCAGGTAGTAAGCAAACTCAGCTGGTCGGAAAATTGTCTTTGTTTTTGTCAGTGAACACACAGTTACTCGTATCACTAAACTGGTAACTGTTTGTTGACGATATTGGTCGCTCACTAACTTTTGCCCACTTTATCAGCTGAGCTAAATGACACTGAGGTCACAGTGCACGGTTGTGAAGGAGTTTGATCATGGTGACCTGTAGTAACCTCAACTTGTGCTGGAAATCGATTCGAAACTTGCCCTGCGCAGAACGACCTTTCCAGCAGTTGTCGCTGCTGCTACGATACAACAATGACCTATTGTTACTCCGGTAGTTGTGACAGTGCTTTCATTCACGTTGCTGATTGGCTGTTATTGTGACACGGTCCGAAAGCGTAAACTTGTCAGTAATGACGCATTTCATCTTCATTGTGCGTTGCTGGATGTATTTTTTCTCAAAAGAAACGAGGTTTATGAAAGCTTGCAAGTGCTATTACGCAAAAGAACATTATCCAGCCTTATTATTCCAGCTAGAGTTGCCAGATCACTTGACATTTTTTCAAAGCCATCTTCTCGTTTTTTGATTATTGAAATTTTACCTCTACTTTGATAACATTTTAGATAGTGGTGTAGCACATGTAGTGGTGACATAACTGTTTTTGAATGGTTTATTTTTTACTACACAACTGTTTAAGATGGAGCAAATCTACTCGTTCTTATGTTCACGTACATTGTTTGACATCTTGATTCTTGAAAGTTCAAAGTAATCAATAGTACAGTAATGAAGAATTTCACAAATGTGCAAGAACTTTCAAGGACGCCAGAAAATACTCAAGGACAGCAAAATGTTTATCAAGAATCATGGACAGAATCAGTTTTGATAGCAAATTCAAGGAAAGTCCTTGACGCTCAAGAACGTCTGGCAACCTTAATTCTAGCTAACGTTACTAATTTAACATATTAAATTGTTAAATGCTATCTCTGCTCCATGTTGCGGTTACCATGCAGAAGATGGCCGGTGATGCGAATGTAAGCGCACTGTGACGTTTGAATGTTTATGGTGCAATTGTGGCGAGATTGCTGCTTGATGCTACTGAAATCGAAAGTTTCTTGTGCTCCACCATGTAAAGTTACCAGAAATTGAGTAAGCTACAAAAGTCCTGTCTATTCTAGTGCCCTTTGCAACAACATATTTGTGTGAATCTGGATTTTCCTCTGTATTTCATTTGAAAAAGAAGTGTCGGAACCGTGTTCAAAAGCCCTCGAACGATTTGTGGTGGCTCTGTGTGATTGTGTGCCAGGGTATGATCGGATAATTTCTGAGATGCACCAACACAAAAGCAACTAGGTATGTTTGTAATGGGCAGTAAGGTATGAAAGTGAAACGGTACGACTGAGTGTTTTCTGTTATGTTGTCAGTAGATCAATCGCAAATTTTTAATACGAACTTGATTTCACGTAACACTATTCATCGTCAATCCTTACATCCGCAAGCAATGCTAGCGGGTGAAACGCTGAAAGGCTAAAACAAGGGCAGGGAAAACAAGCAACCTCAATACTGAAGTGAATAAATCACAAAACACCAACTGCGACAGTTAAAATTGGAAATTACGTCTTACTCAAATAATTGCATTCACTGGAGCTTCAAAACTTACTGCAAAGGTAACATAAACTCAACAAATCCCAACACAAGCTGCGATGATTAACACTATAAAATACGTCATTCCTGGATCAATGCGTTCAATAGAATTTCCTTCAAATTTCCCTTCATTTATACAAGAACGCGTCTGCGCTTGTGGTTAGCGAAAGCGAAGTTGATGTTAGAAATTTATTTCAAATCAGTCGTTCTTCGAACGAAAGTGCCATTCAACAAGAGTGAAGTAACTGCATTGAAAGTTCAATTCGCTCGTAAGTTCAGTTTGATTGACGTAATTTTGCGCTTGCGCTCGCCGCTCGGATCTCCACTGCAGAGCTTCCTTTGCAACTTTTGGCTTAATTGCGAGTGGTAGCTGCACACTGTCTAATGTCCACCAGGCCCGTAGCCAGGTTTTAATGTTTGGTGGGCAAAAAAACATTTTTTACATTTTTAGGAAGGCAAGATTTTTGTTTTTATTACATGTTTTCTAAAAAATTGGTGGGTATAACACAATTTGGGGGGCACAAAAAATTAGGGGGGCACTGCGCCCGAATGCCCCAGCGTGGCTACGGCCTGATGTCCGCCACGGCAGCATGCTATTAGTCATAAACATGTTTTCTTACTCTAGCATTGAACTGAGTTCTTTCAGAATCTCCTTGACTACCAGAAAGGCTTGATCGTACATGCTGTGGCGATAATCGTTCCACATCTAAATATTACACGTGAAATCTCACAGAAGCCTTCCACAAAATCTGGCCACCGTTTTTTCAAAACAGGAACATTAATTTCGGTCAAATGAGCGTCAGTTCCACAAAATAAAAAGTAAAAACGTAAAGTCTGCAAGGCAATGATTTAAAATAAAAATGAATGGGTAAGTCACTAAAAAACTGAAGAGTTACAAGTCAGCATGCTATCACGCAAAGTGTTCAAAACGTTGACCTCACTACACACTGCAAATTACCGAAATATTACCAGCGATGAAGTGCAACACGATATCAGAGTCAGGAATCGGGAAGCGGGTTACATCCCATGCAGCATCAGATAACAAAATACCAAAGTCACAACGCAGAGCGAGAAATTGCGTATCAGGAAAAAAGGCAATGACCAAAAGAGCAACTACTTGGTGTGGGGCAAAATCAATTTTAGAATATTAATTTCCACGTCGATTCTGTGAAACCGTTTACCTTCACACTCCTCGAGATAGCTAGCTTTGGGTTATTCTACAAAGGTAACTTTGAAACATTGCGAAATGGGTGGTTTTTGTGTCAAATCGTGGTATTTGTAAAAATGTTTCAACAGAGCAGCTTTATCATTATCAGCAGTAGCGTCAAAAGAATTCCAAATGCTACGATGGGCGTTCCAGCGAATGGAGAATTTATTTATCGTCTGCCCAACACATTGCTTACTGCAAATGGGGCAAGCAGCCACATAAATGCCGTAGTTGATGCAATTAAGTTTCTATTTAAGTTGAAAAGTCTTATGCAGTGTTTCTAAAACTTCAGTATAGTTTACTATCGATGTTCTGTGGCGACCAAAATTTCCACTCTGTGCGCAGTGACCACATGGAGCCGATGAACCAGTCTCTGCAGTCACAACATTTCTGTGCGCGAGTGTTTTATAATTTGTAATGTGCGAACCAATTGTTGCTGGTCGTTTGTACGTAATCATTGCATCTGGTTTCAGGTTTTTTTTGAGTAAGTTTCAATAACGAAGGAAAAGACGTTTCCCAAACCATTTTATTGGCATTGTTTTTTGCTCTGGGAGGATGGAGCCTCATTTTCCAGCTAGATGATAATGTTATCATGTCTTGCACCATGTTCTGGGAGAAGCCAGAGCGTGAAGCTTTATTCCGAAGTCGTACGATAGCTGACTGACAGTCTTCATCGCGTTCGTTCAACCTTCGCATTCTGATGGCTTCCCCAAAAACAATTGATTTGAATGTTGAGCATGGCTGATGCGACAAACCACTGATGAAACACCTATGTTCAGCTGTTGCTTTCACAAAGTCATTGGTAATGAATCCATATTTCTCGTTTGGCGCAAGGCAGTGATGTACATCAAGGAGTTCCACCGAACCATCAGCTTCCATTGTGCATTTCTGTCAACGTGAGCTCCAAGCTTGCTGATGTGAAGGCAGTTTCGAGAGTGTCTCTGATGTCCTTTGTATTTTCGCTCCCGAAAGACAAGCAAACAATATCATCGATGAATCTCCTAAAGATTTCTGCTTTCTCAATTACAAGTGAATACGGTTCTAATACGTAGTGGGCAGTAATATTGGCTAAGGACATGGTTCTCAAACCGTGCGTCGCGACGCCCTGGTGCGTCGTTTTCATTTTTCAAGGGCTTCGCACAAAAGTAAACCCAGTGCAGTTTTATTCATTGAACTAATAACAGTAAAATTCAGTGCAGTAGTATAACTTTACCAAAGAAAAGTTGTTGTTCAATACAGTCACGTTGATAGTAGACAGCTTATATCTACTATCTCATGAATACACAACTGCTGTTATTGTTTAGTAAACATTGTTTACTAATAAACGAATTGCACAGTTGTAACTTACCTTGCGTCAGACAAACGAAGGCTGCAGTAGTCAGTTATCAAAATAATCAACTTGCTCATTTCTTACAGTAGCTTAGAACGAATTATTATTTAAATTTGGTTTTACCAGGTTCTTTTTAAGGAAAATGTAAGGTACCCGGTATGGATCTGCAGGGACCCGATTTCTCTGATTCTAGGGACCCGATTTGAAATTCTAGGGATCCGAATCGGGTCCCTAAAACGCCTTAAAAAACCTGGTTTAACTTAATTACAGTAAGCTCAATGCTGCTTTGCAAGGGCAGGATGATAAAATATATTTGACGCATCAAATATAATTGTGGCGTTCATCTAAAAGCTGTCGTTGTGGAAGGAAGATATCAAAAACGCGTGTGGAAGTTCTCAGTGTTTTACTTTCTTGTATAATTTGCTTGAAAAGAAATATATGATGCTGCCTTCAATTCTACGTAGTACAATTTTGCAATATCCATCCGAGCTCCAGTCGAAAATTTCCTCAGTACTTTCCGGAGAATTTATCAAGCTATTAACGAATTCACCATCCTTTTGTCCAAGCTGCCCTATCGTCCTTTGCTGAACAAGAAAAAGAGGACTATATTGACCTTACCTGTAATACGTCCCTGAAAAGAAAGATTTATTCAGGAAGTCCGACAAATTTTTGGATTTCATTGAATAACGAATACCCAGCTTTGGCGAAAAAACGCTACGGATGGTTATCCCCTTCGTATGTATGCGAAACAGGATTTTCAGACATGGCCGTGATTAAAACCAAATGCCGATCACGAATAAACTTTGAGAGCAGAGGCGCAGCCAGAATGAGGCCGAAGAGGCCATGCCCCCCCAGAAAAAAACTTGTCGTTCTTTCAGCAGGTCCGTAAATAGGGGGTAGCTGGGGGCGAAGACCCCCCTAGAAAAATTTTTGTCTTCCTGGAAAAATGTGCTGGACAAATTTAAAAACTATTGGACATACTTAAAAAAATTGTGCCCCTCTCAGAAAACTCTTCGCACCCTTGGTGTCTCAAGCTGGTTACGGGCCTGTCGTTCTGTCTCTGGCCCCTCCGTAGCTATCGGGCCCCAGGGCAATGCACCTGCTGGACCCCCCTCTCACAGCCCCTGAGCCAGTAACCCAAACTCTGAGCTACGAGTTAAACCTTATAGACAGGGCTGCCATCGACCTAGAACCAAAAATAAGGACGGCTGAGGAAATTTTGATTATATTACCTAAAAATAAAATGATTGTTTCTGTTTGCACGACCAACGTCAGATCATATCTTTGCCTATTTATCTTCAGGAACCATTTGCTTCAGCAATGTCTTCTTCTCGACTTTTTTCTTGTAATCGTCACGGAAAATGTTTTTTTCGCTTGCTCCTTTCTTGAAGTAATTAAATGCTAAACCTTCGCTGCAAAACCAGCTTTCCTAAGAATCCTAACCAGAGCAGACAGCTTATAGTGCTAGCACTACCTGATAGTGCGTTATGTCTCTGTGCTGCAAGATTATACTATTTTCACTACATCAAAAAAACTTTGATTACAAAATGTTTACGATGTGATAGAAATGGTCTGTATGTCTATCAGATATTGCTTATTTAAAATTGTTATGCTACAGAAAATAAGGACGCAAATCTCAAATAACGACATTTCTTAGAAATAAGGACGGTATGGTAGCCCTGCTTATAGAGGCACTCCAATTGTGTCTTTTTCTCAAACATTCACACACTGTTGCACTTATTTGCAACGTTGCCAGTCACATCAGCAAGCAACAAATGAACGTTTATTTTCAACGGCTAGCCTATCTACGCGGCACTATGGGGCAAAACCAAGCCCGTAACTAGCTAGAAAAATTTTCGGTCCCCTGGAAAAATGTGTTGGACATACTGTAAAACTATTGGCCACAGGCCCGTAACCAGGGGGGAAGGGGCCGAAGCCTCCCCTGCAAACCTTTTCGCCTCCCCTGGAAAAATCTGTTGGGCATAGTTGAAAACGATTGGACATAGCTTAAAACTTGCGCCCCTCTCAGAAAACTCTTCGCCACCCCTGGTGTCCCAAGCTGGTTACGGGCCTGGGCAAAACCGTCTGATGGATTGGCTTTTTTGACGAATTATCGTGGTGTGACATTGATCCTGAGATGGTTATCGACGAATTGTCCAAAAGGAAACGCAGGCTGAATTTTATATTTTGATTGTGCTCGCAATGGCATGTGTTTTGTAAAGTCAAAACACGGCTATGACATCCTCTGATTTGTTCCTATGAATCCGCTTACATACTTTTAGTTTATTTTGACTTATTCAATAGGCATAATCAGTGATATTCTCGAGGACAACGTTAAACGGCGCTTCACGTTCCGCTACTCATTAATGTTCATTGAAAACTGTTTGGTTAACAACTGCTGGATAATGATCACTACGAAAGCAAAGGTTTTCTTGTCTTTGTTAAAATTTATCGATGCCGACTGGTAGAAGATATTTGACGTGATATCCTGTTGTAATAGACCAAAAATTGACCAGTGACATCAAAATGATCTTTGTGCAAGATAGCTGAAGTTTGAAATCTGACGACGTCAGTGACTGACCCCTCCCAAACAAAATTCCTGGCTGCGCCCCTGCTTGAGAGTTAATACGGATGGCAGTTTCACAAAGTCTTCCAAGATTCGACTAATGTTGTAAAAATAAGCAAGCTCACGCATCACACTAAAATAAATGATGCATGTTTCTTTTTGATTTTTCATCAATAAATAAAACTTTGATAATTACTAACATCTTATTGCTGGTGCGTCGCAAGTCTAGCAAACTTTTCCGAAGGCGACGCAACGAAAAAAGTTTGAGAAGCACTGGGCTGAGGTAACTGCGTGATTATCACCGGCAACTATACCTTTATCTTGAATGTAACAGTTGCTTTCAAATTGTGTCATCACATTACTCAGACAAACGTTGTTTAGTTGTAATATGGCCTCCCGGGCGTCACCATCAAACTTGGAATGTTTTTCAAGTGCTCGACTGAGAGCGTGTTGCACAATATCTCCTCTGAGGTTTGGGTATAAGCAGGGCCGGCGCAAACCATTCCAGCCCCCTAGGCAAGATCCATTGTCAGCGCCCTCTCATAGCTTATGACGTCATTCTGCTCAATCAGCCGTGGCACGATCTGTTTAAACGTAAACAAACACATTCTCTTTGCACATTAAATTTGCCGGTGCGTCCTAGGCAAGATCCATTCCAGCACCCCTCCACCCAAAAGACCCTTTTAAGGACGATTTTTACATCAAACTAATTTATTCGACGCATGCCGAGTTTATTTGAATCCCAAATTTATCAAAATATTATCTACACAAGTAACAAGCGTCACAGCGTTCACGTAAACAAAAATTCTAGCATAGGCCTCAAAAAATTTTTAGTCTTGTGTCGTAACAATCGACGACATGCACAACAAAGCTCTGACATTCGCCAAGTTCACCAATGTTCGTTATGTTGCGTACCAGCTGATATCTCTTTATTACATAAATTAAAGTGGTAGGCCTATGTCCTATTATCTATGTCTTACTGGTTCATTAGGCCAGGGCTTCTCAAAATATGGGTCGCGACCTCGTTTGGGGTCACGAAATGTAATTTTGGGATCGCGAAACAAAATGGTTTCACAAATCAGATATAAAAGTTTTTGTAAACTTTACAGGAAAATTATAAGTAGGCCTTCGGTGAATCTATTTCTACTGCATTTTTAGGGGGAATGCCGTGCTTCATGATGTCAGTTGTTTACTAGGATGTCTTCCTGAGCTATCAAGTGATAATAATCAAATAATCAACGACAAAAGTTTGCAGCTGAAATTTTCAAAACAGCGTTTATGTCATTTTTGGACAAGAACCAGAAATGAATGCCCAGTCGTTTCTGATTTAACCATTCACAGACTCTTACCATTTTGTACAACACATTTGTTTGAAGCTGCACTCTCAAAATTGATAATCATTTTAAGTCCAAAAACCGATCCTTTTTGAAAAATGTTGAGAATGTCCTTCGTCCTGCGTTGTTACGTATCAACCTACGAATGGATGATCTGTGTAAAATTCATCAAGTGCTTCCTGTTCCATCCCTTTAGTTGCGCTTGACAACTTCTATGAACTGAATTGTGTTTTGTTAATTTTTTCGCTTTAAAATTTCCATTGCGTAGTAGTTTTATACTGTACAGTTACTTTCGAGGATTGTGTGCATTTGTATGACTTCGCCATATAGACCAGAATGCCTCTTGAGCTTTGTAATGGGACGTTTAGGCTATCCAACTAGGCTATCCATCAACGGGGTCCAGTTGATGAAGTTGACTTTCAGCTCACGTTTAGTTTCCTTGTTGAAGTGGAAGGCTGCCGGCACAGTTTTTGTAGTGCTGAGCTTTAGCTGGAGGTATTCACCTACGGTTGCCATGTCCCGTCAGCACATGCATACTTTCTGGAGACGGTGGTTGGCAAATCAGAGAAGTTAGATGTTGAAGAGAAGGGGCGCCAGGTCAGATCCTGTGGGACGCCGTTCTTGAGGCGTCGTAACCTGCTCCTTTTGCCGTTTCCGGTGGTGAGGGTGAAGCTGCGATTGCCAACCATCTCCATGATCATGCGGACCATGTGTCTATCAGGCAGTAATTGAAGCAGCTTGCAGGTGAGGCCACGGTGCCATACAGTGTCGTAGGCTGCTGTGAGGTCGACAAACACAGTTCCGGTCTTCTTTTTAACCGAAAAGCTATCCTCGATGTCCTGTGTCAGCAGGGTTACCTGGTCTACGGCCGACCTCCCGTGTCGAAAGCCCACCTGCTCCCGTGGGAGCAATGGGTCGATGATTGGATCGACACGAGTGTAGATGAGTCTCTCGAGGATTTTAAAGGGAACACACAGCAGAGATATAGGACGGTCTCTCTTTGGGACCCCCAGTGGCTTTTCTAGCTTATGGATCGCAACTTCTAGTGCTCTTCTCCAGATCTTTGGAATTTTGATTTGGCGCATGCAGGAAATGAAGAAGTCGCAAAACCAAGATTTGAGAGCCGACCCGGCGTGGAGTATAAACTCCGGGAAGATTGAATTCAATCCCGGAGACTTTGCATCTTATAGCATCCAGTTTTTCCCAGACACTTTTGCAAAAACGTTTTATGAGCAAATGGTGGGTTTGGTTCAAAATACAAGCTGGGAACCACACTAAAATCAAACTTTTGAAACTCCTCCCTTCAATGAAAATAAACTTTTCATTTGCCTGCTTGAAATTTCTGGGCACGCGCCTGCACACCCCTGGGTTAAATATATGTAGGTACTGTAGCCTACCTTTTTCACGTCTCCATCTCGTACGTATTTTGAGATAATTTTTGCTAAACTTCATAATGACGAGATACCAAAGCTTACGAACTTCGCATTTCAATGCAGTAATGCTAATTAAGTGAAATATGTGTAGGCTTCGTTGTTTGCAGCTTACTTAGCTCTAAATCTCGCACCTGAACTTCGCATTTCAGTGCAGCAATGCTGGTTATTTTCAGCATAAGTACGTACTGCAGCTTAGTATATATAAGAAAGTATGCAGCCTACGTTTCTTTGATTCTCGAAGCACTAGGGTTTATTGTGATAATGCTGCCCTCTTCACAATTCTCTTTATCTCTTTACAAAACAGTGCTCGACGCCAAGCAAGCCCTTCGGCTTCAATGGGCTCTTTCTGTGAGAACATTCTCTTTGTGCGCCTGGAGGCGGTGAGAGGCGGTGAGAGGCGCTGAGAGGCGCTGAGAGGCGGTGAGCGGCGCGTGGTCACAGCCGACACGCTTCAGCGCTATAAACGCACACTCCGTGTAGATTTGCCTGCACGGATGTGTGAAGATTTAGCTAAATGTATGCAGATTTTTTTACGAACGGCGCCCTATATGCCAGCACCGAAGCGGACACACTCATCTGCATATTCTGGGCTGGTCGCTCAAGCAGGCTACTAAACTGCATTGGACGCAGCAACAGAGGTTGGTCAGCAGCAGTGCGAGCAAATATTTCAAGCTTAGGGCTCACGCAATCAATCATCATACAAAGCTTGCCCAAAGTATTACTTCTTTTCCACAAACGACCTTTGCTCAGTGGCGTGCAGAGCGTGGGGCGAACGGGGCGACCGCTGCGGGCATCCAGGGCAGGGGGCATCCAAAGAGTGAAATTACAAAAGTTACATTTTATTAAAACACTGTAACTTGATTCTTCTTCATATTGTAAGGCTACTAACACATTTCTGCATGGATCTGATGGGAACTTGCCTAAGGAAGGCATGGAAATCTAAGTTAAGTGATCCCAGAGAGGGACGAAGCACCGCCATCGTTATCTAAGACCTTTCACCCTATCCCTCTTCCCCCCTTTTTTAGGATGGCCAATTCCTGCTAGCCTATTTTTAATCTGCGACTTTTATACCTCAAAACATCTCTCGATTCTCTCTAGACTAGAGCCTAGGTTCTTAAACTGGGGGCGTGAAAGGTTCGCAAGGGGGGATGCGAGTATGAAAGCGACATATTGTTGAAAAGTATTAAAGGCATTGTTTTTATCATTCGTAAATTCATTATCATTTCACTATAAACGCCATAATCAAAACAAAGCAGAAAGTACAGTGAACAAAAACCGAGACCTCTTAAACTTCCTTGTTCAAAGTTGGATTCATGAGTAAAGGACGGTTCATGTTACAATGGTGTCTTGTCTGCTTGGTTTCATTTTTAGCGGCAATACGAATTGTGTCACAGAACTATATCATGCGTGACGATTTGTAAATATATTCTTCGCTTTCAATTGTTGTAAAAAAGATCAATTTAATACAGCAAATCTTCAGAAAGCACATGGTTCAGAGCTGTAAAGAAATTTTGCGTCCAGTACGATACGTTTGAAAACGGATTTCCGAGCAGAGCGCCAGCGTTCTTTCTAAAATGTTCTTCACTTTTTTTCTGGCAAAAGTGCCATACAAAACTCTTGTGCCCTTGCGGGTTGCGCGTCCATTTCACGTTTAAGTCCCTTGCGAATATTGCCTGACATGGTACGAGACTCGTACAGTTTTTTTTTCTTATTTCTCACTCGATGTGAAGTTTTTATGGCGTAATCCTTTTGCACGTGGCAAAGGTCTGGACAGATAGTTTTGTTGTGCCTGTATTTCTCACATTCTTCAATACTAGATTTGGTATGGGGGATACAATTAAGTATTTGCCCTGGGCATCATAAGACATCTGCGATCTGCACGCCTCTGCCTTCAATTCTCCGCTCAAAGATTCACATCCTTAAACGCAACAGTCAAAGGCAGCGTTGTTTTTGTACAAAAAGCCCTTTAAGGACCCCAAAGCCACAATAGTGACTATGACTTTGTCCAGTAATAACTTGCCGACCGATAGAGCTAGAGAGCTGTTCAAACCCTCTACACGGATTTGGGAAGTCTTCTAGCTCAGATTAAAAAATTGGGAAGTTTTGAATTACATTTTTTTTGTGGGTCACGTCACAAAACGGGTAGGTTTGTGCTTTCAATTGGTCCACATTCAACTGGCAGGGGACAATTCTTTGTTTCTTTTTCAAAATAACACTATAGGCGAAAATTCGCTTCTTCAGAGCCCTTGGTTGACTTTCTAGCGTTTATGGTTTGGAAGTTATGACCTAAAAACAACAAATTGTATAACTAATCCCTAGGAGGTTAATTAATTTTTTGTTTATTTATTTTGTGGTTTTCAGGTCATAACGTGTTAACAACAAACGCTAGAAGGTCAATCGTGGGCTCCAAAGATGCGGATTTTCGCCTATAGTTTTTTTGAAAAAAGAAACAAAAAGTTACCCCTTGGGGTTGGGGCCCAGGGCCCGATGACGTAAGCCAAAAAAAACTAAACCTACTCCTAATATGATGTCACCCACAAAAAACTCAAATCCAAAACTTTCCAATTTTTTTATTCGAAACCAGAAGACTTTCCAAGTGTTTAGAGCAAGGCCGGGCAATTAATTTGGTTCGGGGGCCACTTTGAGAAGACCGCGTTTAGCGGAGGGCCATACCTCCTTAGGGAAATAGAAGCAAGTCTCGGTTAAGCTAGCCTCAGCACTAACATTTACTGTGACAACTTGGAGGAAATTTCAGATTTGAAGATTTTTCTTGAATGCTTCCGCGGGCCACTTGAAACGCTGTGGCGGGCCACAATTGGCCCGCGGGCCGCTATTTGCCCACCCCTGGTTTAGAGGGTTTGGACAGCTCTCTAGCTCAATCGGCTGGCGAGTTATGGCATCTGGCCAAAATGTCCAAGTATACCTTTCGTGGGATTTCAGTTTTTACCAAAAATTTGGTTTTTGAGCCATAATTTTGGCACCAGAAACGTTAGAAAGTCGATCAAGGACTAAAAACTCGGATTATAGCCTGGTATCCAAAACAAATTTGACCCAAAAATTGGCTCGTTAGGTTGGCGCCAGGGCCCGGTAACTTCGGCCAAAAATGTGTAAACCTACCCCCATTGTGACGTCATCCACAAAAACTCAAATCCAAAACTTCCAATATTTTTAAAATCGAAAGTAGAAGACTTCCCGAATCCGTAGAAGGTTTGAACAGCTCTCTAGCTCTACCCGTCGACAAGTTATGGCTGGACAAAGTCATAGCCACTATTGTGACTTTACGGTCCGTAAAAGGTGTAAGCGTAACGAGGGAATTCTGTCCGATGCTGCTATGCTTGTGCTGCTTATGCTCTGCTGGCAAAAATCCTTGAAGGAACCTGATCTTATGTTGCAAAGTTCAAACCTTTTTTGACCTTGCACTTGTGTAAGAGTAGCGATAAGCGCTACACGGGGAACGCGTCCGAATCGACAGCAACAGAGATCACATGCCATGATCACTCTATGCTGTATTGGGATGCGAGGGATTTTATACTTCTCAGCTAGCTCAGGTATTTACCTGTGGTGACTACCGCGCCGAACCTTGTAATGGCCCTATTGCCATTACAGTTGTTTACACTTGTTGCTGCCACGCCCCAAACATTTATAATTTTCAAGTATTGGATAACAACATATGGGGGCGGTAAACATCCCATGTTCGAAATGTTTTAGCCTAGTGCAGGAGTGTCAATTTAAGCACACTAAGTTGTTATTAATCAGCATCAAATTACCTGCACACGAAAAACAAACGACAAAGTTGCAAAGAATCGATGGGTATCGTCAACTTACGGTTGTTTCGAAACCGCGTTACGACTTTTCGCGGCAGATAGACTCAAACCTTTTGCTTGTACTTCGATCACCATAAAAAGTACAAATAAACTCGTGATAAATTACCGTTAAAACGCTACCAAAAGTTTATAAATCAGGGCTGTGGACCCGTCGTAAAAATGAAACAGCTCCGGTTCCGGAGCTTTTCTTTTCATGAACATGGTTCCAGCTCCGGAGTTCTTGGTTTTTATGGGTGTGGCTCCGGAACTCTCTTTTTTCATAGCATGGCTCCGGCTTTTGTTCGTTTTCACAAATTAATATTTTCAGTTGTCTTGGTGTGCCTCAAGTTGAATGGAAAATGAATTATATCAAGTACACAAAACTAAGAGAATGTACCAAATATTTTTGAGTAATTTAATCTGGTAGTTTTTTACCAGCAGCGCACTAGCCTCTTACCATGAGGAAATCAACGAAAAAACAGTTCAGACGATTCAGAGAATAGTTGCTAGCGAAAACGTAACTCAAGGTAACGGTAACATAAACAACTTCCGGAAAGGCAGTCGCTGGTATTGCCGTCAATGCCTGCGGACCTTTTTGTTTCTTACGACCACAATAAAAAATGGCTGTTTGGAAAACTACGTTTGTGTCCGAGCATTTATTTAAACACATACCAGTCCCAAGTGACCAAGTGTTTTCCACTCGTTGCGTGCTTTGTCTGTTGCAGTCTTGGCGATTCCAGCTAACAGCGCTGCCCCGGCAAGCAATGCAAAGAGCGCAAAACACATAGTCGACTCTCATGTGTTTTTTCTAACATGCACACATTTGCATTCACACAAATGCAAAGATGTGTTCAAAATGCCTTTGTTCAAAGAAATAGTACGACTTCTAGCATGAAATTCACCTTTGACGTTTTCAAATAGCTGAAAACTTTTGAATTCTTATCTTTTGCACTCATAATAAGCAGTGATGAATCACAAAGTAAAGCACAATTTAACATGCAATGCTTAGGAGAAAATAAGACTGGTTACCGTGCTAAAAACATAAAATTTGTTTCCACAGAATAAAACTTCACGAAAAGTCCACGTTTGTTTACATTGCTTTTTTATACCCTTCTGAAAATATACTGCTATGCAAAGCAATGCCATTTCGCTGCCAATTAGTTATAACTTTCATGTTATGCTGCTGCTAGTAAACGTAATGTTTCCTAGTGAATTTTGCCAGTAATCTGGTAAACCTTGCTGGTAACCTCAAAAATTTCTTATAAAAATCCTACTTTGCAATAGCGTGCCGTGGATTTCACGCTTAAATCTGCAATGGTATCGTATGTTAATCATACTCTCTGCTAACAGCATGATTACACAGCTACAAAAGCTATGGATATTATGTTATATACCTACTCATAGCTCAGTTTTTTTAGATAACTACACTAGGGGTCCGCAAATAGTGGGTCGCGAGACCTTCCACTCTGGGTCGCGAAATAATTTGAATAAACATTTTAAATTTGCCACTCTCATTAGACAGAATAAATGCAACCATTTACTGTTTTATGAGCTAAGTTCCATGCAATTGTGCGTAAGAAATTGCTAATGTCAATAGTAGTCCTAAATTGTATATTTAATTATAGAGTATATTCCAGAAAATTAAATGCTCACGAAATGTTTGCATCTCAAGAATTTAGAACTAATTTTTAGAGTCGCGCCAAAAAGTATTTGAGGACGCCTGTGCTACACTACCACAAACCTGGTTTGATCATTCTGACTAGAAAGTAAATGTTGCGAGGGTTAACGCTTTTCTAACTTCTACAACAGTAGTTCTCAATCATTTTGCTGAAGGGAGCCCAATCCAGACCTACAATTTTGTTGGAGAGCCGAACTAAAAAATTTTGCCACAAGTCAATTGACACGTTTTGTTTTATTGCACTCAAGGACGGATTTAGGGGGCGCGGTGCCCTAGGCCATCTTAGTTTTTGGGGCCCCAAGCAGTTATGACCTATTTGGTCGTTTGTCTGAAAATCGTGAAAGCATGTCCCTTTTATGTGTAGTGCCCCTCTAAAATCTATCTTTTATGGTGCCGACTTTGGTTCTACGATTGCCTTACATCTTCAATAGAAATTAAAGCCTTTCCTACATTCTTCTCAAGAATAAATAGCAATGCGATCTTTTCTTGGAATTTATAGCTCTTTCGTGTAGTTCAGAAGGTCTCTTCATTACATTTTCGTGATTTACAGCGTTTCTTGTAGGTTTGCTTTTCGGATATATACATTTTCATGGGGGACCATGCAGACCCGTCGCCACGGGGGGGGGCTTTTGGGGGCTTAGCCCGCCAAACAAAGCTCCAAGCCTCCCAAATTGAATTATGATCCACTATAAATCGGTAGAGTTTTTATCAAATTTCAGAATCTCAAGGCCCCCTGGACAAACGTAAAGTCCGTATTGAAAATTTTCTGGCGACGGTTCCGAGACCGTGTTGCCGCCCTTGAAAATATCGGCCAAACTGTCGATCTGATTACCTGTACATAAACTCCTTTTTCATAGTAATAGTAACCATATGTTCAATGAAAGAAACAAGCAAAATCCATTCAGTGGACATAGAGCTTATAATTTATGCCGTTTTGAAGTTGTCATTTTCCAAGCAATACAAAATAATGTTTTAATCCTCAATGCCAGGGCCTCTCAAACATTTTAATTTAATTTAATTTAATGTACATAAACTCCTTTGTTATATTAACCATACATTTTATGGACCAAACAAGCACAATCCATTCAGTGGACACAGGTTTATTTAGGCGTTTTTAAGTTATCAATTTCCAAGCAATACAAAATAAGTGTTTTAATCTTCTGTATGCTATAGGCCAGTGGTGGCGAACCTACGGCACGCGCACAGTCACTCCAGCGCAGAGTTCGATATCAGAAAAGTAGAGGGACGCGAGGCCAGGTTGATGCAAGATCGGGACAACCACCTGAAAAGACACTGCTGAGGCGCAAAGGACCGTAGTTACTCTCCCAGTGCTCTATCAGGAACATCCACTTACACTGCATGTAACTTCAGAGGTTATATCCTTGGGTGACATTACCGCTAGTTATAAAATTATTTTTTGTAACACTGTTTTGGTTTTGGGGGCGAGATTATTATGGACCTTCTTTGAACGAAGAGTAGAGCCAGAACACTAGCAAGCAACAATATACCAAACTTCCACTCTATTCTTATAGAATTTTAATGCTAAAGCCTACAACCTTGTACATCCAGCTGAACCAGTGGTTCTTTACCGGGGGGAGCGCCTTCCCAGGGGGGTGTCAAATAATTTCCAGGGGTGAGCGTACGTTTGCATTTTTTTGATTTAAGTGCTTTTGCATTAAAAAATGAGCATGTAAGATTTCTGCAAGATTTCATAGTCTGACGGAAATGTCTCGAAACCGAAACGACCAAGACCGAAAAGTCCCGTAACCGAAACGGCCAGACCGAAACGGCTCAGACCAAAACGGCAAGACCGAATTGGCCAGAGCGAATCGTCCAGATCGAAACGGCCAGACCGAATCGGCAAGACCGACAAGTCGCGTACCCCAATATCCAGCATGTAATAAACCAGCAGGGCTCCTTGTTACAAGATAGGGTGATGGTATCTAGCCTCGGTGCTTTAAGAAGGGGCTTGTACAAATATTTGTGTATCGCTGCAGTAGATTGTTGACTCAGGGAATGTATATTTTAGTGTTGCCTCTTTTTGCGTAGGGATAGCTTGAAATGGGTACTTCATTTTTTTAAAAATAGTACTGAAAGTGTTGGAAGGTCTGTTGTTGTGTATGTCTTGTAAGACGAAAGACGTTAATGCATGAGTTGTTTTTTCTCACCCAAAATCTCAGTTGGCCCATTCAGGTTAATTTGCTGTGTTGGCGCTTTGGAATATATGAGTGATTTTACAGTTGCCGTTTCGGCACTCCAACTATGAAAGGTTCACCACCGCTGCTATACGCTGATGGTGAACAGAATAAAGATAAGTTTTTCGCAACAAAGTATTGTCCTAACACCTTCAGCTAACCTTATGAATTAAGCGTAATGTAGACACGTTTTTTCATGTAAAACTCACGAGAAACTGTTCTAGCTGATTTAACTGAGTTACAGATCTTCAACAAGCAATCTCTGTTTCCGGGCAATCTAGTTGGTAACAAACAAATGTAGCATCCAATACTGACAATATTGCTTTTCATCGAAGTTTTACAGTGTCTGGCGGTCTTCCGTTGTTGCGAGCTTTTTGTCAGTGGCAGATTGAACATCAAGTAAGTACTGTTCTTTCTTTTTCGTTCTTTACTTGTAACCACAGGCGTAGCTAGGGGGCTATGCCCCGTCCAAATTTCTAGCATATCTTGTCATTTTGTGCTTTTACAGGTAGTGCTCCGAACAAAATACTGTTGCTCGCTTAAAGTCAAAGTATTTGCACCCTGAAAAAATTTTGGGCTGGCTACGCTACTGCTTGTAACCAGAGCTGAATTAAAGGGTAGGGGGGCCCGGGGCAATTTTCACTGGAGGGTCTCTATGACGTAATTCATGACGTTATCGCTTGTAAAGTTTATGTTTTCGCTGATTCGCAACGTACTCGTTCGCTTTTTCCGGTAGTCGATTATGTGCCTGCCGAATTAACTCGATTGTTAGCCGCCTTTGATTGTGAGCCGCACGAAATGGTGTTAAAAATTCATTTGGGCTGCCCTTGGTCGTAAACCGCACATGAATATAGGTTACCTACGGAATGGCATATTTCGGCGATGGACGTTTCGGCGATGGACTTTAGATGAACGTTGTTGCTTCCAAATTTTTGAACTTACACACAGTGTCAAGCCTGCTCAGTTGCTCTAGGAAAATTTCTACTGTTAGCACTCATGGCCAAGGATATTTGTCAGACGTCCATAGAAAAAGCTTAGGCCTACTTGGCATGTGATTGTAAGTATGTGAGTTGGAGTTTGCCTATGAGCAAGCTCTGGCATTCGGTTCCGCCAAACGCGTGATCGCGTTCGCCCAAAGGCAATCTCTGGCACCCCGCTGTTAGAACAGGTGTTCGCACTCCGGGAAGCAACTGCTGGCAAGGCATTGGAAGTACGAATATATCTGTACACCGACAGGCAAGCTACAGAAAGAAACAACCAATATACTTTCAAATTATCTGTGAAATGCAATCAGAATAACTACGCGAAAGCTGAAGCAATAATTGCCATCCAGGCTTAACTTTTGTGTAAACTCACAAACGCCTCACGCCAGCAGAAAGAAACGTCACAACCCATATTTCCTTCCACACATGGTCACGATCGCACTAAGCTCTTCCAAACTACCGGCGGAAGAGAAACCACACCTGCTCTCAGGATGACAACAAAAATGCTTATCAAGCAAACATCCATTGAAGTATTTCAAAAACACAATTTTTTCGTATAAAACATCTGCGACCACCATCGCCGAAACGTCCGGTCACCGAAACGGCGTTGTCGAACTGTCCTGGATACGGTTACCTATGCCTCTGAGACGCATTCGCGACGTTCGCGTACCCTTGCATTTCCCATGTAATTGGCAACCCCAGTGTCAATGATGCTTCCACTATTACAACTGCCTTCTGTTCATCATAATTCCTCGTGTGACGGATGTGCACGTGATGCTGAAGAAAATCGAATGCGAAAGAAGAGTTTGGTCGACAAAACGCTGCCAAGGAAAGACTGACCGTCATCTATACCTTTCGATAAAGTAAAGAAATAAAAAATGTGAGCCGCCCTGATTGTAAGCCGCATGAAATGATGAAAAAACTTTATAAGCCGCGGCTTGCAATCGAATAAATGCGGTGCTTAACTGCACATAGAGTTAGCTGCGAGAAGAGAGTTTATGATACGAATGCTACAGTGCATTCTTTTCTTACTAAGAAAAAATGTTTCCAGAGGCTAGAGAGTGACTCAGCAAGAAACAACATTTATCCGAACAATAAGCAGAAACCAGAGATTACAAACAAAAACACCGGAAAAATAACATGTCAATATGGTTAACCAGGCTGAGTGTGAAAGGTGCTTCGAAACTTATATCGTGATTTTCACCAAAGTTTTCAGGTGCTCTGGTTAACCCCACTGTTTTAACGTTGCTGCTTTAAAAGCTCTGCTGGAATAAAACGTTTCAGTCGCGGCGTTTTAGCTTACACTGCCAGATTCTTGCGCTTTTTCTCCTCAAAAACTTTGCCATTTTTAGCCGCTGATGGCATTACAGATTTCGGCATCTCGCTAGCCAAACACTGCAATCTCGTTTTCTGCTCTTTCGTTCTACAAATCGACTGATCAAAAACCTTTTCTGACGGACCACGCAATTACATGTGGTGTAAATGGCTTGACTAACTTCATATGTTTGTGATGAAACGCAAGGATAGTACTGTAGTTATCGGAAGAAAAGTGCGTTTCCACCATAGGTTACCCTTTATGACGAAACAAACGTCGCAGTTCGGCTGCGGCTACCTCCAGACGCCACAAGAAGTTAAGGAATCATTGATACTGAACAGCAACTACAGCAGAATTAGCTTTGCACGCAAATAGTATCGTTTTCGTGACATTTGTGCAGTAGGCGTGATGCACGAGTAGATTAACCCATGCCATGAGAACGATTATTAGGAAAAGTTACAAGCAAAATTCAAACATATTTGTATTGAACAAAACCAAAAATATTTATATTCAGTGGTGATTACTAAAACTGGCAGAAAGTCCAACTTGCAGATAAATCATTAATGATACTCAAAGCAACATTGGAATATAGAGTTGTATTCTTGTATCTCTTTTGAATCACGACAATTTTTCAAACGAATGTTTTATTTAAAACAAATGTCATCACGGGGGGCCCCCTTGGAACGGAGGGCCCCGGGCAATTGCCCCCGTTGCCCTCCCCCTTAATCCGGCCCTGCTTGTAACCACTTTCATACAGACGGCTTGCATCTCTCTCGCGTCCGCCGTGTTCTTCAGTATAATGCCTTTCAAACTGCACTTTTTTACTTGATGTTCATTCTTCCACTGACAAAAGCTCTCAACAACACAAGACGGCCAGACACTGCTGAACTCCGATGAAAAGCAGTATTGCCATTCTTATATTGCGTAGCAAACAATATTATCGTGTTGTTACGGTATTGATACGTTTGCATTTTCGCTCGTTTCAAAGTAAATTGTGAAGTTATGCCTCTGAGCAGTTTTGCAAATTTTAAGTTAGTAATGCGTCGTCAAAGGAAGGAGTTGCGCGGGGCCCCATAAAGCGCGGGGCCTTAGGCCATGGACTATTTGGCCTATGCGTAAATCCGTCACTGATTGCACTAACGAAGTCTATTACACAAAATATTAGAAGTGTTACTAAAAGACTGCTGAGAGCCGCACAAAGGATACTTGGGAGCTGCATGTGGCTCGTGGCTCTTATAACAGTGTTTGAGAACCATTGTTCTACAAGTAACACCAACGCTGCCAGCTACAATGCCACAACATTAGCATGATTAATCCAAGGAAACATCAAAGACTTGCAGATCCATTGTTGCAGTCTGGTGTCGTAACTCGAAACTACCTCTCAAATGGTCATAACTCCAGCTTCGATCCTAAATTTCAAACTGAGCTCCGGTTCCTTCTGATTTTTAATTTGAGCTCCGACTCCGGCTCCAGGCAAAATGCCCAGCTCCAGCGCTCTGATTCCGGCTCCGCAACCCTGGTTTATATGCAGTACGGTCGGAAGGAACTCAGTTTCAAGCAGTTGTGCTGCGCAGCTGCTGTTCCACGGGCAATAAGATTCAGACGACAGCACTTACTGCGTAAAAATGAACTAACAGGTATGTAGGTCTGTATTTTTACGGTCGCGAACTACTTCACGAACGAGGGTTGTATTCAGGATCGGATTTAACTGATGCGAGGTCCCCTCTCTCCCACTGTTACGAGGGAAAAAATGGAAAAACTTTAATCAATTTGAACAATGTGACCCTTTAATTCATTTTTAATTCTTCTGAATCTCGAAAGTGACATTTCTCCTGAGAAGTTAGTGACCATCAAGCTAAGAAATAAGGGTCAGCGTGGTTTGATAAGCGGCTAAGCCAAGAACCAGTGGCGTAGCCAACCCAGAAATTTGGGGGGGCCAAAATGTTTGATTTTATGCGAATATCACTATTTGGTTTGGAAAAACGCCTCTCAAAATACAAAATGACTATATTTTCTAAAAATTAGGGCGGCATGGCCCCTTTGGCCCCCCCCTGGCTACGCCTATGCCAAGAACTACTAACCCAAGACATCAGGCCCAAATGCGGTTCTGTCATTTTCTTGCTGTTTGCTGACTCTTTGCCTCCTTGTTGTAGAGTACTGCGGTTGCCATTTGACAAAGTGACTTTTGCTAGTGATTTATGTTCATCAAAATATTCTCTGATTTGCTTGGCATGACGGCATTACAAACTTGCGCAAGTACTCAATAGCAACCTGATTTCTGATTAACTTTGTTAAAGAAAATTGAAATGGAAAAAATCACATTTAAAAATACTAAACGAGCTTTACGTAATAGAAACGCTAACAAAACTGCTGTACCCACTGCTCAACCTCAGAAGAAGCAATTATGTGTTTACTGTACATTTTTGTTGAAGCAAACTGCTTCATACTTTGTAACCCATGGTTCATCTGTGCATGCTGTGTTTTTAGATGCCTCGAAAGCATTCGATCGAGTACTACACATGAAATTATTTGAGAAACTAATTCAAAGAAACGTGCCAATGTGTTTTGTGCGCCTGCTGAAACATTGGTACAAGGAACAAACAATGCAAATAAAATGGGGCAAGCATTTTTTTGAACCTTTTCATGTGTCTAATGGGGTTAGACAAGGGCGGGTGCTGAATCCATACTTGTTTGCTGTTTATTTAGATGATTTGTCCAATGAATTAAGCAACATTAAAGCAGGGTGTTATATTGGTGAAGTTTTATTAAATCACTTGATGTTTGCTGATGATATTTGGGTGTTCTGTCCAAGTGTACGTTGGTTGCAAAGAATACCAGATGTGTGCCAGGCGTATGCAGAATCGCATGGGATTATTTTCAGTTGCAACAAAACTGTTTGTATGACGTTTAAGGCTAAGAGGGCGAAAAGCACAGCCACTCCAGTCTTGAAATTGGGTGGTCAATACGTAAAATCTGATGACCAATACAAATGCCTGGGGATTGCATTGGACATCGAGCTCCCAGATGGCAAAGACATTCAGAGACAACTGCGATACCAATATTGTGTAGCAAACAAGCTGTGAGCCTCCTTTTCCCGGTGTTCAAATCTGTTTTTTCGTTCCTTTTGTACGCCCATGTATGCATCTCAATTATGGTGTAATTTCATGAAGGCGCGCATGCAGAGATTGCGTGTGGCATATAACTTTGGATGCAGAGCTTTATACAACCTGCCCTGGAGAGCGAGCGTTAGTAGCCACCAGGTTCAATGTAACATTCCTACCTTTGAGGCTCTGTTACGAAAATACACGTACCTGTTTCTCGAAAGATGCAGAAAATCTAACAATATATGGTTACGTACTTTGATGCAGTCAGATAGTTGGTATTCGTCCCTATTCTTTGAACACTATAATCACATTTTACTCTGGGAATGAGTAATCGAACTTTGCAGTGTCCGTTTGATCGATGGCGTGTCAAGCCACAACGCTTTCGCATTTTACCTAGACTCGACCAATTTAGGAATTGGCGCCTTCCTTCGCAGTAGCTCTGTAACAAGTGTTACGTGTTAGCTAACTTTAGTGTTAAGAATGTGTCAGTAACCCTATGGTTCTGTCTTCAATGCAGTTGCAAAAAGTGTCTGTAACCCTGTGATATCGCCGGCTTCAATGTCTTGTACTACATGCTGTTTTGTCTGTTTTTATCGACCTGCGTTCTGCAGAGTGTGTGTGTTCATACTATGGACTTCGTGTCTGCTCATAAACAAATAAATTAAATTAAATTGTAAGATACTGCTAGCCTTACACGTATCTCTTATCTGCAGTATAACCTTAAGCTTTGGTCAGGTGCACATCAAACACGAATTACCACAAGTTCTTTCACTTGGTTCACACGTAACAATCGGTACGATTCGCCAAACGCAGGACGCAGACAATGCGCTTTGAGTATGACGACACAATAGTCGGCATGTGGCTTGACCAAAATTCATATTAAAATTCATGGAAATTTGTTGGAAGACCCTGGCCTTAACAACACGAAATCTGATTAGATGAATGAAACTAAATTTCATGACCAATTAAGACATGAATTGTGGAATATTTATCAAACTGATCATATACTGGCAATTGACTATATGCGTACCACATTTTTCTGCAAGCCCCCTTGGATCTTGAGGCCCTCGGATTAAGCCTGCTAAGCCTATTGGTAAATCCGGCCCTGGTTATATTCACGACACAAGGTTACGAAATGAAATAAAGATTTTCAATAATAATTTGTGGGACTTGCATTGCAATATTAAAACATTTTGAGTCGAAGATACCGTGACCCGAAGACCGTATGTTTTGTAATTACTAGTTCCTCTGTGCTGAAGCACATGACTCCGGATACTTGACACCTCTTTTTCTGCACCAGAGATCAACATTCGGGAAAAGTTCCACGCAGCGACAACTCTAAGCACTGAGTTGAGATGCTGGTCACTAAGCTGGGAACAGAGACTTGTATTGTTGATGTTTATCAACGAAAACATTTGATCACAGACAAATGCAACCTACTGCTAAACATGGGTACGCCCAGAGCCGGATTAAAGGGTTGGGGGCCCGGGGCAATTTTTACTGGAGGGCCCCTATGACGTAATTCATGACATCATCGTTTGTAAATTTTAAGTTTTCGCTGATTCGCAAGGTTCCCGTTTGTTTTTTCCGCTAGTCGAGAATGTGCTTACTCACATGCACATACAGTTAGCTGCGAGAAGAGAATTCATGATATGAATACTGGAGTGTATTTTCACTAAAAAAGATATTCCACAGGCTAGAGAGTGACTCGGCAAGAAACAACATTCACCCGGTCCCGAACAATAAGCAGAAACCAGAGATCACAAACAAAAACACCGGAAAAAGAACATGTCAATATGGCTAGGCAG
>Ga0210059_1001202_pt1 | contig 38123 bp, 26 predicted proteins | sample Ectturendosymbi2_FD_188042 | JGI IMG/M metagenome (GOLD analysis project Ga0210059, IMG submission 188042) | Ecteinascidia turbinata endosymbiont from Florida, USA - Sample 2 (SPAdes) (version 2) | ecosystem: Host-associated > Tunicates > Ascidians > Unclassified | place: Key West, Florida... | reverse complement strand
CTCAAGGGGGGGCCCCCAAAAAGGGGGGGCCCGAGGCAAGTGCCTCGCTCGCCTCCCCTTAAACACACCACTGCCCGCACGGACCACATGGGTTGCCCGCGGGCTTGTTCTGACAATGGCATTGATATGATCAATGTCTTCCCATTGATGAATATCTTTAATTTTTATTGATAACATAATTGAAGACAAATTGAGCACAATTTTATTTCAGAAGTGTATGTATCAAACTGGTAGCACTTCGCATGAATCTATACCAGGAAGTAGCTCTCAGTTTCAACAAGGTCGGTGACCCCTGCTCCACTGTACTAGCGATTGTTGCGACTGCAGTGAGTTTGATCGCTTATCTTATTGGAGCAGCTCGTAATATGTCGAGCAAAAGAAGCAGTAGCCCATTATGGGAAAGGCATGACATCGTTGCTTCATTCAATACGGAAAATGGTACGAAAGTGGCAAAACTTGCAGGAGATTTCGACATCCCAACAACGACGTTGACTACAATTTTGAAAAATAAAGACAAGATAATTTGTACCTACGAGGCAGGACGTAGTAACGAAAGAGTTAGCGGCAATCCTTATTAAATAATACTTATAACCCGTGCCAATCTCTGGCATTGAACTAAAACGCCATCTTACGAATAATTTATTGTGACTCGGCTATAACGACGCTTTTGCTCCGATCCCATGAGGTTACGTTAGAGGAGCATTTTAATGTATTTAGATTAATAAAATTTAAGGCATGTATGTCTTGAAAAATATCAATATTTATCTCAATTTTACGCGTTTCTTTTCCAGCAACTAGTGGAAAATTCGGCAAAATGCATGAAACATCTTTTGAAGTCATCCTCTGGTTTTCAGTTAATCAAGAAACCTACAGCTTATGATGAAACAAGTCAGTATTTTGTTCTTGGAAGTCACTCCCCTGTCGTTATTTTCGCAGTGTGTTTATGTTAAAAATTTTTGACTAAACGTCAAGGCTTCTCTCGAATGGGAAACTGTGTACCAGAAAAAACACGAAGAGGCACTTGAGACGAAGCAGTGTTGCAATCGTTGCTCATTTGAACTCTAAAGACTGAAGATGTCATAGGCAGTGTAGCTAATATATGTGGTATTGCGCAACGTTTCGCTTTTGTTTCACAAAACCTTTTGCAAGCTTCAATAAGTTAATTGTGGCATTGATAGCGTCATTTTTGTCGTTTCTCTGACAAAAGTGATTAAAATCGAAAACAATTTACGTTTCCCAGGACATTAACACGCGCACAAGTTAAAGAGAAACAAGATATAAAAACGTTTACCCCGGGGATGCACCGAAATCGCGATTTTCATTTCTCGCCCGAACCGGCATTCTTTTTATGCCTCATATAATAGCCGCGGCTTTGTTTCAAATGAATCGATGTACTCCAAGCTTAAGTAGCAATAGATTTATTTTGCATAGTTTTGGGTTCCTCGTTTAAGAATCAGCGTGCAAAACATGTTGCACACAGCATTTTGATATCTGTGTGTAAGTCTCAACTATTATGAAGTTTCACCAGTTTGTTGAAATTAATCTTGCTATGTCACAATTTTTCTGCAAACCATTATGTTGTGGTTCCGAAAGCGATTTGATATCAGGAAAAATCTTAAAGAGTAAAACACAGTAAGAACAGTTTCAGAGTCTGCTGGACTTAAGCCGAGAAACTGAAAATAAATCTTTATTCGGATCGGAACGGAATTCCAATACATCCCTAGTTTACACCTTTCTTTGTTTCTTTGCTTTATTCTTACCCAGAGTGATGTTCTTTTAATAAAAAAAAGCATGTGACTAGAAGTAATCTTTGTATCTTTTTTTCACAGAAACGCGTAAAATTCTCATCATTGGTGGTCGAAATCGCGAAACCTCCTGTATTGCTTACGATGCTCAGACACAAGCCCGTTCCCAGTTGCCGGTGATTACTTTATAACTTTTTGTTTAGGAATTAATTTTCAGCTTTTCTACATTCTTAAAATCTTTAACGGCAACTCAAGGTACCGCTCTTAGCGAAACGAAAATCACTCTGCTTATTCTCACCTTGGTCTCGGTGTTTGTAAAATCACGGAACAGTGGTTTTGATGCATGTACATGAAAAAATTACACCTTTGATACATGTACATAAAAAAATTACACCTTTGTCATGAAAAAATCAAGCAACTTTTGGTGACCATCAAAGATATTCGATAATGAAGGCGATATGTCTAGAACGGTATCGCATAGATTCAGAGTTCTGCTCAAACTAGATGTTTACGCCGGAGAAAAATGAACAAATGCTCTAGTATTTACGCAGAAAAGCAAATGAATTTTCCTCTCCTTTTCGCATTTTTATGCCGAGGCTTAACCGGTAAAATTTATAACAAAAGTTGTCAATGTGGCATGTGCTCAACTTTGCAAAAATGACAAAACATGCGCTCAACCAGACATGCATAACCAAGCATACGCTCAACCAAAGGGGTGGATCCAGCCAGTAAGTTTAGGGAGGGCTATTTCAGTAAAATGTGGTAGCCAGGTACCATTCGCGGGTTCACTACTGCAAGAGGGACGAAGTATACTCCACAGCATTGCTGTGACAAAACAGTGGATGGCAAAATTGCCTTATATCGAATGCTGTTGTCCGAATTGTGCAAAAGCATGGTGAATGAAGCTACTTTCGTAGGTTTTAGGGGGGAGATCACCCTAATCGTCTCCCCTGGATCCGCACCTACTCAACCATGCAATCATAACTAAACATATGCTCAAACACGCACGCATAGCCAAACATGTGCTAAACTATGCATGCATAACTAATCGTATGCTCAATCAGGCATGCATAACTAAACGTATGCTCAACAATGCATGCATAATCAAACATATGCTGAAATATGGATGTACAACCAAATACATCCTCAACCATGCATGCATAATCAAACATGTGCTAAACAATGAAAGCACTACCAAAATTATGCTCAACCATGCATGCATAACTAAACATACGCTCAACCATGCATGCATAACAAGCAGGGCTGGATTTAATTGATTCGAGGCCATAGGCTAATCCATTTGTAAGGCCCCCTCTGCAAATCTTACGAGGAAAAAATGGAAAAGCGTTAATGAATTTGCTCAAATCGAAAATGACGATATTGACACTCTAAATGTACGGTCAATAAAAAATTCTAAATCATTACTAGAGTTCCCCACGATCACAGTGCTTAAGTTGCTACTTTCGATGCAAAAACGTTCAATGACACGTAATGGTTGATATCGTACTTGTTGTCTGGCGGGAACAGGATAATTAATTTTTACAGGCAAACCAACCGAAAACGTCAAGGTTAAATGTTTGACAAAACACATGTCCTACGTTTTTCATAAGTTTACATTATTTTTTACTTATCTGTGCCCAAAAGCCAAAAACACAGCACATATGTGTGGCGGTATAAAGACGTTAAAGCACAATTTGAGGACCACGTTGCGACGTGCTTGCCACGGCCATAAAAATCTCGCACACACGAGCAGATTGAGTTTCCCCAAATTAACTGCAATTTGAAAGTAACGCTGTGACGCTTGTAAGAAAAAAAAGGTGCAATGTAGTAGAAAAGCGACATTTCATTACAAAGGTAAGTTCCAAGAAGTTTTTCGTGCTGGTTTGAACGAAATTAAATACAACTACGTAGATTCCAAACAGCATGTTTATCTACAGTATCATGTTCCAGCAACAGACATGAAAGCACTTCGCAGAAAGCAAACGACACTTCAGGCGGTGACGTACCTCGGGTTTCCCGCGGCTGGGGACAAACTCAGTTCAGGTGCTCCCACCCAGCCCGTTCGTGGCAGCATAAAATAAAAGAAACACTGCAATCTGATGCTTTACTTGCAATTATCTAATTCCAAGTACAAAGCTTTCGTGCTTTTGCTGCTGAAAATTTATCGATTATTTTGTCAAAAAGTTGATGAGATTTAAATGTGTCGCATATTTTAACCTAAAAAATATCTTACGCCAGTAACTCTCTGTAACAAGTTTTGCTAGCAATTTTGCGATCTGAATTTCGACAATCATATCAGTGGAGATGCTCAGTTTATAAGTGGAATTATGTAAACCACAGGTAGTAGCCGGAGCAACGGTAGAGCAGTGGGTCAGTAAGTCTTGAGGGAAATGAAAACTTATAAAAAGCAAAAAATTCTTTACCAATATGTTTGTTTCCGTTCAGCAACCATGTTGACCTCAAAAATAATAACAGAAAGTGTAGAAAACCATTCTGAATGTTGTGGGTGCGTGAACAGCTGCAATAAATTCGTTTCAACTAGATCAGGGGTGGGGAACCTGCGGCCCGCGTGAACATTCGATATTGCCCGCATCAGAATTTTCGTTACCCAAGTTAGAGTACAACATCGCCTCAAAACGAATCTCCATGATAGACAGGTACTTAGATAGTAATTCAAGAGAAGTCACTCTTCCTCATAGTTAGATAAAGGTAGAATTTTAGAATAAAATTAATTGATTTTTGCGGCCCGCCAGCGATAATGCACAATTCATGCGGCCCGTGATAGTAAATAAGTTCCACGACCCTGAACTGGATCTGGTTAACCATGAAATTCCCAATGATACTGTGATGAAAAGTTAGCTCCGCACCCGTTGCCTCCCTTTTGCAAAAACAGGGGAAGCAATGCTCCCGCTCTCCGCGCGTCCCTGAGAGTAACTGAAAAGTACAAAATTATAGCCTTAGTTATATACTCAACGCTGTTGCCCATTTGCAATTACAAGCTCGCAAAAATACTCAGGATTTATTTAAACATCCCACAAATAAAAACCATCATAATTACCTTCAGAACCACATGAAATCCATTTCAACATGAAGTTTGTGAAACCATCAAAAATCAAACAATTTCCTAAACATCAGATCTGTTGTCGTAACCACATACTATCAAGGTTTATCGTTGCTCTAAAGGCATGCGTAGTTGCATGCACTGTGAATGCTGGATTCCCGCCCATTGTGACGCAACTACAGAATGAGAACGAAGTGGGAAAGTTCGCAAGCCTGGCTCTCTGAAAGCATTGTGACGCAACCGTGAGTCAAACCACATGCCGACGCTGATTGCTGGAGACACAAGTCACTAAGGTTCGTAATTCCTCTCTTTGCGAACCTTGGTGATCTTGATCAGATTTTGCTGCTGGACATCAGCGACTGGCATTCGACATTTTGTAAATCGCAATTACTAGCATCCGCTGACATTTCCTATATGTTACGTGACATTTCAACCTCAATTTACGCCCTCAAAATGCTGCGCCCAGGGCAGATGTCTCCCCTTCCCCCCTGGCTACGCCACTGTCTTCAAGACAGAATCATAAGTTTGCTTCATGTTATGCATACAGCCAAAAAAATGTACCAAGCTACAAAAACTGTCATATTGACATGCCTACTTCAAAACAAAAACCGTAGTTACACATACGGGGAAATGGTGAGCCCAGTGCCATATTTTTCCAAGCATTCAATTCAGTCATACTCAACTTTACCGGTAGCAGTAGCCAGTGCTTCGAAGCACCAACTGCTTTAAGTTTTTCGTTGATGCTGAGTTTTTACCGAACCAACGTGGAACCTATCGATCAGGTCAAAAGCAACCTGAGCTAAATCTTTCCCAATGCTGCTAGCTTACTGCAAACAAATCATCCAAAATCAGCGCAAAACAGTGGGAAGAGCAGTTACTATCAACGTGTGCTGACGGAAAAGCTCTTGCGAACTTTTTCGTTGGCCACCACTCACGCCAAAGTAGCGAATAGCGGTAGCGGTAAAATGGCGATAGCTCGCTACCGCATCCATTATTCTTTTCAAAAAAGAGCGGCGCTCCCGTTAACGCTACTGGAAAACTAGCTCGCTACTGACCAGCTCTGCCACTTGCCAACATTAAAGCCATGACAAGACTTGTCCATCGGACTCTGATGTTACAGTCAACTAAGCAGGTCATGAGCTTCGAACTTGTCATGTGACCACTTCAGCCAAACAAGTTGTGCTAAAGGCAAAATAGCTCAAGCAGTGCTTTTGCCTAATGAGGCAAAACAGACCCTATGCTGCAAAATAGACACTAGTAAATTTATCTGCAAACCTTATACCCAGGGAAAGATGTTATGAAGAGCACAATGCTTCAGGTGAGGGGGCATAAATGGAAATTTCTGTTTGGGGGGTAAAACTAAAGAAGTTTGGGGATTGCGGCGCAGTGCGGACGCAGACAGGGAAAAGTGCAACAAATGCGGTTGCGGTGCGGACAGCGGACACAAATTTTCTGTCCGCGCCATCTCTACAATGTGAAGCCTTCACAACAAGAACGTGCGATCGGTGCGGTTCGTTGTAAAAAGGAGTGGATGTTGTTGCAACCACGCCGTTGGCGTTGCGTTGATTGTGTGATTCACCACGAACGGGATGTGCGTGAAGAACAACAGCATACATATATGTGGAGCGAACAAGCAATAAAAGAGTGATCGCGGCATGTGAACTCTATTGTTGCTTGCTGCCACAGTGCGAAGCTTTGCGCCCTTGCCGCTCGGGCTTTTCCGATCGCAACACAGGAAAGATATATTGCCAGCTTAGGTATTTTAGATTCCGTTGCAGATCAAGATCTCACAAAAGATCCAAGTGCAATAGCAAATGTGGTCCTACATTTTCCCCACCTTGTACTTGAAGAAGAACAGCTGGAGGATATATCGATAGTTTAAACATGTCCTTGTCGAATAAATCTATCCCTGATTTCTGGTATTATCTGCGTAACATCAAAGACGGCGTGGGTAACCCGGAGATCGGAATATTTTATGATTTAAGGACCAGATTTTATGGTTTTGCCAGTCTACTGCATCACTAGAAAGAACATTTTCACTTGCTGATCATATTAAAACAAGCACAAATTTGCTAAAACCGAGACTGTTTAGAAAAATTGTTATCAAAACAAGCATTGTCAAGAAGCAGCCATCAAAACCGTTATTGGATACATAAGCCTGAATTACAGAGAAATGTCATTAATAGAATATGTTACCAGCGTTGCATAAAATGTCTTGAGCAATGGGATCCAAATGTCACATGTTCACGTTGCGGACGAAAATTTGGAAGAGGAACTTTGAGTAAATCAGGATTGTAATCACTGTTTCACCCCAGATATTTTCATCCGTTGTCTTTTGCAAATTAAAATTTCCGTTTTTTTGGCAAATGAATGTCTTTTTCATCTACAATCTGAGTGTATTAGCAATTTCTGAATGGGAGCCCTGGACACAATAGTCGGCGACTCGGCATGCGGCTTGACCAACGGTCGCACTGAGATTCACACAAACTCGTTGAAAGGCCTTGGCGTTATCAACACGGAATCTGATTAGGTGAATAAAACTAAATTTAATGAATAACTAAGACATAAAATTTTGACGAATATTTATTGATTTGATCATACAGTGGCAATTAAATCTATGCGTGCCACAGTTTACCGGAGTCCCCTTGGATCTTGAGGCCCTGCCCTAGGCTTAAGCCTATATAGTCTATAGTTAACACCGACCCTGATAACAAGCTTCCTCTTAACGACAATAAGACTAATTTTATGTTTCTTAAATTCTCAAAAACACAATCCTACTTCATTTAAAGTTATTATAAATAACCATAGCATTTTCCCCAAGGATAACCTGAAATGCATAAGTGTCCTTCTTGACAATAAGTTAAGATGGAAACCTCATGTACAAAAGGTGAAAACTCAACTATCAATAGCTTGTGGAGTTCGAAACTTAAACGTTACTTAAACGTTATCGAAACTTAAACGTTATACCACACCGCCTGTAGTGAAAGTTGTCTATAACTCATTAATCCACCCCTACCTCAATTACTCAATCCTCAATTGGGGACGTGCTTCAAATGCAACCATTCAGTCTCTCATTAAGCTCCAAAATAATAAGCTATATAATTAACGAATCCAACTGACCCTTGGTCTCTAGGAGAACATTTCTATCACTTAAACATCGTATGCTTTCCCAAACTTTTTACTTTATCCGCAGGCAAATTCATGCACTCTTATTACAACAAACTGCTTCTGAATCATTTTGATGAATATTTTATTCCAGTCATCTCAATTCATTCTCACTCCACAAGAATTGCAACCTTTAACAACATGTTTTTACCTAGAGTTAGTTCTTCCTCAGGAAAATATTCCCTTACGTTTGTTGGCCCAAACGTTTGGTCTTTAATACCAGAAGATATGAAGTTTTCAACCACTTTTATATTTAAATGGAAATTTAAGAAACACCTCTTACATGAAAAAGATACCCAAATATAAACTTTAGCAACATGTCATTTATCCTGAACAAAACACTGTGAATTCTAATATTATGTAATTCTGTTTATTTTTTATTTATATTTGCTTTTTCGTATTTTTCTTCCCTGTGCACATCCCACTCCTTTCAGCACGAAAGTACACTCCTTGGTTTTTTCTGTTTTGCTTTGTATTTCTTTTGTATCTCAACAATTGGTTTTTGTTACATTTTTACTTTTTTTTAATTGTTATATTTTGTTTAAACATATTCTTAACCATAGCAAATTCCTTCACTTAAATTTGATCCACTCATTTGTGTACACAGGCATGCGCTTTCACCTGTACATTTTCTTCTTCACCATGTTCTATGTTTGTTCGTTTTTCTTATTATGTTCATATGATATCCAACTATAATTTTTCAACACTTTTCAAAAAGTTATTAACAGGGTTGTTTGACTAGATGACCGCCATTATCCTTCACCAATCCTATGTGACACAGCGCACCTCTTTGTTTACACTGATTAGCTATGTTCTCATTTAATTTCACGTAACACTATGGAAATTGATTTCAGGTAACATTACGTGTCCCCAGTCCTTATTCAAATAGAATTTTAACTCAAAATCATTTCAAACTCGTGAAACTTTGAATCAACAATGCTTTGCTCCAGTGTCTTCAACAGCTGGTTGGTATATTGACATATTTTTTGTGTCGGCCCTGTGTCTACATCATCTGCCACACAGTTGCGATTTTTTCGTTTAATTTTCCTCATTAACGCAGGGACTTCAAGTAAAAAGATGTGCAGCTGCAGCTGTAGTTGCAAACTACTCTGTGTATGTTCTTGGAGGAGAAGAAAAGCTAGGTCTAAACGCTGGTTCTGCAAGCCTTGAAACACTTAAATTGCATGAAAATCATTCATGGAAGAAAAGTGTGGACATGTTGGAACGTCGAATAGCTCCTGCCGCAGCCTACTTGAATGGTATGTAAATGTTGAAAGTCATGCCTGCAATTAGTTGTATGTTTGCAAGTTCTTGAATGCATTAACAGTAATCGAACAATACGTCTGGCTGAAGCCAGCTAACAGTGATGTAGCCGAGACCAACTCTGTTGAGAACATAAATACCGAGACTAGATTTAAAGTACAAGAGCGAAGACCCGTGAATTTTTCGGCTTCGCCAACTTTTTTTCAAAAATCCATCAAAAAATCATCTGCATTTCCGAATTTCACATTCGTTGAATTTCTTTTTTTCTCTTCTTTTTTTTCTTTTCTGTTGCCAAAAAAAAGACCAACAGCAAACAAGTTAAACTGAGTGTGCTTTCCAAACACAAGTCTAAAGGGCACTTGAAATCTCGAGACCTTTATCCTTCAAGGACCTTGACGAAACGTTCAAGGCTGAGACTTGCAATCAAGTGACGCACCTCGAGACCGAGAGCAAGTCTCGGGGCTCCATCAATGCTACGTAGCTAGGTACCCTTCTTGGTTTGATTTGCAATGCAACACTTTGCCAGCTTTGCTGTCATCAGTTGAGAAACGCTGATCAATCGGCGTACGGGTTGTTAGGTTGAAGGGATGCCCTTCGCTCTCCAAACTCTGCCACTACTTTACCGATCTCTTACGCCGGCTTTTTTGTGCAAGAAGCATCTCTGTCGTCTGAAACTTGACTGAATTTTCGTATTTTTTTCTGAAAAATAAAGTGAAAAGCAAGGAAAATTCACTCACGTTTTTTTACGAACGAGAATATTGCTAAAGGTCATTGACACACCGTTTCCACAAGTTTGCCTGATTATTTTCTTTTTTCCTAAAAAGCAATTTTCCTTGTCTTGGATATTATTTAAACACTTCAGTGATTCGCCAGATATTAACAAATTTTGCATCACTAGGGAGCGGCCGGCAAACGTATCAGATTACCGTCACGTACCGCCCCTAGCTATACTGCACAAAATCATTATATCTTTATACCAAAATCAGTTGGTCTAATTCAGTGCTTCTCTAGGTGCTCAGGACCTACAGCTACCGCCACTTGTTCTTTGTTGCATGATCCGGTTTCTCAGCGTTTCGGAAAAATAAAGATCGTTAAAAAATTGAGCCAAACGTGAAACATCATTGAAGCATTGAAACATAGAAAGCAGTAGGTCAAAACCCATTACTTACTAACGCATAAACGTTCGAATATTGCGCAAATTCGGCGAGACGCATGCTGCTGTTTTTTAATTATCTCTGATTCAAGTTGGTCGCGATCAGCGTTGTGGATGGCAGCTGTCTGGGTAGTGGGCAAATCGGTCTCTCGCGCTCGAATGATTAATCTGAAAAGACTTAAAGCCCTCCACCAAATACTTGTGTTAAGTTATATAAATGCAGGTTTTCGTGAAGAAAGTTAGCTGAGTTAATGATAAATAACTTGTCAAAATCTAGTCAGTGCTCTTGATATAGACATCATTTCTTGTGCTCTCTTTTGTAGAACATCTGCACATTCCACCTGTAACGCTTTGTAATACACACTTCTGAAGATGTTGTAAGTAAACCACTGTGAAAACCAATGGGACACTATTATTTGCCTACAACCGAGGGGGCCGCATGGGCCCTATCCCCCCATTATTTTTTCTGGGGGGGCTGCCCCACCGCTTTTAAACTTCGAATTTTGCCTAAATAAGTTTGAGTAACACAATTAGGATTGGGTCCATTGTTAAAGTAAATCGTTTAAACTTTAGCAGACTTTTGGCAACATCATTTGTAATACATTATTTGTAATTTGGCAGTGAAACTTGCAGGATTTCGTAAGTGTTTGGCAGAATAACATGCGCAATCTGATCACCCTTCTCGGGTTTGCTTATCGCATTGGTGCTGTCGAACAGTGTAGCCAGATGGTGTAAGACTAAACCATTTTTTACAAAGATGGTGTAATTTTACATGCATGTTTGTAGGGAAAACGTCGTGCCACTCCATCGAAAAGGTCTTTTAATTTGATGTAATTCCAAGCGTTTTAACACCATTCTAAATAGTAAAATTTGGTGATACTTCTACGCAATATGAAATATGACACAAACCGGATGCCTAAAACCCACCAACACAAATCTTGAAACACTTAAATTTTCATGCAATTCAAGTGTTTCAAGGCTAACCGATCTTTCCACAACAACTTAGCAGAATAAACTCCTAAGTCTACTGCGACGTAACAAAAAAACATTCCAGTGGGTTATGTGATGTGTAGTACAGTCAGGTCTCGAGTATTTCATTTAGTCTGTGTAGTACAGTCAGGTCTCGAGTATTTCATTTAGTACTATGAGTATTTCATTTAGTCATGTTTAACATGCAGTCTGCATATTTGCTGTTGACAGTTCGTCTAAGCCTACAGTTTTTTCTGTTCACCTCTGAGCGTCCGCTTAGGCGAGTTCTACTGTACTGCACATCGTCACCTTTGTTTACATTGCTAACATTTGCTCTGGAAAGAATTTCGCTTTATATACTTTCGATTCCGATTATCCGGATACCTCGCTAAACCGAAATTATTTGACGAAACAAAGCAGTCCGGATTAACGAGGTCTGACTGTACTAGATACCAGGACAACTGCCAATTGGGCAACTGCCAACATGGCTATTGCTAAAAATAGCAATCTTATTAGTTGGCAGTTGCCCTATAACGTGCATGCAAGACTACACTGCCCAAGCCACGCGGTGGGTCTATGGATGGTCGCGACTGGTTTCGGGCTATAAACAAGCCGAAGTAGCGGAAGTGAAACCATCCCAAAACCTTCCGTTTACAGGTTTATACGGTTTAACTGAAAATTGTGCAGCAATGGCACGACCTTATTTTCGTTGAGAGTTAAACGTATTTGCATCACAAACACCTATTTCGTATTAAGTGTAAAGTGCATTCAAGTTTAACAGCTGTGGACAGTGAACATACACTATTGTATCTTTATGTTAACTTCTTCCATTAATTTTTGTCCATTAACCCGGGTTTCTGAAGCTAAAAAGATTTATGCTCAACGATTTCATGCAGTGAACCCACACAGGCTAGTTTTTTTTCAATAAAACATGTTTTTTAATCTTGATGGCGGTTGTGATGAAACATCGCCGTTGCCTTTTGTATCAGTAAGAGAGCATGAGCGAAAAACAACGAAAACGACCTCACTAACTCTGGCAAGAATGGACAAAACGCTTGGAACGCAGGAAATATTCGCTGAAAAATAAGTCCAAGACCTTAGACTTTCGTTCCGAGCCTCAAGAAAATGTGGGGAAGTCTCTCGCTTTGTACAGTGCTTTAACACAGGTTTGCAAAGACAGGACGTTTACCCAGCACTGGTATGAAGACACCTGTATTTTTGCTGTGCTAGATACTCGGGTAATGGTTTCTCTGACGCAAGAGGAAAATTACGATTCGCTAAATTTTTATGCATTTGTGGAAGTAGCCGTTCGGTAGCAACAGACAAACAAGCCGTTTAGCCAAAAGTCATTTTGTGTAAGTCTTTGGTCCTTTTGTTTTTAGGGAAAATATATGTATCCGGAGGGCATATTCAGTCTAACCACAGTTCGACATGCGAAAGATTTGACCTGATATTGAAAGAATGGACGTACGTTGAAAAAATGGCCCATCCAAGAAGCTTTCACGGAATGGCCGCTCTGCACGGTAAGGAACTTTTTCGTAGGAAACTATCAGCAGATAGACATTGATCATCAAATATCCGTGGAAAAAGTTACATGGTGTTATATACATTTGAGAACAGATTCAAATGTTCACGTCTACTTGACGTTAAGGGCAGTACTTTTGAGTAACTGAACCTGAAGGCAACGTTGCTTTGACAATTGTCCAATAAATTGCTCATCTCAAAAAAAAAACGATTCCACTGTTTATCGAAAGAAATCCTTTCCCAGCAAAGAATCAGACACTAAAGATCTTACATAGTATACATTTCGCCTACGACGTAGGCATCATCAGCTCTTATTTAAATAGAATAAAAAAGAAACGATTTCACTGCGAAATAAATTGTGGTGTTGATTTTCGAACGTGTCACTTTTTGAACAACTATAATCTCCGCCAAGACGACGCAGTCGAATCCAATTTTTCAAAATAGGAAATCGATTGCACGTAACTCTATGCATCTTCAGTCCTGAAACCTTATTCGAATAGAATCCGTTAGGACTCCGACTGAGGATGCTGCATCTTCACTTACGTTAAATTGAATGCCTATTGACAAAATGTTTTCAATGGATTCGGTCAAGGACGTCAGAAGGAGCGAATGGAAGTGCCTTGACCCCTGGATTTTGAAATTTAACGTTTTCCTAAAAATGCTTAGCAAAAATGGTTGTTTTCTTAGTTTCGAAGGGGAAAAATGAAATTTCATATTTTGCCCCCCACCCCTTAAAAAATCTTTCTGGTTACCTATGGAAAATTCCATTATTGGTCCACCCCAGACTTGGACAACTAGAATTTTTTAGCTTTTCTAAATTAGATTAGAATTAAAATTAAAGCTTACTCAGATGTCACAAATTAGATTAGAATTAAAATTAGCGGATTTGCGAAAACCAAAAATTGAATTAAAATTCGAATTAGAATTACATTTTCTCAACTCCAACCAACTTTCATCCAAGTTCAATTCATGCCCAAATGTGGATTCGTTCTCATAAGCATGAGAATTGAAAAGATTTGTATACGCCAAGATTAGCGCGTTTCACGCTGTACAATTCGCCAGCATCTAATGTGGCGTAGTGATTACATATAACTGGGGTGGCCAAACTGCGGCTCGCGAGCTGCATGCGACTCTTCGAACCTTTGCATCCGGCTGTTTGAGCTTTCCGAAAACTTATATATTTGTTTTTTATTTTTCATTTCTACTGAAAAGTGTAGAAATATTGTAAAATGGTGCTGTGCAACTAGCGTGTCGTACAGTAACACTTTTCCAAGTAGTTCCAAAAAGAATTATGATGTCACAGAAGCGTAGATTGCAAATAAATTCGTGTTCCTAGATTTTTATGTTGCGGCTTTTTGCAACTTGGGTTTTACGATATGCGGCTCATACATGGAGCAGGTTTGGACACCCCTGATATACAACGTTGAAGGCGCGACAGCAACAGCGGAGTGAACCTGGTCGAGTTGAAACTCTGTTGCTGTTCGAGTTGAAACTCTGTTTCAACAGAGTTTGGTCGAGTTGAAACTCTGTTGCTGTTATGCCGATGGTCGTTGGTTCTACTCTCTTTTTAGTTGGCTCAGGGCGAATCAGCATTGGGGCCAGGGTTGCCAAGTTGGTCCTTTTGGGGCCAAATGTCGTAAATTTGGTCCCAAACAACACTTGCTGGCCCTAAAATTTTCGTTTGGCCCTTTGGCTCTTTTTTGGCCCTTTTCCAGGTTAGATTTGGCCCCTTGCAAAAATTAGATCTGACCACCCTGGGTCCTGTCTGAGAAACCATATTTTTTCACTTTTTTGACTAAGTGATTGCAGATTTTCACCAAATTCCTATATTTTGAAGGTTTTCGATTACAGAATTTTGTTAGGATCCTGAGAGTTTCTGAGTTAATGTGAAAGTAAGTTCATCAGAATACCTGTTACTTGCTGCAGTTGTAGAGGTAGCAGTGAGAACTGTCACGTTACCTAACTTATGTTGTTTAGGTAGGGCACGTGTTTGTTGGTTTTGTTCAGATTGTTGTCGAGCGCTTTAGCACGTATCGAGGATGGCAAATTTATCTCAGTTTTACTCATATTTATTTGTTTTAACGACGACGAGCGGCAGGCCGGAGCCTGAATGTACTCTTCGTCGCGTCATGTCGAGCGAACCAATTCAAGACGAACAATTAACGAAAGATTGCAAACAGACGACAAACAATTAACAAAAGATTGCAGGCACGAGTAGACACGGATTGCTAAACTGCAAGCATATAACAAATTATACAACGAGGAAAAAAATGTGAAATGGAGAATTAATTACGGAATAATAAACGAGTTACTATAATAGACAAATCCAAGGTGTTATGGCGATGTAAAGCGCTTAGTTAATTCAAGGTATTTAGAGACAGCGTTATATATATTGGTTGTGGTTTTAAGTTTCAGCGAAGGATGTCCAAATAATAGAAGTTGCAACAGGCTTGAATGATCATGTAATACACTTGACAATAAATCTTGCAGACCGTCTTTCAGTATTGATTTCACAGATTGCATCAGGTCAACTCGAAGCGCAGAGTGAAGAGAGCAGTTAAAGAGTAGATGTTCTTACGTTTCTTTATTACCACATAAACACATACGATAAGTGCGCTTGTTCAGGTTTGGGATACTGTGACCCAAGCGCAGTCTACAGCGTAACGATGTATTACGTGGGTTACTACCATGAAGGTGCCAGCAGTTATGCTTTGGCCCGCAGTAGAAAGTTTCTAGACGTAATTTAAAGGACGAAAAACTAGCAGAAGATTTGACAAAAATTGGTAATGCATTCCACAAACTAGCAGCTTTTCGAAAAAATGAGTTAAAAAGTATGTTCTTTTTATCCAAAGGTATTGTAGGTTCTGGCAATGAGTGGATAGGCAATATCTCAGTTTATGGCTACACATGAAAATGTTGTTCTCTTACTATCTTTTATTAGGTACTTGTTTTGCTGTTGAGCTACAGCTGTGATTGAAGAACATCGCCATTTAATAAATTGCTAAGTACGGGCTCATACGACTTTGCAACTGCTGATCAATTTGGAAAAATGGTTGGTCTTTTTTGGCCCCTTGTCTTGGGATTTGGCTCTTTTCTGGACTAGATTTGGCAAAAAGTAGATCTGGCCACTCTGATTGGGGCTGCAACAAAACCATTGCCAGAAAGTTTTTAATAAGGGGGCTTTGCGTTATTGCGGGTGGCTTTGCGTTTGTTCGGGGAGGCTTGACATTCAAAAACTGACGAAAGCTCCACTGATTCATAGTGTTTCACGTTTCAATTTGGGGGTCTTGGAGCTTTGTTTGGGAGGCTAAGCCTACCAAAGCTTCCCCGTGGCGACGAGACTGGGCTGCAACTCCAAAGACTCGTTCCGACGCAGCCGATGTCGTTGTCATACACAGAAATTCTCGAGCAGCAGCCTTCAGATAAGGGAAGCGATGTTCGTTTTTCCAAACCCCTAAAACAGGGGTGTGCAACCCATGGCTTGCGGGCCAAAAGTGGCCAGGGAGCTGAAGTTTTGTGTACCGCGGAAAAGGCAAGATTTTCAAGCAGGCATTACGGTTTTTGAAAGGTTTTGCCATGGACCGGGTATCTTCCGTGGCTGGTCAACGCGCTGTCAAACACGCAGAGCTTGACACATGCAGCTATGGGCCGTGGACCAATATGGTCATGTGCGTTCGGCCCGGCAGTGCTGTATAGTTGTACACCCCTGCCCTGGAACATCACAGCTGACTGACTGTCGTAAGTAGAACTACTTCCTGTGAGTGGATAGGCAATGTGACGAAATAATAATCATTGATAACTGCAGCTGTGAATGAGAAAAAGAAATTGATCAAGTTTTTACTGTTTTCACTTTTCTGTGATGGGATGGCGGCGTGGCACATGTGACCATGTTATTGCACTTTCATTGCACGAGGGTGATCCTCGTTTCGTATTTAAAAATATCGTTGGACAAATTAGCATTTTTGGCAAAATCGGATTTAGATTAGAACTAAAATTAGAGCACTGCAGTTTTCAGCGAATTAGAGTAGAATTAGAATTACCGTGATTTCGCTCTAATTCATTGAATTAGAAAACTAGAATTATTTAGCAGTGCAAGTCTTACCCACCCCTCGAAAAAATCCTTCCGACGCCCATGGATTTGATTGCGTCTTTGTGGTGAAAACTAATTACTCGGAAACAGATATGTGCAAGTCTGAATCATCGCAAATTATTGAAAGTAAAGCCCAGTCGGCTGATTCCTCGAAAGCTTGCAGCAAACCTAGAGCTTGAATCAATTGTATGACTTTTCATTAATTATGTGTATGACTTTTTTATTTAATTTAATTAATTGTATAAATCAATTACTTATATGACTTTAATCAATTATTTTTTCAATTAATTGTATGACTTTTTAATTTCCATGTTGAGAATCTCTTAAAACAGACCTGCACAACTCAGAAAGCTCGAAGGGCCAAATTGATCAACATAAACTCGCCGCGGGCCGCAAAAGTCTATTTCGTCATAGTGTGGAAGAAATTCTGAAAGGACAAGTAATTATCCGAAGTCGGGCTTTTGCAACATTTTCTGCAACTGAGTTCTCGCGGGCCGCAAGAAACGATCTCGCGGGCCGCATGTGGCCCGCGGGCCGTATGTTGTGCAGGCCTGTCTTAAAAGATTAATGTCTCCAAAGATTATTGTCTCCAATTAATGTCTCCAATTTCGAGTTGTATCAACAAATTCAGCGAAGGTAGATAAATCACAAGGACATTTTTAAATGCATCTACACTATAATCATGTTTTTTTTAATGAGTCAATCTCATGCAGACTGCCACTGTAAAATAACATCAACAAAAAGATGTTTCAAGGTATGTAAATAATATTCATGTCGACATCATTTCTCACTCTGTGCTGTCTCGCCGTGACATTTTTCACACATTTTTCATGTGAAAGTGAAAAACATTCCAACAATAACACTCAAACAAATTTTCTCTTGCCAATGTCTTCAGCGACTGACCATTTGTTACCGCGACAAATCTTACAACGTTAACTCTCTAATTGGGCTAGGCTTCAAAAACAACTGCCTAAACAGCGGTTTGCAGTAAAACTGAAAATCTCCGCAAACACTCTGTCTTAACTCCCCTTTAATTCAGTTGACTTGACAGGTTTTATTTGCTCATGTGTTGTGTGATGTGTATACAGCAGTTTAACATGACGGATGCTTGACTGCACAGGTATGTTGTACTGCATCGGTGGACGTAACAAAACTGGTGACAAAGTCCCCAACGAATGTTACGATGAAGCCAAGAATGAATGGATGGAAATGGCACCGTTGAATTATCCAAGAGCTGGAGTTGCAGCTGTAGCTTACAACGGCCTCATTTACGCCATTGGAGGTAAGTAGAATTTGTTTAATAAATCCGCCTTGGTCCGAAGCGATTATAGATTTAATAAGCGAAGGATTTAATCAGCATCACAATAAAAAGGGTACGCAAAAATATAAACAACATATATTTTAGTACATTCTACAACAGGGTTTCTAAAACTTTTTTGTTACATTGCCCCCGTTTCACTCTCAACACATCGCTGTCGCCTCCAAGCCTGATAAAGCAAACGCAAAGTACAGTATTTTAAAAACAATCGGTACATGCCATGGTCCCAGTTCAGTGTGATGGATGTGCTTGGCGGCCTTCACAAAGCCTCGAAATACTGAGAGACATTTTAGTGAGGCACTGTCGTAGATCACCTCGCTTATGAATCAACAAACTGTTTTTTTGCTTTGAGAGCATTAAGATCACAGCTGAAGTTAACTCAATGATCGTTAATTGAAGTTGCCTCTCAAAAGCGCCCCCAAGGGGGCGATTTCGCCCACTTTGAGAACCACTGTTCTACAGTATTTAATTGCTCAACTATGCAAGAAAATGTACAGCATAGGTTGCATTTGCCTTTATTAGGCAAAAATTGTTCCCAACATAACCGAGGCTTAAGCAAATATTTGGGAACACAGATGCATATTTAAAAATCTCAGCAACTATTCGTAAGCTCATCTGAACTAAAAAAGTAACTTGTTTTATGTCGAAAAAAAATATTATTTCAAAACCAAACACATCCCTCCCAAAAAATGCGGGTAGTACGAATCGAAAGGACATGAAAAATTCCGAAATTACGCCAGCAGCCCTTATTGGCGGTCTATGCAAGATTCATGCCGTGATGTATTCGAAGTTGGCGGAAGCATATGCATAAAAAGTAAATCACGTTGAAACATGAAAATGTGTTATTTTTGGGAAATTTTTGTGCGTTTTTGCAGATGAGATCTTTTCACTGAAAATGGGCATATTCTATTATGACAATAGCTGGCAATCTGCGGCACACTATCGATCACAAAAGTTTGAACAACGTGGTTTCACACATGTAACGGCGTCAACGTTCGTTCTGAAATTTGGGTTCTGGTTTTCCAGCCCTGGTTTGTGGGGCAAGCGAGCTATACAAATAATACAATGGTTTTCAGTTTTCACTGGAAAAAAAATCATTTTGGAGCCGGAGCCAAATACTTTTAGATGTTGGAACCAGAGCTGGAGCTAAAAACTTTAGATGCCTCGATCTGAAACCAGATCCGGAGCCTGAAATTTAAGTTCCTGCTCCACAACATTTGTGGATGTTGGACTGCACAGCGGGAGGCAACATCGTATTGACAAGACACCTTATAGCCAAGGGCTTGATCAAATTAATTGCTTTTATCTTCTGAAACAATCGATAATCCAAGGATTATTGCGGTTTGTGCAGCATCGTGATCACCTGCAAACTTAAAGAAAAGTCTACATTTGTTTGTATTGCTTTTTATACCCTCCTGAGAATGTACTGCTATGCAAAGCAATGCTAATTCGCAACCAATTAGTTAGGACTTTCATGTTATACTACTGCTTGTAAACGTAATGTTTCCTATCTTATAAACCTTGCTAGTAAACCTAATGGTTTCTAATAAAAATTCCTACTTTACAATGGCGTGTCGTGCATTTCATGCTTAAATCTGCAATGGTATCGTATCTTAATCATACTCCCTGCTAGCAGCATGATTACACAGCTACAAAAGCTGTGGATATTATATCATATACCCACTCATTATAGCTCAGCTCTTATAAGATCGCTATACTACTACAGACCCGATTTTATCATTCTGACTAGAAAGTAAGATGTTGTGGTAGTTAACGTTTTTCTTACTTCTACAAAAGTCGTTCTCAACCATTTCACTGAATGGAGCCAAATCCAGACCTACGATTTTGTTAGAGAGCCGCACTACAAAATTTTACCACAAGTCAATTAACACGTTTTGTTTTATTGCACTCACGAAGTCTGTTACACAAAATATTAGAGGTTTTACTGAAAGACTGCTGAGAACCGCACAAAGGATGCTTGGGAGCTGCATGCGGCTCTCAAACAGTGTTTGAGAACCATTGTTCAACAAGTAACCTCACGCCTGCCAGCTACAATTCCGCAACCTTGGCGATGATTAAACCAAAGAAACATCAAACTCTTGCAGATCCGTTGTTGCAGTCTGGTGCCGTAACTCGTAACAGTTGCGCTCAGTGTGCTGTGAAGAGCACTGTTTTAGGTAAGGTAAGTCTATTTGCCAAAAGCGTTGGTCGGAGCTACCTCTCAAATGGCCATAGCTCCGGCTCCGGTCCTAAATGTTAAACTGAGCTCCGGCTCCTGATTTTTAATTTGAGCTCCGGCTTCAGGCAAAATGCCCAGCTCCAGCGCTCCAATTCCGGCTCTGCCGCCCTGGTTTTGTTACAATTTTTGCCTGTAGTTTTTTTAGTTTTTAAAAAGCTTCATCTTTAACAAAGCACAAGTTAAACCTTAAGGCATAGAACGCAGATTATTAAACATCATTCAAGTTGTTCTGGATCCAACAGCTAAGTTGTAATTGTCACTTATTAAATCTAGCAGAGCGAATTCGGCTGTTGTCGATCAATTGTTCTTATTACTTCATTCGAGCGGTGTCGTTGGTGACAAGCGTTTCATGGAGGAACGACACTCTAACCTAGGTTTGCCTGTTTTGAAAAAAGGAAATATCATGCGTTTTGCTATTTTTATAAATCATAAATTTTAATGCATAGTTCTTCATTATAATGTGCTTTTGCTAAAAGTTTGCTTAAACGTGGCCAAGGGAAGTACCAACATCGGTAAATGCGTGAGTGGCAGAAAAGGTCAGGGTTTCGCCATTTTTATATATCATCAATTTTAATGCGTAGTTCTACATTATAATATGCTTTTGCTAAAAGTTATCTTAATATAACTTCGCTTCATGTATGCCTTGAAAAACTGAAAAGTGTTTACGTGATTAAACCATTACAAAGTTGCGAAGAACTCATGACAGGGCAGTTGCGTTAGCTTATCCACGTAATGACATTGCAGGTTTCAGCGGTAAATACCTGAACACTGTTGAGACGTACAATCCCGAAACAAAGACATGGACAACCATCTCACCCTTGAATGTTTCGAGATTCCAGCCTGGCGTTTGTGTCTTGTATGGAAAAATATACATAGTTGGAGGGTAATGTAGATGCTTCTGTAATCGAATTTTTTGAAATTCATTTACACATTTTCTGAAAAAGCTTGGTGTTTTTTCTGCCGCGCCTGGTGTTTTTTCCTACACCCCAAAGGTGTTTTCCCACACAGCCCGCGCGATACACATCCAGGACGGGTAGCAGTGGTTGCTCTCGTACCGACAGATTTGGTAACCATTTAGAAAATTCCGCAATGGAGAGGGCCAATCGAAGACACCTTTCATCCTCTCCAAGTGTATTAAAACCTGCTACTAAGAGCACATGAGATTACGCTACAAACGTGTAGGTTTGAAAGCCGTGGCCTCCGCAGGGTAGTGAATTCAGCAATGCAAACTTAATTAATACACCAGTAGCTGTGCAGAACTTGCCAACACCTGTCTTTCAGAGAGAGAGAGAGAGATTTATTGTTTGACTGCAGCATTGCCCGTTGGATGAAGCATTTTAGTCACGCAGTATGTGACAAAACAATGGAAAATAGCTGCTACAATGAATTGGCCAGACAGTCAGCAGTGTTGCCGATTTAGCCATTTTATTGCTAGATTTAGCCTAATTTCAAGACGTAGAGCCAGCAAATTTTTGATTTAGCCGTTAACCATTGTTAGACTACCTTTTATGAGAATTTATTCCTTTTCTTGGCAATTTAACCAGACATTTCAACCTTTTTTGAACTGGCCTTCGAAACTGGCATGAGTAACGTACCCCTTGGGGGACAGGGAAAATAGCACTTTTTGCTCATTTGATTTTTCCCACTGGGCATACGACTTCGGAAGAAGAGCGTATTCAAACTAAATTAAAAATGACTACATTGGTCCACTGAAGAAGGAAAGTCTTGGGCCACCAGTTTAACGGACGCTATAATATCAGATGAGCCAATACTGGCTGATGCTAAAATTAATGATAACATTTGTGAGGAAATGTGAGTGCCTGGAAAGAAAGTGTTTGCCTGGTGACTGATATTTTTCTCAATGTCCTGCTTATAATTCTTCTTCTCAATATTTTGTATTGTCTTTAATTATTCCTTAACATAGCCTAAACTTGTCGTTGTCAAGGAAGAATTTCTGAAATAGATTTTTGAGTTCTGCCACGCAAGCCTTTCTGAAAGTCCCTGCACTCATACTGCCGTATTGAAGAATTTCAAAATGTTGATTTATCGACATTGCTGCCGAACATGGTAGCATTGGCAAACATGAAAAAGTCTATTCATTTCAACATATTTTAGAGTTAGATTTTCATTCCGGTGCCGCTGGTACGCAATACTGTAATTAATTTTTCAGAAATGAGTAGAATGAAAAGCTACTGTACTATATGTTTATAAATTATTGTTCACTATGGCTATTTTCCTTGAGATCGCAAAGATTTCAGGTCAAAACAGATTTTTTCACTAATTTAGCAATTAACGATACTTCCGGCGGCTGTTGCTGTCTGGATTCATGACGTCAAATGCATATAGCAGTAGCCATGCAAACAATATAACAACTGTTAAACGTAAATGTTGTTTACTTTGATTTTTGCGTTTGCAGAAAAAAACAGCCATTTTTAACCATGTGGTCATGTTAAGTTACTATCTGTGGACGATTTGTTTGTGCCATTATTTGCATTGCTCACATTGACAATCAGTGCATTTCGTTTAAGTTTCCACACGGTAGAGCCGACTAGTGGCTAAAGTCCCAGAAAAATCTTACAGTGATCTATAGCGAATTACGATGTTTCAAATAGCATCAGTCCATTTGTCGTGCTACTTTTTTGCATGCAGTGTGACGAAATACCAGGAAGTAAAGTAACAATTTTCATCAATTTTTGTTGTTAATTAGGCAAAGCGAAAATGGGAAATGCCTGCAATCTATCGAGATCTTTGAGGAAACAAGCAGCAAATGGGAGTTGAGTTTTAACGTTGAATTTGCTGGATACGAATGCGCAGTCGTCGCAGTTTAGAACAAACAACATTCTTCACAGTAAGTCCTTACTATGCACACTACGTGAACGAGCAAGCTGAATTTTAATGGGAGATTTTAATTCTTTTTCAGGTCAAGATGACAATACGTTTTCTAGCCAGACTATCATGTTCCCACTTCTTTGTTGCCAACTATAGTTCTGATGGAATGAATTCATCTTTGACACATTGAGCTGCGCCAGTGACTTTAAAATCCAACATTCCAAAACTTTCGCTTCGACAACACTGTTGAGTAACTATGACGTGACATTGACGTTTGTTAAAACGCTTCTTATTGGATGATAGTGCTCCAGGTTTTAAGGACCCCATTGTTGCAAACTCGCCGTGATATTGCGGAAAAGCTTTCCTTAACTAAAAAGGCCGATTTTAATTCACCACCGCACTGCTACATCTGTACTTCGTATGTGGTGAAAATTGGTTGCAACTCGCATGTTTTCAACAAAGTTGTTTTCGAAGCCTTTATATTTTAAACGGGTTTTACTGCATCAGGCCTTGCGTCATCTCTCATCGCAAACCAAAATATATTCAGTAATCAAACTTCAACATTGCTTCAACAGGTTTCCTGAGCTAGTAAACACGTAGGAAAAGTTTTTATTTTAATTCATTTCAAAATACAGGTCAACCTGATGATCACGATAGACCCAATATTCGCTTCTAGCAATGCCAGAAAAATAGATTTGTGATATTTTATGCTTTTCTTGCATACGGTAGGTTGCGGTTCTTGAATGGAGTTTGATCAACAAAGCAGATTTTAAGGCGGCGAAAGCGTGATTTGTTGACCAACGCATGATTACTCGTATACATCCCTTGCCTTAGCGAGACCACAACCTTTAACCTACCAAACCAATGCCGAGCCTAAACTTGGGCCAAAAATATAAAACATCGTCAAACCTTTAATCACGTTGTTTGCTCAGGCATGACAATAAAATTTCGGTCACGCCCTATCATGATGCTTATCTGCTGTCTCCTAAAATCGACCGTAACCTACCGTACCTTAAACTGTAGGCTAAGTTTTACCGCACTTCCAACCAGAATATTGTTTCCTGTTTTTCTCATGAAAATGTATAACTCCAATCGATTGTTGCTTACGCGTTTGCTGTTTCGTTTCCTTTACCGGCGCCAAGCGAAATTTCTGACCTATTGTTGTTTGTCAGTTATTTTGCTTCTCAGAGTAAAGGAATAAAGTTTGGCAATTACTTTTTTGATGTGTCTTGTGAAAATTAAAACTTTTTGGTTAGATGTCAGATACCCACAACAAGCTACAGTACGGGAATAAGTATAACCACTGAAAAATATTGGACTTAGTCTTAGACCTCAATTATTTTTCATTTTCTAACCCTAACCAGACACACTTACCTAAACCCTAAGCCCTAATCATCAGTTTTCTCAGCGTATTTGATATGTAGAATATGACTGTGCATGCGCACATGGTGTGAAGTCAAGAAATTTCGCTTGACATCGCATTGTGTCTAGCGCAGGGTTTATTTTAAGGAAGATGTTAGGTACCCAATGTGGACCTGAAGAGATCCGATTTCTCTGATTCGAGGGACCATAATGGAGTCCCTAAAACACCTAAAAAAACTGGGCTAGCGTTTTCTTTTTACGTGACTTTCTTGTTGTTTGTTGTTTTCGTGTTGTTTGCCGCTGTTTTAATCGATTTCAAAATTTTGCGATCCTTAAACTGTGTTGATGCATTGTGGCATTGTCTTTGTTTTAACAAATTTTTAGGGCGCCTCGACAAGATAACTTCAGGTTTTTTTCGGCCTCCTAGTTGCGAGTACACATTAGCAGTGTTTTGCTTTTGCATTGCTATATTGTATCGTAACCAATAAACTACTATAAAAAATTTATTTGGGATAATGCTCCTGGTAGACCCGTTGTTGATTTTATACGCTCCTGCATTGACACCAATGAACTTGAATGTGGATTTGAAGGATTGCCAGTGCAGTTTTGCAATTTATGTAATAAACAGCAATTAAACCTCCACAAATTATTAGCTAAAGCAGCGCTTCCCAACTTGTATAAACTCCTGACGCACTAATCCTATGCACAAAATCAAACAACGCACAGCACAAAAAATATACACGGATTGTTATTAATGCGATTCATTAGCTTGCCTGCTGTGACAGACAATGCGGTATTATGTGTGAAACGGCTGAAAGCATTTCTCCTTCGACGCATATGAGCGATACTTCGTTTTACTATCGCGACAGCGGAAAAGCCGACTTCTCACAAGTACGAGTAGGAAATGGAATTAAAATCCGGAGAGCGTCTTTGCATGCTAAATGGATCTGAACTGGATATAAGCTTGCAACCCTTTCAAAACGACACACCAGCAGGGCGTCGGGACGCGCCAGTTTGGAAACCCTTGAGATAAAAGAGAGACGAACTGATAAATCGGCTTCAGAATGAGAGTAGAATATGCCGAGATACTTCTTTTTAAAAATTATATTGTGTGTCTCTGTTTGGAGCACAAGAAACGTTTTTATGAGTCGTTTTCCTACACACCTTAGGGCCGCATACCTTTTCCATGTGTTTTAAAACTCTTAAGTGATAAACGCATGTTTTTCTGATTTTATATTGCTTTACTTAAATACTGTATTGTGCTTCCGTTTCTTTGATCAGCCTACTTTATAATCCTGCCCAGGTCTGCAGGTTTTAATTTACTCATCCTTTTTAATGCCTGCTTCGGTGCTCAGGTTTTCGCTTCGTGGCGTTCTTTGATTATGAACAGCTTGTTGGGACGTCTTGTTCGTTTCCCACTAGGTTTAATACTTTGTTGTGTGTGATCGGTGCCAAGTTGCTTGCTTCCTTTGTTACGAGTTATCGCCCTGATGAAGGCAGTTAGCTTCAGAAATGTGGGCATAAAAATAAAAGGGTTTTATTACACCAGAGGTGTTCTTTCTTTCACGTGTTACCAACCTTGTTTTCACAATTTGAAAAGTTGAACCCAAACTTATGTATGTCCTGTGTTTGTGTAACATGAGAATAATTTTTGAAGTAGACTTGCAATTTATGTCTTCTGGTAGCTAACTAAGGCGCTAAACAGATGGTATCCAAATCCCGAAAAATGGTAAGGAAATTTCGACATTTTCACCAGATGTGCTTCCTATGTAGAGACATGCGTACGACGGTTTTTTGTATGTAAGGCCACAATCGAGTCATCATGTTGTCCCAACTGTGTCAGATAATATAAGGCACAAAACGATGCATGTTGAGCTCAGATTGTATGTAAAACTTAACAGATTTCTCTTTTATTAGAATACTTCTGGATGCAAATGTCTGATAGCATAATCAGTGCCAGCGCTGCCATTAGGCGAACTAGGCGCTGCACCAAAGAGGGCGCCAAAAATACAATTGTGTGGTTCACAAAGTGACGCACCTACACCAAAATCAGGGAATGAAAGTGAATGAACGTACGTTCACGCAGTTTATGAGAAGATAAAGGTTCTACACCAGTGGTTGTCAACCTTTTCCTTATTTGAATAAGGACTGAGGATGCGTAATTTTACGTGAAAGCGATTTCCTATTAAAAAATTTGCTGATCGATTCCTTGCTTACACCCATCGTGGAAAGTACATATGCAAGTTTGAATCATCGCAAAAAGACAAAAGCAGATGGCGGTCGACTGATTCCTCGAAAGCATACAGAAACACTAGTGCTTTTAAGTGTACTGTTCCCTAATTTCGTTCGTGGGAACTGCCCAGCAATCACAAACGCGATCGATTTCGTTAGCACAGTTCTCGACTTGCCTCAAAATTGGTTTGTTTTTGTTACAATTTAATTTTTAATCCTGATGGCAGCCTCGAAAGGAAAAGCGGTAGTGAAAGTAAGACTGCAGTAACTGACGCAAGGTTTTAAAAGCCTGCAAAGCGAAAAAGCAGTTTCAGATCTGCTACCAGTGCTGTCCGTGAGTCGGCAGTATGTCTGCATCGAAGTTTTGCAACATGAAAATGAGGGGATGAGTTTCTTGCCGGAATTAATGCCCCTGATAGAACCAATATGCAGCGTGTGAAACGTGATAGCAAGATATGTACGTTAGCAAACAACTTGCCGCTATCTGACAAAAGTGCATTGGGCGCAGGCGCGTAGCCAGAGGGGGTACGATGGGGGCAATTCCCCCCTGATTCCGAAAGTTGCACCAAAAATTTTCAGGTTAATCAAGCTCTTCATGTGTAAGCCAAAGAAATACTTCAGTGCAAATTAACGAAACTGCTTAAGAAACCTTTCCTACTTCAGCCTTTAGTTGCACTTGATCAAAGCAGTGTGGTTTACCAATTGTCCATGATTAATGAAACGTTGTGTACATGGGTTTCGGAAGGATTTTTCCAAGGGGGGCAGTGGTGGACTTTTCCAGGGGAAGCCAAGAATTTTGTAGGGGAGGCCAAAAATGGTTAAATTTCATTTTTCCCACTCGAAGCGAAGAGAATAATCCTTTTTGCTAAAAATTAAACAGGAAAATGTCAACTTTCAAAATCTAGGAAGAGACCAAGGACCCCTTCTCCCCCCTTCAGACGCCCATGGTTGTGTATAGTGTAAATGCTGGAAAATTCATATCATGGCTGACATTTGCCTGAGGTTTAAGCTCCGTGTGGAAGTTGGTGCTAATGAAATACAAACTTGTACCCAAGAGCTTGGAATAACTAACTGAAAGTAAAACAAGGAGTCACGCTTTTCGCAGCTGATTTTTGGCGCACCAGCTTGACGAATCCAACCTAATGGTGATGTAAACTTCATTTCAAGACCATTGCAAAAATTCTCTGATAACTCTGGCGTGCTACAATACTGTACAGCTTACCCTTGTCTGCAGCATCAGCCACAACCTTAAATGGTCATCATATATTTTTGTTTTTGTACAGTTTTAAAACCAAATGCGTAAATATATCGGTGATATACGTTTTACATGCCTTGAATCTCAAACTTTGGCTAAGAGCAATCCAGTTTCAAAGTCTTTTTTGTTACGCAATGAGGCCAACCCTGCGACCCAGGTGAACATTTAATATGGCCCGCATCAAAATTTTCCTTACCCAAGTTAGAACACAACATCGCATCAAAGCGAAATTCCATGACAAGACCAGTAAACAGTCAAGAGAAACTCTCTCTTGCCGCTTGACATAGTTTTCTCTCCGTGTTTTTGCTTGGGAATATAAACGTATAGAATTTTAGGATGAAATTAATGAATTTTTGCGTCCCGCCAGCGATATTCCACAATTCATGCGGCCCATGATATTAAATAGGTTCCCCACCCCTGCCATAGACACTGTTTAGCAACAATAGCATTCATTCTAGATATTTATTTATTATGATTAAACATGTAGTGTGACGGTTAAACCACAACCATGTGGAGCGTTTGACGTTTCATCAAAGATTACACATTACCTTTCCTGCGAGTAAAAGAGTAGTTTTTTAAGTAATCAGAGTCCAACCTGTACATAGTCTAAAAGTGTTACAACTTTTATCTGATTTTGATTGCCACCCTACCCTATAGTTAGTGGCGTGTCTATGCAAATTGGCGTCCATGGCAGAGTTTAAATGTGCGCCATTTCTGATAATTTCAATATTAGATATAGGCAAAATTTAACGAAAGATAAACCATGAAGAAAATAAATGTTTTAAAATGGAAAATATTCGTGTTTATTTTTGCTTTAAACTTTTCAGCAAATAAAATATAAATTATCCATAAGGACCACAACATACTTCTAGTACTCATTTGTTTTTATTATGAAGAATATCAAAACATTCAAATAACAACGTTATCATAGTTTGTAGGTCTACGTAGTGTTACCTGACAAAACTGTATATCTTACAAAAAAATCAAAAAACATATTGCAAGTTCTGCAAACAACAATTTCTTTGAAAATGGAACACATAAAATTTGAATTGCACATTAAATTATTTAATGCAAGTCATGTATCGCTTGTGTACGAAAAACAATTCCATCGAAACGTAAAGATATCCAGTCGTTGCCGGTTAAATTACACAAAAATGCTAATTAAAAACACCTCTTTCCGTGCTTTTATCGAAGCAAAGTCTTCTATGATTTCATCAAAGTCAGCTTTCTCTGTTTCGTCCCTTTGTATTCTCATCAAAGCTAGATCACACAACCTGTCCTGACTTATTGTTAGTCATTGAAGCTCGGAGGTATGAAAGGACCAGTTTCAGTTTACTAAAAGATCGTTCGGAGCTTGCAATACATACTGCCATCATCAGCATTATTTGCAAAGCAATTCGAAGAATGTCAGGAGGACTTCAGAACGCGGAAATTTTTAAAGTTGTACGAATTGAAACTAGCATTTTGCAATCTAGAATCTTCCCGTCTACTTGCTTGCCATCTACATCTCAACTGTACACAGCTCCTAAATTGTCACATGTAGATTTTAGTTTTTCACAGTCAGGACTTTTTTATAAGGCGTTGGACATTGAAAAGAAAGCGAAACTTGAACAGAAAAAGCTAGCTCTAAACATAACTAACAAATCTCTTTCATGAGTTAAGGTCTGTGCACATCTGGAACGACAACGATATTGCTAATTTTTCGAGGACTAACTAACGTTCTCTATCTTAGTCTCTGGACTGGGGCACTGTATTCAGTCTATTTATCGGACACTAGCGGCCATCGAAGAAGTTTCGTAAAGTCGGAGTCGGAGTGGGCCGCAGCAGTTTAAAGTAATTTGCAAATCTGTAGGATCTCAACAGCAGTTATTTGCGTAGCAGTCAGATTCTCACAGCCACGGACATAAACTCCTATCAGCCAGATGCTGACCAATATCTTCTTGCATGAAATGCAGCAGCACGGACTGACTTATCTTTCTTATAGCGTGAGCAGGACGAGGTGTCGTAGTTAAGGCATGCGAGCGTTCTTGTTCTATCACAATCACTGACCTTCGTGTTATGTCACAATACCACAATTTTGACATAATGCTTGGTGGTGCTAGCACAACACGCCCGACTTATGCATTAGGTAAAGGCGATGCGTTGATGCAACTTTGCAGTTTATTAATGTGTGGGGCGCAAAATAGAGGTTCAAGAAACTATAAGAACAGATTTTACTTTGTGCCAAGCAATTTTTGCGCCCTCCGTCAAAGTTGCGCCAATAGCACGTGCCATGCCTGCCATACCCTAGATACGCCACTGCCTATAGTAAATTTGAAGTCAGTCTACTGTAACGGGAAGGGCCAGCAGCAAAATCTAACGTAGAAAGATGCTTTTTTATTTTGTAAGTACTGAGGGCATTGACACTGCCATCACTTTCAGATAGCTTGCAATCTGTTTCATCAATAAAGCGCATGTGACTAAAATAAAAAAAATGAGTTTTTTACCAATCGATGTGATTTTGTTATTTAAACACTCATGGATTTAAAAAAGACTTCAACCGCTTACGCTAGAATGGCTGGATCTGCGATTCTCAGAGCACGACCCAAATCTGACTTTGGTGAAAACGCCACATACAATGACTCAAGCCTCAAACAACGTATGAAAATATGACTATTGTATGAGTGATTTTGGCAGTAAATTGCTTAGCTCGTTCTTAATGTCAGCAATCTATTCTTTTCTCAAGTACCTAAGCAACACACAAACAAGCAGTGGGAACGTTGAAAACAAACAAACCCGGTTTGGATCACCTCGGCGCGACCCATGTTTGACCCTTCGCGACCCTTGCTCCGGTTTCGACCTATACTTTGGGAACCACTGGGCTAGATCAACTAACCAATCGTTGTGTTAAGCTGCGGCGACAAGTATTTCTTAACTTCACTGCAAAGCCGTGGTGATAATTGATTGTGGCTTCGTTTTCACAAAACCACAACCATTTTCACATTTTGTGTAGACTGAGTTGGTCAAACGTCAAACACATGCAAGTTTGTTTAGAGCAGGGCTTCTCAAACTATGGGTCGCGACCTCATTTGGGATCGCGAAACAAATTGGCTTGACAAACCAGATATAACTGTTTTTGTAAACTTATGGGACGTTTGCACGTATGATTGACATCTAGACTATCCATCAAGGGGTCGCCTAGAAAAACTTTTTTAAAATTTGATCGCAGAACAAAAAAGTTTGAGAAGCCCTGGTTTAGAGGACATGTGTAACTTTTGCTTTTCATAGCGTACATAAAATCCAAATATTTTTGAAACATGTTGAGGGCCTTCAGCCTTTACGTTATCAGCTGCATACGTCAACCAGTCGCTCAAGAGTTGGATAAGATCCACGTCCTATATGCGCGCAAGTTTTGTAGACCAACTTCGGGGGTCGTCTTAAAGCAAAGTCGCTACTCGGCGTCGGTTGAGCGTGTGTTGGTGTACATCAGCAGGTGTGTAAATAAAAAAAACGCAATTACAATGCCGGCCACGATGGCTTCTTGCTCAATTGCAATATTGACTGCACAAGGCATACGGCAGATCTTGCAATATAGCAAGACTTTCTGGCAACGGTTCTGACGACGCCCCTCAACAAACCATGGTACTCAGCAGTCAGTTCTAACGCAGAAACTTCGGCAAAATGTCAGCTATCTACAGCTTAGTGGATTAAATAATTTGCTTTACGTGGTCATTATAATTTTTGCTCAAAGGACCGGCTCAATATTGGCAGTCCAAAATGGGGCCTTTTGCCCCCGTCCCCTCTCCTGGTTACGCGTCTGGCAATAGTGATTGATTGCCAGTAGTCGATCCAGGGGGCAGTTTGGGGCAATTTCTCCCCCCAAACGGCTGTAGCGTCCCTTTTTGACGACTACCGAAGTAGAGACATAGGCAAAAAATACTCGAAACTAAACTATGTTTTACACTTGGTTAAACTTCACGATTTACGTGCCGGCCTTTCACTCAGCCTCTCTTATCAAATGGTATTAACAATGCAATTCTTTCGTAATAATGCTAATGTTCCGTTATTTCTTACCCGCGTGAGAACTTCGCACTCACAGCCTTACAAAGATTGGGTAATCACACATGTTGTTACTTTCGCTTGCACAGTTCTAGACTTGCTGCTGAGCTGCGCAAGAATTGGTCTGTTTTGTTACAAGTGTATTTTGCATGCCTGATGACAACACGGAAAGGAAGGGCAGTGCTGAAAGTAGGAATGCAATATGGCAAACTTATAACTGACGCAAGATTTAGAAGCGTCCAAAGCGAAAAAAAACAGTTTCAGGACTGTTGCCAGTACAGTCCATTGATCCTAAGTAGGTCTGCATCGAAGTTTTGCAACATAAAGGTAAGCGGATGAGTTTCGTGTCGGAACTAATGCCCTGACTGAACCATTATGCAGCGTGTAAAAAGCTATCTACGTTCGCAAAAAAATTTCCACCAATTGGCAAAAACACATGGAGCATGCTCTATTAGCTCAAGGAATTATGATGACCTAACGATGCAGTTGTGCAGCTCCTCAGTAGAGGGGCGTAACAAAGTTAGATGGCGCCCGAGGTAAGAAGCAAGTTTGGCATCCCCATGTTCGAACCTGAAGTCTTTCTGAAGCAAATGTGATATTTTTGAGACTTTTAGGCGTCCCCGCAGTCATTCAGCGCCCCCGTAGTGATTTGGCCTCCGGGGAATTGTGCACCCCTTGCCCCCTCGGTACTCCCCAAGTGCTGTTGATCTGGCGATGAATCTGCGTCTATCCATCCAGGCCAGAAAACACAGAGGAGAATCAGCCTATCACCAATTTAAAACCACGAACCTTCGCCAACACAACGGTCACCGGTAAAAAAGTTAAAGATTTCACCAGAAGATTGCTCTTTGCTCAAATTTATACGATGCAAGCGGCATGATCTAACAACCACTAAGCTTTCTGTCGGTTGCCGATTTCGCTAACCATTCCAAATTTTTCTTTTCATGGCCAGCGTGAGTTGTCTACGGGCGTGCAATTGCAACAAAAGGCTCAAAACCACAAAGCCACCAGTAACTGTTGGCTGACGCGTCGCCAGGTGGGGGCAAAAGGCGCCGTCATTCCACCAATTTTGGACTGCATATATTCAAGTGTTGAGCAAAAATTGTTATAACCACGTAAAACCAATTATTGAATCCACTAAGCTGTGGATAGCTCGTATTTTGCCAAAGTTTCTGCGTTAAAGCTATAGGCGTACGAAGTGAGGGGGAGGTTCGGACAAGATTAAAAAAATTCAGGAAAAACTTCCCGATATTTTTGGGCAAGTTTCTGAAACAGAACCATCGCCCTGCAAAATTCTCCTATACGTGTTTCCTCAAAGCGGCGCAAAAATTCGGGCGAATTGAAAATTTTGCCTCGCCAAAAGCCCAAGGTTCCCGTATGCCTCTGGTTAGAGCTGTGCACCATGATTTGTTGAGGCGCGTCGCTGCGCGTAGTAACGACGGGACGTAACGACGGGGCAAGGGGCACGATTCCCCGGGCGCCAAGTCACTATGAGGGCGTCGAAAAGTCCTAACAATGTCACAAGAACTTCAATGCAGTACATTTGCTTCCGGAAGATCTCAGGTTCCAACACAGGGGCGCCAAATTTGCTTCTTGCCCCGGGCGCCATCTAACCTCGTTATGCCCCTAGCAGTAATTCAATGCTCCTCTGCCTTGTCCATGTATGTGAAGTGAGGAGTTGCACAATTACATAGTTACGTAGGTCATAATTATTTGAGCTAATCGGGTACGTTCAATGCATTTTTCTCACATAGCGGCAAGTTGTTTGCTAACGCAAACACCTGTAGCTTTTTACACGCTGCGTTATGGTTCAGTCAGCAGGGGCGTAACGAATGGGCAAAGGGGTGCAATTACCCGGGCGCCGAATCACTCTGGGGGCGCCAAAAAATCCCAACATTGTCACACGTACATTCTTCAATACAGTACATTTGTTTCCGGAAGACCTCAGGTTCGAAAATAGGGGCGCCGAACTTGCTTCTTGCCCCGGGCGCCATCTAACCTCGTTACGCCCCTGTCAATCTGGAGATCAATTTCATCAAGAAACTCATCCACTCACTTTTACGTTGCAAAACTACGATGCAGACAAACTGCGGACTCACGAACTGCACTGGCAATAGGTGAAGCTGGTTTTTCGTTTTCATTTTGGAGGCTTGTAAAATCTCGAGTCAGTAATACGTTTTCCACATTGCATTCATATTTTTATTGCTGCCTTTCCTTTTATTTTCAGGGTCATCAGGCATTAAAGAATAAACTTGTAAAAAAAAGACCATTTTCATACAGCACAACAGCAATCGAGAACTGCGAACGCGACTGCGTGTGTGAAGGCTGGGCAGTTCTCACGCGGCAAAGAAAAAACGCAACAGTGGAACTATTACGAAACAATAGCATTCTTCACGCTATTCGATATGAGGTTGGGTAAAGTCCGGCACGTAAACCCTGACGTTTAACTAAGCGAAAAACATTGTTTATTTGAGAGTATTTTTAAATCTGTTTCTACTTCCATGGGCAGCAAAAAGGGGCGCATTTATGGCAAAGGGGCGCCATTCAAGGGGGCGCCACAGAGGTTTGGGGGGGAAGTTGCCCCAAATTGCCCCCCCCCAGGATCCAACACTGCTTGTGTTACACAAAATATTTAAGGGTAATTCTAGATTGTCTTGGTACCAACACATAACCAGCATAGAAGATAAATTAGTACGAAGCCTTGAAATTTTTTACATGACAAGACACTATCTGACTTCTTCTGCGCCGAAGTCCGTTTATTTTTGTTTAGTTTATAGCCACCTTCAATACGCAACTGGTGCATGGGGATCAATGCCAAAAACTACTCTAAATCATTTGAATGTCCTGCATAACTTATTCGAGCCATGAATTTTGCTTCCTACAGATCACATGTAACTCCACTTTACCACCAATCAAATCTGTTGAAAATGAATGATATTAATCACCTTGAAATTGCTAAAATGATGCATTGTTTGCACAATGGCAAGCTGCGACAATCCTTTGATGATTACTTTGTCCTAGTTACTTCAGTTCACACTCACTTGACCAGGAAAGCCATCCATGGTAAATATTTCTTGCACTCGATTTCAAGCGAGCATGGCAAAAGATCAATTAGGTATCATGGACCTAAGATTTGGGATTCAGTTGATAATACATTGCAGCGACTGTCTTCTATTCAAAACACGTTATCAAGCCCACTTTATCTCACAGTATGCGGAAGAAGACACAGCATTCTAGATAGACGTGCACAGAGCCGTGTGAAAGGCTGTTGGGTCCCCCCCGAAAAATCCAGATGGGGCCATTAATATCATCAAGCATTTAGGCAACTGCGTGCTTTTTCGAGCCAGTTGCAAATTAGCCCCCTGATGGCCAGTCTCAATGTAATCAACTTGGTGCTTTCACCAAAAGCTGATAGGTGGAAGCATTGCGTAGAACTAACTGCTTCCCAACACTTCCTCTGCCTTCACTTCTAATAAGAACGAATTTATTGGAATCTGACACCATCCATCTTCATCATGACATATATGCAAGTGAAATTAAATCTGAAGATGCTTTTTAAGATCGAGCAAGCGAGCGTTAAACTTATCGAGATTATCACCGTTTTTTTCTGGTCGAAACTTTAAATTAGACTGTCATAACACAGTCTTCACTGACATATATACAACAAACTGACACAACAGTCTTCCTTCGTTTCAACTTTACATAAACTGTCTTAAGCAGCTTTCACGAAAACTTTTTTAACGTTGAACCAGAAACCTAGTCTCTCAATCTCTACGCAACCACAAAGTGATTGCTTGCACAACACTCCACAGCACATTCATTATGACGTAAATTTCCCCAAGAATTTCAACGCACAAGGGCGAAGCCATCGAAGGTAAGTGGCGAAGTCAAGACTTTATTAACAATTGGCCTTGTTCTGACGTAACCACAACTTTACAAAATACTGTTATAGTGTCCGAACGTCCGCAATTCTTTTTCGAAATTAACGAATCATGATATTACATGCTTAACCTACCGGCTCTGCATTGAGGGCAAAAACCAGAAGAGCAAAAGTCAAAGGGTAGAGGGACGGTTCTAACTTACTAATACCATATACATTGTGGGGCCCCTACGAATGGTCGGCTCCCCCTGTGGCGGCCGGTAGATGGTGCCACATGCAAATAAATGGTCACCGCTAGATGGTGCCCATGAGTCACAAGTCACTGTGATAGTCACCACAAGCGAATTATCGTAATTCACTTATCCCTATATAATGATAGTGGAACCTAGTAGAAGCAGAGTGAAGTCAGTGAGGGAGCTCTATTGCTGCTGGTTGCTTTCCTGTTAGTTAATGCCCCTAATTGCCATATTTCGCTTGTGCTTGCCTCAGTAGTTCAAGGCGATGCAGTGAACTGCAACACCCCCGACCGGGAGGTACGGGGTTGCCTTGCCACGGCACTGGACGTGCAGATAGCTTATTTCCCATTTTTTCTGTCAAATGCATGATAAATGAACATAAAATCAACAAGATGAAGTTAAATTTTTTGTGCCATTCTACAATGTTAGTTAATCAAGTCATGAATATCGTTTTACTTTGTTTGTACCTGTTCTGTAAAAATCATTTTATTTTGTTTGTATCTGTTTTGTGAATATTATTTTATTTTGTTTGTACTTGTTCTGCTCTGCTGCTGTATTGCTTTCATGTTGTTTCAGGGCAATGAAGAGGAGCAACCACCACCTTCGACTCAGCAGTGGCAGTAACATCTCTAAGCAAGATCCAGATGATCATCTGGTCATCCAACCAGTTCTGCTGCTGCTGTATAACTTGCCCTAGGCAGAATGCTTTTGAGCTTATGTTTGCATGCATGGGTGTAACGAGGTTAGATGGCGCCTGGGGCAAAAAACAAGTTTGGCGTCCCCGTGGTCGGACTGGCGCCCTCTTGGTCGACGTTTGGCGCCCCCATGGTCGAACCTGAGTTGTTTCGAAATGAAATTTACTGCACTGAGGAAAGTAGCCTGCTTGTGACAATGTTGGGACTTTTCGGCGCCTCCCGCAGTAAGTAGGCGCCCCAGCAGTGATTCAGCGCCACCATAGTGAATTTGCGTCCGGGGAATTGTGCCCCCCTCGTTACGCCCCTGTTTGCATGGATAAGAAAGGGTTATGGCAACCCGGACGGAGTTTCATTTTGGTTGGGTTTACACTTTCTTCGTCCAGCTCAGTTCCTTGCGGAACTTGTGCACCCTAACGAGAGAAACCGGTTGCGACCCAGCGTCCCCTGCGCAACTGTGTGAATCATCCTGCAAACAACCCCTTCAATTGCGTTGCTAGTTATCTTTTCGAATGGCCCTTTCATTAGTTTAAATGTGTCACATTCGATTCCGATGACGTCCTGGGACGTAAGCAGAAGTCGATCCCTCCGGTACCGAGGCGTCCTGAGACGTTTTTTCAGTGATACGGGACAAGGACGTCCATCAGGATTAAAGCCAGATTAACTCAGCGGGACATCCCTGCAACAAGGTCGTGGCAGCCGCCCAGCTTTCGCACCTGCCAACATGTCTGTCTTTCTCTTCTGGTGCAGTGAGTTGATTTTTGTTCGGACAGTCTTCCAGCAAAGTAGCCTACCTAGGAATATCGAGTGGTTTCTTTTCAAAATTTTCTACGATAAATGAATTACTACACAAGGGAAAAAAACGATTCACAAATCATTGATATACAGATGCCGGTTTCCAGTCGATTCATGAATCATAGATACAGGAAGGCGAGTTTTCAAACAAATCATAAATCATATTAGTTTTACAGTGACCAATTTTCAATCGATATGTAATGCGTGTGCGTAAAGCGATTTTGCTCTAAAAATTTGTCGGCCATAAACACTCAAATTGGGATCAGAACTGCATCAT
>Ga0210059_1001201_pt1 | contig 38135 bp, 17 predicted proteins | sample Ectturendosymbi2_FD_188042 | JGI IMG/M metagenome (GOLD analysis project Ga0210059, IMG submission 188042) | Ecteinascidia turbinata endosymbiont from Florida, USA - Sample 2 (SPAdes) (version 2) | ecosystem: Host-associated > Tunicates > Ascidians > Unclassified | place: Key West, Florida... | reverse complement strand
TAACCAGGGGGGGGGCGCAGGAGGGGCGAAGATCCCCTTAAAAATTTTTCGCCCCCCGTGGAAAAATGTGTTGGTTATAGTGTGAAACTTTTGGACATAGTTCAAAAAAATCGGGCCCCTCTCAGACAAATGTTCACCCCTCCTGGTGTCCCAAGCTGGTTACGGGCCTGATGATGTCTCTGTTGTTGTAATCGTTTACGGTTGCGAGGAGGCGCTGGTCAGCTAGTATATATTCCCGTCTTTTCACTGGTCCAGGTTCACCACGAACGTATTCTCATATGTGACATCTCTCCCCTTTTGGACACGGCGAAGGCCATCTGTGAACTTCCAGACTGAGTGATGGGCAACGTCAAGTTCTCTTTTCAGGCGTTTTCCATTGTATCCAGGGCTCGAATGGAATTGCTACGGCAGTTCCGTTGTATCCAGGGCTCGACGTTGCGTTGTTTTTCGCGTTTGCTTTAATTTTGGCAACTTCCACACCGGCTGCGTCGCTTCCGTGGGTGTGGTGCCCGAGTCGGTTTACGATGACGTCGTTTACATCCGTATGGAGTCGGCACTGACAACTGCGTATCACACATCTCCAAAACCTCTTCGTACTATCAGCAGAAAAAGTGTGAAAAGTGAATATGAATCCAGCATCTATGAGTTTCTTCTTGCCTTGGGAAGTTTCTGTGCTCTCCATGCCTCAAATCTGGCGAACTGGCTTGAGGATGTACTGTTCAGGCTTATATACAGAGGGTCGCAACATCAAAAGAAATTGAAAGGGAGTTGGAATAACACCTGTAGCGTGACATTTCACTGGTCAGACTGTTTTGTCACTTCGCTGCAATATCAAAGGGATGTGGTATAACACCAGCTAGCGTGGCATTTTGCCTGCAAATATACAGTGAAGGGGTGGCCAACTTGTCTTCGACTTGGGCTCGACTAGAAATTTCTTGATAACTTGCGATCGACCAGTCGGTAACAAAGTCACAAGTACAAAAGGTCATAAAATGCAACGTTTTTCATTTTGATTTACTTTCTGCAATATTGATTGAAAAATGTTCTTTTTAGGTATCTTGTCAATTCATTGCAAAATCAGGCGCGATCGACCAACTTGGGCTCGGCGGTCGAACGGTCCATCGCGATCGACGTGTTGGCCACCCCTGGTATAGTGTATTGTGTTAACGTCTTCATCCCCACACGCAACGCGCTAGACTTTAAACATGCATCGCAGTAACAAGGAACACACAAATGCATGAAAAATTTCGAGCGTATATACGTGGCGACAGTAGAGAGTATACGCCTCATGGCGCTGATACATATACTTTGATGAAACACAAGCGTATAAGACACATGCATGAATGACGCATCATGATTATTATGATGTAGTACTGCGATGACTTCTAAGTACATCGATTTTTAAAATGCATGAGGGAGTGGGAGGCTGCGAAGGACCAGGGGTCATTTAGGCTGCAGACCTCCCAAGGACGAAGTAAAAGGAACAGTGCAATGCAGTAAGTAAAAGTCTTTTGCTCCGGGTATGAAATGTAATGTGTGCAATGCGGTTATATGTTTTATTGAAGCAAAATGCGTTGCAGGCAAAGGTCAAGCCACCAGAAGAAAATGGTTTAAAGTTGTTAGATTAAACATTTACTGTTTTCACATATTAAGAAATATTCGTGAATGCTAAAGAGGAATTGCGTCAAAGTTATAAATTGATACAGCACTGTAATGGTGTCACGAGTTTGAAATAGGTTGAGAACTAGGCGTCCAATTTTGCATTGTGGAAAAGAATTCGCTGTCAATGCATGCGTGAGAACGGAAATTCGTTTGAAGTGCAGCAGGCATACGAGTTTGTTTTTGCTTTGCACCTGTACACTAGAGGCATCCCACTGCTTCATACAAAGGTTTGATGCGACCAATTTTGGTGAACGCAACGAAAGCCAAACGATATAAAATATAACGGAGATACTTCATGATTTGACAGTTTCCACTGTAGCAGCATTAAAATAATTAAATCAATGCACCTGGTTTATGCGCACCAATAAGAACACAAGGTATGTTACTAGCAGCAGAGTAATACATATTTCTTATACTTTGCGGCAAAAAGTGCCAAACACGTTATATTTTTAATTTCTGAAGGAATTTTTGAAGAGATTTCTATTGCACTGTATTTGATCATTTTAGCACCCCAGTTTGAACGTGCTTTTGGCGAAGCAAATTGTCGAGTTTTGAATTGTCTTGTATTATACGGATAAATGATTATTCTGCCTAGATATTCATTTACATTAACAAATTTCACAAATTGCATCAGTTCCCTATGTACAGAAACGTCGCGACCGAAAAGACCGAATCGGCCAGACCGAAACGGCTCAGACCGAAACGGCCAGACCTAATGGGCCAGACCGAAAAGTCGTGTATCCCCTACAATTAGTGAGAGATATCATCAACGGAATATGTTACCAGCGTTGTGAAAAACGTCCTGGGCAACAAAAATGTCGTCCAAATGTTAATATTAGCGTTGCAGAAGAAAATTTGGACGAGAAGTATAATTAAATTAATATTCGATTATCGTTTCAATTCCAATAAGCACAGTCATATGTTTTTGTTCTTAACACAAGTTTTCTGGATTTTTATTGTAGGAATATGGGTTTTTTGGTGTGCAACCTGGATTTATTTGAAATCACTGAAAGGGAGCCCTGCATGTGACTGTTAAACACAGATATCTTGGCAGGTAACGCAGCGAGACAGTGACTACTGATAGCAGTAAGTCACGTATAGTTATTATATACTGTGTGAAAAGAAGCATGAGTAAATCTGTACCAGTGCTTCCACAAGTTTGAAAAATCCATTGTTAGTGTGAGACTGCGATCAACTTGCCCGAATGAATAGTTTAATCAAACGACTCTTATGCAGGCTTCTTTTCACACAGTATTAAAATACGTGGCATATCAGCATACGTCCATGCAGACCAGGGGCGTAACGGTGGAGAGCAAAGGAGGAACAATTCCCCGCGCGCCGAATCACCATGGGGCGCCGAAAAGTCCCAACAATGTCACTGGCACTTTCTTCAATACAATACATTTGCTTCGAAAAGACAGATTCGAACATGGGGGCGCCAAACTTGCTTCCTTCCCTGGGCGCCATCTAACCTCGTTACGCCCCTGATGCAGACTTGTTTGCATAACTTTTATCGTTAGGGTTTAGTTCGGACTTCTTAGTGAGCACTAAGTGCAAAGCTATCTTTGCTGTGGCGAGTCTTCGTAATTCATCTGCTCAGTTCTTTAAACCTGTGATGCATGGTGTTCTGACTTCAGTAAGTTGTCCGATAGTCTTGTCAACATATAGTTCTACTTCTCATTGCTTGAAACAGTTTTGCGAGAGTGTCTAACTTTCTTGTTTTTTACCCGATCATGTTGTCCTGGCCGTTGATTATTCTTAAATTATGCCTTGTTTGCAGAAAGTGCTCAAAAAATTGGATATTAAGCAGTTTATGAAAAGAAAAAAGCAAACTGCAGAAACGATTTCAGACAAAAGATTGAGAATTGATGTTCAACCAGCACAGACTAATGGGGCAGAAAGGGTAAAGCGTTTTTTGAACGTCCATTTGCATTGCATCATCAGCAACCTGAAAGGATAAGCAAAATTTCAACGTTGCCTCCCTGGAAATATTCCTGCGGACGCCAATGGATGCATTGATTTCGATCTAATCCTTGGGTCATAAGGCGTGGTGCTGTTTGGTTCAGTTCTTTGAAGCCACTCAAAAACGATAAATGCCAAAGTTGTCAGTTTCCTTAAACCTATAGGCCTATACTAAACGCAGTAATATAAAATCTCTACAATTTTAGCGCGTGGTGAACAGCCTAAAAACATGAAAAAACAGGAGTGTTTTGGTATTCAAGCGCGAGGCTCCGGGCATTTGCCTGGTTTGCCCAATGGTTAATCCGGCCTTGCATTAACGTCTAGGCTATCCATCAAGGGATCGCGTAAAAAATTTTTTCATAAAATGGGTCGCAGAAAAAAAAGTTCGAGAAGCTCTGCTATAGAGTATAGAAGCATTAGGGGGAAGGATTGAAGTGAATGACGATGAGCATTCTCTTTCATGGCGTTGAAAATTGGTTATTGTTGCGTGTAATGTGTGGAACAAAACGCCTGAGTCCATTTTCCATAGTACACGAGGCCAAAGAGGTACTTAATAAAATGGGTGTGTGGTCAGATAACTTCTTCGCTGACTTTTTGGTTAGTTTACTTGTGACTGCTTTTGTTCCTGATATCGAGGGAATTCAGAAGAAAGTAATATGTTTATGAATTGGAAAAACTTGTTCAGTGAATGTGACGAGCACGTGTAGTGCTAATTTGTATGGTATTTGTCGTCGCAAACCTTCCAGAAGGGCCCCTATTTTAAAACAGCCTGGGGCCCCGAAAATGAAAATTCGCCTCTGGTTTGATTAATCATAGGCAATTGGTGAAACATACTACTTTGATCATTTTCGGATCAATGATATTAAAACAACGTTTTATTAAAACAACGTTTTAATATCATTGTTCGGATACACCAAGTACAGATAGGTTCTTCGAGCTGTTTCGTTGCTTTGCACTGAAACATTTCTTTGGCTTAAATATCAAAGGCTTGTGTGGCGGCCTGGAGATGGCGCCACATGGAAATAAAATAGTCACCACTAGATGGTGCCCATATGTAACAAGTCATTGTGATAGTCACCACAAGCGAATTATCTTAATTCACTTATCCCTATATAAAGATAGTGCAACCTGGTATGAGTAGACTGATCTCGTCGAGTGAACACTATTGCTGCTGGTTGCTTTCCCGTTAGTTAAATTTAATGTCCCGAATTTCCATCTTTCTCTTGTGCTTGTAGCATTAGTTCAAGGCGATGCCTGTAACCTGAAAATGTTTAGTGCAACTTTTCGTAATTGGGTTCGGTCATTGCCCCCGTTGCCTCTCTGGCTACCAGTGATGTAGTCTAGACCGAGACTTGGTTAGATCTTCGCGACCGAAACTTCATCAAAAATTCGAGACCGAGACTTCAAAATTTGTGCATTTTGCCGAAATTTTTTGAAAAATTTCGTCATCACTTCTAAGTTGAATTTTTTGAAATTTCTGGTATTTTTCCGACCTGTTTTGGTTGTTTGTTACCCGCTAATAAAATAAACAAAAAAATCGTTGGATTTTAGAAGTTTCACTAAACCATTTCTTTTGTAACACTCATGTTATGTTATTTAGAACAGTTCCTCGAGAGCACTGGTTAATGTAATAGGAACATGTCCTTGGCACGCCCAAATTTACAATTAAGAAACCTGGACCCGCCCTTTATCGTTCGACTTTGCGCTCAGTTTTAACACAAGACAAAATTGTATTCACTCATGGTTTTGTTGCGTCAACTTTAAGCACTGCGCATTTTATTCTCACATCTGTCAGAAACTATTTCGAAATAACAGGGGGTAATGCAAGTATCATAAATTAAAGCACGTAACAAACGTTACTGCAAACAACAGGGGTTTAACAAGAGTTTATTTCTTTCATAGGGAAGAGAGAGTAGCCCATACTGCCATAATTTCGATAATTCTCAGTCTAACAGACTACCTGTAGACTGTTCACGCTTGGTAAGCCCATAGCTGGTCTTTAGACTGGTAAGCCCACAACTTAACTTGCTGCTACTCCGTTAGTAGACAAATGAAGACTGCCTGAACCTGGCGAATGTTCGAGTATTTATACCCAGCGCCGCTCCGGTCTCCTCGACTCTCATTGGCTGATTTTCACGTCTCGAAACGTCACTCTTGTTTTCGGCGAATCACGCTCGAGAATGTTTTTCCGGCGGTACCGTAGGCTCCGCCTACCGTTCTTGCCATAATCCGGAATGCTTTCCGTTGTGCTTCGTTTTTATCCGTTTAAATCGTGAATATCGTTTATAAATTTGTACGGATTGTTAATGTAAATAATTTTTATAATGTTTTGGGTTACTCTCTTCCTAATTGTGACTTGTGATTACATGTGGAGTATAAATACACAATGGTTTAAATAAATACACAATACAACGTCCTTGTAGGCTGTGTTTTTAGTTGTTACTTTGTTCCAACTTCATTCTCCTGGAATTCAGTCCATTAGGTGATGCAACGTTTGGTGTTCCAATGCTTCTTCTTTGTCTTGGCTATTCAATGAGATTATCGACAAACTTCCAGGTTGTTGTCTAAACTTGCTTGAAATCTTGAACGGGTTGTTTGTCCGAGTCAAGAGACGTTTCATGTTGAGGATGCAACGCGAACTCAACACTTTGCAATATTCAAAGTCTCGAGACTTGAAACCTTCCAGACGGTGACTCACCAAAATGGGTCTTGAAACTGAGACTTGGTCAGAATGGTCTTGGTCTCGAGATCACTTTTTGCGAGACCCAGTCTCAGTCCATGGGCGTCGAATGGGGGGCGAAAGTCCCCTGGATTTCGAAAATTTCAGCAAAAAAGGTTTTCTTAGTTTCGAGTGGGATAAACAAAATTTCACCACTTTTGACCCCCTTGGAAAAATTTTGGAAAAAACCCCTAGTACCCCCCTGAAAAAAATCCTTCCGACGCCCATGTCTTAGTCTCGAAAGTTTCAGGTCTCGTCTCGATCACAATCCTGTTGATGAGTCTAAGTCTTTCAATACCGCTTCGAAAAACTTCTGTAATTCAACGTGTTTTCTGTCTGCTGTGGCCTATCTGCAGTTAAGAAACAACAACAGGTGAGTAAAATGCAAGAAAATCGAAAAATTTCAACTTGGAAGTGGTGGTGACATTCTTTTGAAAAATGTTAAAAATTCGGCATAATAAACAGAATTTAAAGTATCGAGTCTCGACGTTTTAACCAGGTCTCGGTGTCTTCGAAGTTGAGGTCTCAACTGCATCTCTGCTGGCTACGCACCTGGCCACCAAGGAGTTACGATATTTTATTTTTTACTTTGTTTCTGTTCTGCTTCCACATGTCCGTCTTTCTACTGAGCATCCTCATACAGTAGACAGAGTTTTTATTAATGCACGGCCGCTATAATATATTCAAATTATATGTAAACGGCCGCAAAAAGTTTTATCCAAGGCCGCAGGTTGTGCACCTCTGGTTTAGCCTAGCGTTCACGCGACGCAGACAAGAAGTCGCTAACAGCTTGCCACCGAAACCATCACAACACTCATCCATCGGACTTAGCTGTTACAAACGTCCCGGTAAACTGAGAAGGTCATGTTTTCCGAAATTGTCGTGTGACCACTTCAACGTGTTTGCCAAGGCAAGATAGCTCCAACAGGGATTTTGCCTCACGAGCAAAATAGACACTGCCTTATGATTCAAGTATGTACTTTCCACGATGGGTGTAAGCAAGGAATCTATCAGCAAATTTTTAATAGGAAATCGATTTCACGTAAAATTACGTGACGTAAAATTTCACGTAAAATTAGGAAATCGATTTCACGTAAAATTACGTGCCTTATGATTGTGATATATCTGATGAATGATTGCAAGTTGAAACCAGTGTTTCAACAGTTAAAATTTGTCTAACTCTTTTCGCATTCTTTCTGCTCTTCAGCACCACGTGCACTTGTCACAGGAGGGACTACCATGGACAGAAAGCAGTCTTAGTGAAGCATTATTACCAGGGATGCCAAGTTTCGTTGATTTGCACTGGAGTTTTTCTTTGGCTTATTCATCTAAAGCTCGATTAACGTGGAACTTCTTGGTGCAATTTCCCTCCAGGGCTACGCGCCTGCTGCATTATCGTGCTTTTACGGTGGTTTATTTGAGCTAGGAGCAGCCTCATTTTATGGCAGACTGTTTTTACGGGGTCCTTTGCTCTCCAGAATTTTTCAGGAAAGGTGCTTCCTCTAACACACACGAGTGTTTCTTATCATTCAGGCATGGGCGTCGGAAGGTGGGGAGGCCTTGGCACCCACCTGCATTTTGAAATTTTGTATTTTCCTATTAAGATTTCAGCAAACAAGATAGTTCTCTTTGTGTCGAGTCGGTAAAATCAAATTTCACCACTGTTGTCCCCCTGGAAAAAATCCTTCCGACGCCCATGCATTCAAGGCACACCAAAGACAATCAAAATATCATTGTTTCGGATAAAAGTTGCAAAAACACGATGCAGATGCCATGCTCTGTCGAAATGGGCATCTGGAAAAATAGCACAGTGCTTTTTCTTGTTCCCATCTGCCTCTTGAACGACCATCGGTAAAAATTTGCGAGAATGGAGGTTTTTTTGAATCGATAATCTTATCTTTTGGCAGAAGCTTATTGCAAATTCATATGCTTTTCAGGAACTTCAGGAACGTCAACCCAGGAAGCGTAAACCTGATTCTAAAGTTGGTTGCGGATCTGGGTTCCTTGGACTTATCATCATGATGCAAATGGCCGAGAAACAGAGACCACTGAGGGGTAATGGGAAGTTTGTGGCGGCGACATCTATGAACCAGCAAATAGGTATGATGATTTTATATCATTCCTCAATGTTTGTTTTGAACATCACTTCGCTTACCAAAACCGTTAACACGAGAAATGATAAACACTGTACACTAGCCTCTTACCTAATGGTCAAATGAAGTATTTCTACTACCACTGGTGAGAGCATACGCCTCGTCTTCTTGTTTCTTACAGAGGGCCAAAAATCCAAAATGCACAATTAAACATTCAGAAAGGCAATGTGCGGTCTCCTTGTGATGCACCAAAATATCGGCAAATCTCGCTTATACGCGGACATGTTATCCCAAGCTGAAAAACGTATCGACAGTTCAGCATGTACAAACGACGTCACTGTCCCGGAATTTTGCAATTTACTCCCTGCCATGCACACAACGCGGAAGAAGCATTTAGATTTTTTATTTCTTCCATGCACAAAGTGGCGGTAAGCATAAAATCAACCCCGCAGGATACACCACACAACTACAGTACGGACGACGACAAGTGGTGCAAGATAACCTGCAACAATCAGGAAATCAGAATAAGTACGACGAACACCCCTCATAGCGAATTAAAACGTCATAGCAGAATACCAACACGACTGTGTGGCCTTTCATTACTTGGTTTTCTACAGATCTGAGACTATCTAAGTATGAATTTTAAATCAAGACGCTCAATTTCGAAAACTTGAGTTGTCAGCAAAACGACCCGTCACTTAGCGTTCCAAGCAATTTGCTTTCCTTCACTTGAGCCGAAAACAAATCAGTAAACATTGTTCGTACCAAATGAATAGGTTACTGCAGCCAAAATTGCACAATAGAAAAAATAAATTGTCACATGCTGTTGCCCCTACACAATCACCGTTACGTTAATTCCACTCAACGCCCAAAAAAAGACACAATGCTATCAACTGTGTAGGACAATCATACGTGCGGGAGCAGGCAAATTTTTGGAGGTGCGAAGGATGGTTTGACCATATTTCCCCAATCTTGCCCGAAAAATTTTCTGTGGTAGTTGGTTACTCACTATCAACTCCCACAAACTCTAAAACATGGACTTTCTTTTTTTTAGGTAAAAAATCATATTTTGAGAAAGAAGTCGAAGTCAGACTTTTTTATTTATTCAGACTCATTGATCACTCAATAGAAAACAATACGGTCGAAACTTCTGTGTCCGAATTTTCAAGTATTTTCCCTTAATTTTCGACAAATCAAAACTTTTGGGGGTTGCTTTCACCCCTAGCTCCTACACCACTAAGGTTGCCCAACATCCTTGAGCGCCAATACTTTCCTTGAATTTGTTATCAAAACTAGTTAGGTCCTTGATCCTTGAAAAACATTTTGTTGTCTTTGAATATTTTCCGGCGTCCTTGAAAGTTCTTGAGGAGTTGTGAAATTGTTCATTATTGAAATATTGATTACATTGAACATTCAAGAATCAAAATTAGTGAACAGAATAACGTGTAGATTCGTTCCATCTTAAACAGTTGTGTAGTAAAAAGTAAACTATTCAGGAACAGTTTTGTGTCGTCATAATAAGTGCTACACCACTATATCTAAAAAGTATTCAAACTAGGCACGAAGTAAAATTTCAATGATCACAAAACGCCAAATGTCCTTATGAAAGCTCATGGTGAGAGCTTAATTTGTTAGATTAAGCATACAACATGATTATGAAAGTCCCACACAAGAACTGCCAAGTGTGATAGAAACCGCTCAGCAGTTTTTTTTTTGTTACCGCATAAACGCAGAATGGGATGCATGCAGAGACAAATTTTTTTGCCAGTGGTAACTCGCAAAAGCTGTGTGACAAACTCATGGTATTGAGCATTACTGCCTTTGCGCCATTGTCGTCGTCAAGCAACCCGTTAACTACTTACTATTTCTCTTAACTTACTATTCGGTAAACTATTTTCTTAGAAATATATGAGAATTTTAACAGAATTTTGACATAATCATCGCGATACATCTTGAACTGTACGATACAAATCGGTTGAAAAATCAAAAAACTTCGCTGGCAACAAAAGACAGACAGCTATTCTAATCTGACACTCAACGACTTGTTAACGTGCAAACGACGGCGACCAACCGTTAAATATTGTTGGAGCGTTTTCAAACGCAACGCGCTTGTCTAAAGTTGCGAAGGTGAATGTTGCGTGTGCCTAAAGTACAAGTAGTTTTTTCATAAATCCGCTAGAAACCAAAAAATAACTGTCTTCCCGACGACTCAGCAACGCCATCAACATTTTATGTTTAATGCACTGGATCAGTGTTCTTAGAAGTAGCCACAAATTTTTGAGTACAACGAGCCATTGAATTCCAGATGACTTTGCTATCGACTATTTACAGCAGTCACTTTGAATAAGTAACAGAAGTCTTTTTCTCAGTAATTTTGTCCACTAACGCTCCGCAAAATTCAAACCAGTTCCACAACTGCTTAACCCTGGACAACTTCAATATTTTTAATACCAAACGTTAGCAAGTAAACATGGTCCATAGCGTGCTCCGTATCATTCTTGCTCCCGTCCAGCATTTGCTAGTGTCAAACAGTTCTTTACACAACTCGTCACTTTTTTTCAACTACAATGCACAGTAAAAGTGTAAAATTAGGTTATAAGTAGGGCAACCAATTTTTGACCTGAGAACTTAAAATTTTGACTTTTTTAATTTACACATTTTAACTTTATTTTGACCTATAAATTTTCTGCGTTTGCAACTGCAAAATAATTCGGCCTTAGGTGTTGAGGTTAACCCAAAGCATATACATGCACTCTATGCTTCAAAATTAACAAAAATTGGTTCTTAACTTTGGGGATGACACATTAATAACTACAGTAGAGTAAAACCTGAGAACATCATTAAGTTGAAACACTATATGCAAAATGGACTGAGCATTTACCAAACCAAGTACTATAAGACCACGTTTCTTGCCTTACCATGCCTATCCTACGTAATATTAAATCGTCCGGTAGTGGGCAAAACAACATTATTATGTGAGAAATCGCAACACACCCACTATTATTTCAGAATTGCAAATAAACTTGCAAAAGCATATCAATATCTGTTGTTGTAGTTTCAATAAAATATCGATAAACAAAAAGAACTATGCTGCAAGAAACTTTGACCCAAGAATAAATTTCGACTTTTTTATCTAATAACTTGGGATTCCCTCATGGTATGAGCGTGAAATTTGGTTTGTGGAAGTTTCACAAACTTTAAAAAAAGGCAGAAAAAGTTTGACTTCATTGACTTTTGGTTGCCCTAGTTGTAGGAAAAGAAAACATCAGTGAACCATTACTTTAATGTCACTGCATCGATGCCCAGCTTTCCACCAAAAAGCAGCCCGATTGACACAGTTCTTTTTCTCAGGACAACATTACAAAAAAATGAAATAATTACCTAGCACTTAGTTGCACAACAACAACTTACAGGGTTTGCCGGGGAATACGTCAACCGTCCGAATTCAGCTTTTGTCTAAGAGACTGTGCAGCAGGGCCTTCACAGGTGAATGCTCATACGGGACTTTGCTGGGTTAACCAATAAAATGTGCAAAGTACGGTACGTAAGTGCAATCAGCCGAAGAAACTCTACCATAATGATCAAACGAAGAAAAGGTAACAATCATGGAAAATCTCGGATCCAAACCACGTGCAAAAATAAATAGTCCACAACTTCAAGCGTAACGTGGGTCATCAACGCACTGACAACCGATACAGTAACTATAGGATACAAACAATCTAAAACACTAGGCTGGCAGTAAGTGCACTATCCCGTTGGTCGTCAACGGCGCGCAATCCAGCCTCCGTCCACAGCAGCATGTCAACGATACCGAGTGTGACGTTTTGCGACAGGCGAGTGACGTTGTGGCCTCGGTTTTCGAGATACGTCACCAAATCTTCAGGCTCTGAGGCTGAAAAAAAACAACAAAAATGTGTTAGTTTGCGCATGATACCACTTATTCCAAGGAAGTAGGTTCTTGCGCTTGTTTTATTCTACAATTCAGTGTTCTAAATTTTTGAATTGTCTTGTAAATTTTTGCAAGTTTGACAAAAACAAAAAAACAAGCGGCGTGCGCTATTCTGCTCAGACATTCATGAACAAGAAACACGCAGTGAAAACAAAAACCATGTCTGAACTTACACTCCACAGTTAATCCATACGGGATCAGCTGCTGATGGAGACGAGGATTGGACACGCCTTGAATGTAACTTGTTTTGTTTGCGATCTCCAACAGAATTTGCGCGAAAACTGCACAACAAAGAACAACACATAATAGGATAAGTTTTAACCCACATATTTACCATTGGTTTTCAAAAATGCATTCAGTATATCTTTGCGTAAAAATGGTTAATGCATTATAGGATGACGCAGTAAATCATTACAACACTAAAATTGAAAAACGGCTCTAATGGTGCTAAAAAAAGTCATTATTACGATTGAACAAGTATTTTGTCGCACTTTACATCCGAACTATGGCCGTTACGAAAAATCCTTCATAAGAGGCCAACCCAGGTACAGAACAAAACGGATCTTTGAAAGAATCAAGATTGTCGATGTTATACGAAGGAGCAATTCATAACCGCTGATGCATGAAAGATAAGCATATTAAGCTGTATGCACACGGCATGCTTCTAGTGCGGTGCGTCTGTTGTGTCTGCGACTGGTGCGGTGAGTTCAATGCGCCGTTGTATGCACACGTACGCGCATGAAGCGGTGCGTTCGTTGCGCACAGCCTGGGCTGAATGAATGATTGAGACCCGAAATTCGGCGATGACGTTGGTGTGCTGCAGTGCACGACTGTGTTTTATTTAAGTTCTGACATCACAGGTGACATATTTTCAAGGTGTTAAAAATTCTGTACACCATACTGTTGAACAAAGTTTCACAAGATTTGTGGCGGTACACTGCACAAAACCTTGAAATGAGTGGTTACATGCATTCAAAATAAACGCAGATAGACAAATTTAACTTTGAACAATGCTATTAAACAAGTAGTGCTGTCCATATTTCAGACGAACAAAGTATTGCATTACATAAAATTTGCATGATTTGTTGCTACATGTGCTACACGGATTGAATGAGGTTTGTGTAGGCGTCATGGGCGTCCGCAGAAATTTTTCCAGGGGAGGGCGAAGTCGACATTTTGCTTATCTTTTTCAGTTTGTTGGCGAAGCAAGTGCAAAGCAAATGGACGTATACAAAATATGTCCAATGTTATTTATGGCAACAGTTACATACAATGTTTTCCCTATAAGAAAATTTTACACTGAGAAAATATTTGTTTTAGTGAGATTGGATATTTTAAGACAGAGTTAGCAGACTTCTAAATGAATTACAAACTTTGTGAATTATTAGAATAAGCACAAAATCTATCAAAATACGAACTATCAAAATACGAACAAAATACATAATTAATTCAAATCACTTCTTGTTTTCGTGTTTTTCCAATATTTTGGAAGGTTGCAAGTGCGTGACAATGAGATTTCACTGTGCAAATGGTCTGGTGGTACTGCGCAGTTTCGCACTTTAGGTGCAGGGGCGGGTCCAGCTGGTAACGTAAGGGTGGTATATTTCAGTGGTAGTCAGTTTCATAACGGTTTCGCTGCTGTAAGAAGAGATGATGTATACTTCACTACACTGCTGTGACAAAACAATGGACGGCAGAATGGCCTTGTATCGCGAACAATAAGATAATTCAACATGACAAGTCTTATTTGGAATTGGTTTTGATATGTTATTTTCCGAATTGTACAAAACCATGGGGAATAAAGTTACTTTCTTAGATTTTAGGTTGGGCGATCGCCCCCCTGAATCTGCCCCTGTTTAGAGGGAGCATTGGTTCCAAAAATGCGCTTTTTTGGCAGCAGTGTTTCTTTTCCACACCTGCTTCTTTCAGGCACGTAACCAGCTTGGGACACCAAGGGGTGCGAAGAGTTTTCTGAGAGGGGCCAAAAATTTTTGAACTATGTCTAATAATTTTAAATTTTGTCCAACACGTTTTTTCAGGGGAGATAAAAACTTTCCAAGGGGTGTTCTCCCTCCCTGCGCCCCTTGTAACGGTCCTGGCTTCTTTACACATAGTACAAACCAGGGGTGGGCAAACTTGTTCAATGGAAGAGTCAATTGCAGAAAACCAAAAACACCGACGAGTCGTAAAACCAGTATGTAGTGTCAATACAAATACTGCAAAGAATGCAAGCTTTACATTAAATGATGTATAGTGATTGTCAATATTAAGTTTTTGTTGGATTTTTTAGTCCCTGAAAATCTGGAAAGTACGTTGTTAGATGTGCGAATTAATTCTCCCAAGTTTTCATTTACCAGGGTTGCACAATGGTTTGATTTTACGAACTTCATTACAGAGAAACAAAATTCGCAGCAATATGTCGTGCTGTATACAGAAATGAATTGTACACTGGCTTTTATAGTCTGGGTATTTACTTCCTGGAACCTGTTGCCAGAAATTGTTGAGTGGCATTGACTAAAATTTTTTTAGAGCCAGATTTTTTTACATTCCGGCCAGGTTTATTTCTGCGGCAGTCAAGTGTGTGAGAAACGGCAGGTGACCTGGACAGCCATCACCGAATACATTAATAGCATTGAATGGATTTACAAGGAACGCAAAGCACGGTTTTAACTCTTGGAAATGCTCAAACCTGGCTTGGAACTCCTCCAGTAGTCTTAAAATCATCACTGCATGTTAGTCTACTAGAACAGTGAACCCGACTCTCTTGTAGTGTAAGTGTCATACCGGCAAACAAACTGTTATTGCAAGAATTAACCCAACTCATCAGAATTAAAATGCTGATTTCACGTTTACAAATTTTTGCTTCTTAGTTCCATTTTCCAGAGGGGGGGAAATGCCCGTTTTGCCACTCCCCTGCGGACGCCTATGGTAGGCCTACCTCCATGGTCATGACGGCTTTGCTTTAAAAAACATTTGTTTCATTTCTAGAGGGGCTAAGTATCAAAAACTTAAAGCAGCATGGGCAATAGATACAATTAATGTCACACATAATCCCATAACAAAATCACTAGCAGGGAATAAACAACAATAGCCTTTAATTGGCTTTTGTGTAAGACAGCAAAACATTATTACTTTGCAAAATGTGTGATGTTTGCGAAATGTTTTATCCTTTATTTTATCATTCTTGTAGTCCATATCTGATCATTTATGTGACAGTGGTTTTGCCTGAACAAGATTCATCAACTGTTCATTGAAAGTTACACAACTTACTTTCAATTACAGTTTCAAGTAGCCTGCTGCAAAAAATACACTCATTTAGCATGACCTTGCCCAGCACCTAGAATGGCCTACAGTAGATGGTAGATTATGTCGCACAAATCACGCCTTGCTTGCGACAAAAACTTCAACCAACAGTAGCTGATCAGGTAGGCCGGGTCGTGTCGCCCTAAACAGTACAGCAGTTTAGTAACCTACCCCACTGGGCCTACTGAAGACTAGATTGATCTTTCGTAAATCCAGTGTGTTTCAGCTATCCATAAAATATCAGCAATTGTTCTGTGGTCGTTCTGCATCCTTTTCTTTACCTCAGTACAAAACAATTAAACAATGTCTACAAGTACATCCCATCACCGCTCTTTCCCGAACCCTGGGCAGTGAGTCTGATGCGTCAATATAGAAACAGGTTCTACTCGAACGCAGACGATCTGAAGCTTTTGCAAATCAGGGTCTAAGTATCCTGACATGACTGCTAGGCATATTCGGTATCCATAATATTGATCTGAACTAAGATCATCCACAATATCATCAGGCAATTTTGGAAAATTTGCATTTTCAATTGGTTCAAAATTTTTCACTGGCCAAGTTGATACTTTTCCATTCAGTTTTTTTCCCACAGGCCCCGAAAAACTGTCAGGACTTTTAGTTGTTCCATCCAATTCAAGAAACACATGCCTTAGAGGCAACTCGTTGCAGTGCAAAAGGCAGACTACCCATTGCAATGGTCTCCCCAGTTTCTCTTCCAAGCACCTAATGCAGTGGTTCCCAACCTTTTTAGACTTGCGACACCCTACAGAAAGAAATGTATAGTACGCGGTACCCAGTGGCCCACCTATTTGCTTTAGGGTTTGGTGACAGTTTGAAAATGTATTTTTTTAATGATATATTGAAAAACGTATTATCTCGCGGCACCCCTGGGTATTGCAAATGGCACCCTAGGGTGCCGCGGCACCCCGGTTGGGAACCACTGACCTAATGAATCCAGCTTTGTTTACTGTCATTGATGCAGTTCCATCTGTTCCTACAACTTTTAGGGTGTCACTTAACTCGGTGCCTTTAATAGCATCATATACCTCATTTGCTATGGTAATTCCTCTACCATCTTGTGGAGAGACATGCGTTAAGTAACAAGCACCAGGTTCCCCAACAACAACAATGTGTTCTTGGAGCTCAGTTTTATGATAATATTTGCCAGTTTGTGCGTCGTGTTCAGTTAGTAAGGTAGCGTCCTTTCTTACATCAATGTAGATCCTGTCAATGAACTTGTAAAATATTGCTTCTTCACTAATTATGTTTCTGTATTTTTCTCTCTCTTCGCAACTTGTTTTTGTCAATGACATAATCCGTAATTAAGCCAGCATCTTTCACTGTAGCAGTTGCTACAGCTGCACTTGCCCTGTCAGATAGTTGATAACGTTCTGACATCATAACTAAATTTGGCCACTCCATCCTGTTTTGCTCATTTGGTTCTTGTGAAAACAACTCTTCTGAAGACATCGACTCAGACTTTGACAAGTGTTAACATCAACAATATCAACTTGACCCCAGCATTTGCAACCGTGAACAAATAAGTACACGGAAATAAACCTCAGCACAGTGGTGGCCAAACTAGGACCGGCAGGCCGCACCCGGCGCGCCAAATACCTTGCACATTTTCTTCAAGCACTTCGTTTCCGACTTTGGACAGTAGTGCAATAGCATTGGCTGCTGTCTGTATTAAATAAAAGTGTAAACAAAATGGTGTGATTTTATTTTTATTAGTGTACTGCAATACATTTTAACAACCTACATTTGCATGGAGTACGTAAATCACACTGTACCCAGCCCTCCAGTGGCCAGGCAGTCGCGTATTCGGCCCTAGGGTCAAAAAGTTTGGCCATCCCTGCCCTAGCAGCAGCCACCTACACCTGTGCATGGACAGGCTAGGCCTCGCATTCAATCGGTACGTGCCAGAATGTTTAGATTCCAGGCAACCAACAATGGAAGGTGGCAGAACTCCAGCATCACTAATGACTACCAGGGGTGTTTGCTAAAGAGGTGTGGGCAGGGGCAGATTCAGGGGAGGCGATTGGGGCGATTGCCCCCCTAAAATCTAAGAAAGTAACTTTACTCACCATGATTTTGTACAATTCGGAAAACAACCATCAAAACCAATTCCGAATAAGTCTTTCGCCATGTTCGAATTGTCTTATTGTTCGCGATATTTAGGCCATTCTGTCGTCCATTGTTTTGTCACAGCAGTGTAGTGAAGTATACTTCACCTCTTCTTACAGTAGAGAAACCGTTATGAAACTGACTACCAATTATTACTAAAAACGCCCCCGTTACTAGCTGGATCCGCCCCTGGATGTGGGAACACCGTTCCACATCAAATAAAAAGGAAGACTGCACCAAATAGTTCGAATAAAGTGAGCATTCGCCTACAAGAACTTCCATCCTGGATCTTCCTGTTTCACTGTAGTTGTAGACTTTTGACTAGCAGTGCGAATGTGCGTGTCGATAATCCTGAAACGCTGAGATTGCTTTGAACAGTTAAGCCGGAATGGAATCTCTCAGAAAGTGACCGGACTTCATTTCTACCATAAAAAGGCGGTGTAGCATTTGGCCAATTGTCTACTGTCAATACACTCAGTTCGGAGATTATGTGTTTGAAATCGGAGACAACATTCTGGCTCTTATTCTGTCAATTAAACTTGTTAGAAATTGGTCACAGCAAATGGTTACCATTATTCCATTGTCTGTCAAGTCCATTGATCTGAATTTCATCTCTTCAAGTACATGCGGCACTTCTGAAATGTTTCCACCTTTCCTTTCTTTCATGGATTGTATGTATCTGATGGAACGACGAATCAGCTTATCGACATATACCAACGTTGTGTCGCACTTCTGCAACGCATTTGAGGTAATTGCTAGCTCTTCTAGTACATCATACATGAATGCCAAGTCCTGGGGTACTTTTATAACAATCGTGGGGTACTTTTCTAATAACCTCTGTCCAACACCAGACGTTTTGCCAAGCATAACGCTTTGCTCCATCACTCGTAAGCCCAACAAGGTTTCACTGAAGGTAACTGTCATTGAATCCATAGGCAGACATACAGTAAAGCAAGGTTTTTTTATTGTGTCTGCTGCTGCACTGTGCAATTCTAGCAAATCATGAAAGAGGAAATGCGGCTCCTCTGAACTTTTATTTTGACATTTCAAATACACAATCACAGTTGTCCTCGTACTTAGCGTGGTAGACCCGTCAATGAAGATGGAATAATTTTCTGACTAATTTTCTATCTCATTTCGCGAGCAACGTGATTAATTACAGCAGCCGCTGAACAACGGGAGCGCAAACCAATCGACACAGTTTAGGTCCTGTAGTTACAACATATCAAAATGATCAGAGAACGGTCTATCTTTCTTTGCAAGAAAATATGCGCTTCTGAATGATTTGCTAGTGCCCAGATATTCTGATTCATGCAGCTGGTCAATGGCATTTGGAAGCGAGTTGTTTTGTGCACTTTCTAGAATTTTTTCTGCGTTGATGTGAAACTGTGATTTCGCATGTACCAAGAATTTTTTCCTTGACGAGGATAATTGAGTAGATCTTCAATGGCTTGAGAAAGTCACTGAAATCGTTGACCATTCTTTGGAAACTGAAGCCCATTCGCTTTTATTGCGCCTAGGTTTGTCACATTGGAACATATTTCGAAACCAATTTTTCCTGAAGCGCAATTGAGTGAAGGATGATAACACTTTGTCTTATTCTCCCACATCTCTTCCGTCAAAATATCAGGGCAGGTGGTTTTAATCTGCTGGTTGGGTCCTTCAGTCGCAGTTGAGGATGACGCAACATCAATGGCAGTTGCACTTGGATCCTGAACATGAGGTTCCACATCTGCACTTTTGCTTTTCTTAGAAAAAATGTTTCTATGGACGCCTCTCCTTGCTTTCTTTTCGCAAACATCTGACAGTAAACTATTTGCTAACAGTAGAAACTAATGGACGATTGCTAAAATTAAAAACACTTAACAGAAAAGTTTGTGCAGTAGTTCACAATTAACAAAGTATTCCAGTGCGGACAAGTTGGCGATGTTAACAAGTGACGCAACTACTAACTTGACAAACAATCTATTTAGGTCAGAGGTGTACAACCTTTTGCTGTTGCCGGCCGCATTACTTTTATTTATATGAAGTACGGCCGCCAATTAGGTCGAGTTATATTTATTAGATACGTTTAATTAAAGAATAGGTTTTATCCGGTATATGTCATTTACTTGTGCCTAAAAGTATAATAAAATGTCAAAGATTTTAATGAATTCATTAAAAATTTCTTGCCTTGCATTTGTTTTGCTTCAATATACGCCAGCACGGCTGCCAAATCTTTTATTTTAAATTACATGTGGACGGCCGCAAGTTTCATTATCGAAGTGCACCGTTGATTGAGGTTAAAGCCGAACTCTAACACTAAATATCGCTCAGATGCCCTCACACGCAAAAAGCTCTTTTAGTTCTCGCAATCCACTCAGGCAAGCTGCAACCTGCTCCGCAACGGCCTGATATAAACTTCAAGACTAATTACTCCTCTGAAACGAAGATGGCAGGGTTACGATAAATGCAAACAATCAGAAGAACCGTAGAGTACGCAAATACCATTGTTGATGTCATAAACACTAATTACACAACCATGCCACGGTGCTATACACGAGACAACTTGTCATTAATTAATTTATGCTGCTCCACGCGCTACACAAAGATTTTGAAATGAAAAATATAAATCTTCAAGTAGCGTTACTACTGCAAAAAGGTGGGGAACGCGTTCCCACCCCACTACACCGCTGGTGATTACGCAATACAAGCCTACCTGCGACGGCCCGCACACAAAATCCGTAGACATATTTCTGAGTCATTTTAATTCGCACAAATGGAGACACTGTGACGTAACTAACATTGCAAGATGGGAAAGAAACAGAACCTCGAGATTGTATTCTGAATCAGAGTTGCTTAAGTCGGGCCGGGTTCGAGCTTAGTTTTTAAAATGCTTTGGGCCTGCATACAAAATTTTTTCGCATCCACGGACACTTTGTCGCCAGTTACTGTTGAAGCAATCGAGTTGATTAGATTTTCATTAAAAAATTATCAGTTGTGAAAGATTCAGTAATGTTTGCTTTGCTACGCCACCAACATAGGCCTCGGAAGGATTTTTTCCAGGGGAGGACCAATAGTGGATTTTCCAGGGGGTTACCAAAAGTGTGGAAGTTCATTTTACCAACTGGAAACTAAGAAAACAAAATTTTAAGCCAAAAAGTTAATAGGAAAAATATCAAAATTCAAAATCCAGGGGGCAACTTTTCTACTGCGAACTTGACATCGGCGTCAGCTCCAAATGGTTTGCTACGAACTTCAGAGAAACGCAGTTTAAAGTCAAATAAATCAGCACGAGATTTATTCCGCTGATAACGATTATAGACTGCCTTGGCTTACGGTAGTTTTTAACCACATCTGAAAATTCTAGCCTAGCCTACAGCAAAAAAGAATTTTTGAAAGAGAATTATTCCTTTTTCCAGAAAACACGTATGAGAAAAAAAGACTTTCGTTATTTATTACAGTATTCACTGGCAATATCTATGGGGTTAGTAACAGTCTTCCTCCCAGCCCCAAGTATACCCCATTCCTCACAAACTTGCTTTCTGAGCTTGCTCAGGTGGCGTTACATTTACTAAAGCATTCTTCAGAAACCTCCCAACCCTACGTGTCATTGGACTACGCAGGAACCCAGTAAGAAAAAAATGAAACAGACACCACTATTCACAACAGCACAATACATGTGAAGGCGGATGTTCATTGCAACGATTACAAATTTGGACCGAGCACGCAAACGCAGCAGATTAGATGTTTTCGTGGAAAAAAGAAAACATTCACACTGCTAGTTGCCAACATGCCTGACGTGTTTCATAAAAGCACAATTGCGAGAATCAGTGCTTTTAGAAATGATGTCGGCGGGATTCTTTACCTTGTAACCGTAAGAAGTTCACTGCAGCAATATTCAAATAATTTCGTGTTTGTTGACTGAACACAATGCCAAACTAAACTTACTAGATCCTGATCGATAGCCTGGTTGGCCACTCAGCGCCACGTAATCATCGCATTTCGACGCTACGGGAACAACCACAGCAGGAATCAGCGATGATAAAGGTCTTAAACCTCCTGATATGTAGTTTGTCTGAAAAAAGTAGAAAAAAATGCTTGCCACCGAAAAGCAATCACTTACATTCCACCTATGGATGCTTCATAGAACCGCCTAAGCCCCTGGAAGGCAATAAGGCGCTCACCTTGGATGCTGGCAGATTAGTAATATTAGGGTTTTTCCCTTTCCAGGAAAAGTCGAGGACGGCATCATTCAAAACAAAGCCAAGTGTCATTAACTTTGATCCAAATAGGGAACCTAGAGTCCTATAAATAAGAAATCGTTATCACGAAATGAAGAATGGCAAGTAAAAAGCACATTATGTTGAAAGCAATCTGCTCGCTAAAATTTTTAACTTAATTCGTTTCATCGGCGCATATACATGGCACATGTTTTTCAAGATTTTCCTTATTCGCAAACAACCGATACAAATATCAACACTCGAGCTTTTTTCGTTCTTAGTAAAACCCTGAGACCAGTTTTCGACCAGATAAAAAATCCGAGTTTAACTTACGCAGAATGTCACAAGGGCCGGTGTGAGGAATTTTCCAAGAAAAGTTACCTGAGGTCAACTGCAGTAAACACCCTTAACACGCCAAGTATTTCCTGGTGCGTATCTGCGTCACCACAGACGAATTTATTCTATCAAGTAAACAAATCTTACAGGTCTACCATTGCAAGGTATATGTTCCCGGACAGGGAAGCTTAGCGGATACATATGTACTTAGTGTTTCGTGTACGCATTCTTAATGCGTGGTTTCAAGCAATTTCTATCCGTGATCCAATGCAACGTTCAGTACTTGTTTCCGAACAGTATAAACCAGCTGCCTTGGTAGCCTGCTGACACACATGACGGCAATTGGTCGCTATTTCTGGTCGTTCCACTGTTGTTCGACGACACCAAACGTTCAACGCTACGTTTTTTCTGACTTCATATTCAAGTGTATCGAAGAGTTTGTTGTATATATAGATATAATCAAGGGAAGCAATCAAACTTCGAGTACCACTGGAGATTTACTAATGGGACAAAATGAAGAGAGCCTTTTATGCCGCCTTGGTGTCAGGTCGCTTAGTTGGGAGACCGACCCGTGCTCCTGAAACATGTAGGTTGGCCTCTCAACCAGTCGCGATCCTTTAAACGTATACAACAGCTCCCAACATCGCGGTTCCTACAGAAGCATCAGGGTTTTTTAAAGGTGTTTTAGGGATCCGATTCGGGCCCGTATCTCTGGGTCAACCTCGCAACAAAACGACTTACAGAGATATTGAAACGATTGTTGCATCCGACCCGATCACGGACACTTGCTGCTGTCCATGCGACGACAGCTGAATTGGTTGGTAATTGTTCAAATAATGCTCCAGTGGAAATGACCGGTTGTCATCAATTTTCGCTTGAACTGCTGCTCCGACATCATAACTGCAAAAGCAAAACACTCGATACGGATAAATATGATTCTGAGACGGAAAGTTACAAACGTTGCACATAACACGGAAGCGTCGCACATGTTTGACACAGCACAAATTTAAGGACTATCATGCAGCATTTCCTCTTCATCTCCGTTAATAAGAAAAAACCCACAACTCGGAAAAGACCCAGACGAGGAGTCCGCGATCTTCTGTTTCATGAAATTCAATGATTGTCAATAAAAAATTCGTCATTGACTGCCACAGCAGTTTTCCGGTTGAAATCCAACGGTTGCAGTGCACAGACATCACACCCCGATTTTCGCTGACGACGTTCCCGATTGCTGCTTTTTTAAAATGAATCATCGCGCAGTTTACGATGTCAATCAGACATCACTAATACCTTTTGTTAAAATCTTGATACGTCATGTTGTTGTAATTTTCTCTTTGCGGGTCACCCATTTCACTTTGCATGGCAAAACTGTACTTCAAGGATTCAACGAGTCTGTGTACCTGCAGAAACAAGATCCGATTTAGTATTGAATAAGCAAATACACACCTTGTGTAGGAGGACGTGCAGAGGTCTGGTGATGCCCGGAGCAACTACTTGATTGTATGCCCCTCTACCAAATTCTAGTATTGAGGTACGTGAGAAATACGTAAAAACTAGTGTTGACATAAGAACAAGTTTCGAAAAGTTACATTAAAAATATTTCAGAGATTGTTTTTTGTTTTTAATGTGTTAGTCATTAAAATAATGTTTTATTCTGTGGGTACGAAGCATATGTTTATAAGCAAAATTGTTCTATTAATGGGTATTGGGTATGCATTGAGGAACTAAGTATTGCATTTATGCATGCAAATAAGTATCACCTAGGCCCACCAAAAAAAGATAGCACTTGTGAGGCATGACAGGAAATAGTCTCGTCTATTTTTTCTATTTAAATAGTATCTGAAATTGTGCAACCATGCGGTTTGATGCAGGCTAGCAGGAATTGGCATGTATACAAACGGGGTAAGAGTGATGGGGTGTAAGGGCTTAAGGCAGCAACTCCCAAACTTTTTTGAGCGCGACCCAAATATGAGTTTGGTGAACACCTCGCGACCCAAGCCTCTAAAAGCGTATGAAAAAATAATGATTGTATGGATGATGTTTGGCAGTAAATTGCTAAGTTAGTTTAAGATAAAGAAGTACCTATACTATTATAGACAGACACAGAGAAGCAGTGGTAACGTTAAAAATATACAACCCAGGTTTGGATCGTCTCGGCACGACCCATTTCTTGACCCTTCGCGACCCTTGCTGGGGTCGCGAACCATACTTTGGGAACCACTGCCTTAACATAACAATGGCAGTGCTTAATCTCTCTCTCGGGTCAGTTAACATACACCTGCATGCCCCCCTCAGGTAAGACCACAGATTGTATTGTGTAACGTCTTCATTCCCACACGCAAGGTGCTAGACTTTAAACATGCATCGCAGTAACAAGGACTACACAAACACATGAAAGAAGACGAGGATATATACGTGGCGATAGTAGAGAGTATACCCTTGATGGCGTTAATACATTTACTTTGATGGAACACATGCTTATACGACACACGCATGAATGACGCCATCATGATTATCATAATGTAGTACCGGGGTTTTCCGGAAGTCCGCCCAGGGCCGTTAATTGGAAAAAAGACAAATTGGGAAATAAGCCAAATAACCAAATAACCGACCGGGCTGTTATACGGCAGTTGCATATTGCCTGTGTCTGATTCGTTTTGTTCATTAGTTTTGTTCTAGTGGTTTTTAGATGTAGTGGGCCTTCAATAGCTATTGAAAAGGTGATCTGTGCCGCGATAAAAAAAAGTTTGCCGACCACTGGTGTAAGGTGACAACTACAAATAGTATTCAAACTCAGTATAACGTTGGACGTACCGTGTAAGGTGACAGCTACAAATAGTACCAGTATTCAACTCAAATATTAGCACCATATAAACGCCCACCTTAAATCAGCGCCTTTGGGCGGACTAAAGACGGGCGGATTTCCGGAAAACACCGGTACTGCGATGACTTTCAAGTACATCGACTTATAAAATGCATGAGGGAGTGGAAGGCTGCGAAGGACCAGGGTTCATTTAGGCTGCAGACCTCCCAAGGACGAAGCTGTTTATAGCGTAAAGGGAACAGTGTATAACAGTCTTTTGCTCTGGGTATAAAATGTAATATATGCAAGGCGATTATATGGTTTCCATTATAAGTTCCCAAGCACGTTCCCATTATACCCACGCAGCATGTGCTAGTAGCCATACAGTACAAAAAAGCATCTAGTTACAGCATTTTTATAAAATGTAATTTTTGTAATTTCATTCTTTGGATGGCCCCTGTCTGGGATGCCCGGACCGTCGCCCCGTTCGCTCCCTCCTGATTGTGCAGCTTTTACCAGCGGTCCACATTCAATGAGCATACGAAATTTGTTTTTACTGCTACTTACAGCACAAATAGCGGAGTTGTTATTCATACTTCATACCAGCAACAAGGCGGTAAAATTACCTGCAAGTATTTTTCGGTTGACGGAGGTTTGTATTTCGACATTGTGCTCAACACAGCATGCAGGACAGGACCGAACGATGGTGAACGCGCTGTTTTGACATTCATGTCTGGAAATAATAAATAGATTTGTCCAACGAAAAAGCCATGCAGTAAACTATGATGTTAAATGTCGAGCTGCATGCATAGTTTTTGAAAACATAATCGTTTTTGTTTAGTAGCAAAATGCATCCGTTTATGCATCTCATGACAGACATGATGATTATGCAAAATGTCTGGCCGGCCAGACAACTTGTTCACTGCTCCAGCAGTCTGAACCAAACATAGGAAAGAATAATCGCTTACCCAATGGATATGGCAAACCGGTCAAGTAATGCTTCAAAGAGCAGTAAGAATTAGAAAAACTTACTAAATTAGAAAAAACTTACTATGCAGTTTAGTTTCGTTCAACTCGAAATAATCGTTCGCATTGTACAATGATAGGTCACGTGACTTCAGTATTCCGCCAATGGTACGAATGTAACGTGTAAAATTTTCAGCAAGATGACCACGATAAAATGCATCAGGTCCATTGTCACCAACAGCCTGGAAAAGTAAGCACTTTTTCTTTTCCTGGAGTCACTGCTCACTTTTCCTGGAAGCCTAGGAAGGCACTGCGCCATTCAGGATGGACGTAATTGTCACGCAATGTTGACTTTTGTACTATTTTAATGCAACAATTGTTTAACTGACGCGCTGCCAACAGCCTCCTGCCTAAACATCTGAACTTCTAGCAGTACTTACATATAACTACAGTGATGAAGTCTAATTCAATGTTTTATTTAAAAAACGGTAACTTATTCACTGCAGTCACCTGCAAGACTTCAGCCAGTTGAGGTTGCTTGAGGGAATCGCCTTCCTTTAGCTTACGAAAAGTACCAGTTTCATTGACGGTGAGCAAATCGCGCAAGTCAGGCGAAACTGTCGTCAAATTTAGAGGAACGATTGCAGCCGCCAGCCCACTTGAAACTTCAATACCACCTCTGGCCAAGTTTGCAACTTTCATCAAGATAGATTTCCACGACATTCTACAAAAATGACCGAATCCTCAAACGAAGGCTTCCAGAAAATCAGTACATATAGAAAACTCAGGTTTTGAACCGACTGTCTATCGTTAACACTATATTCGGATTTAAAAAACGCTGATCAAGATAACAAATACCTGAGGATTTTCGACGATAGTTACTGATTAAAACACTGACAGATTTTACTGCTGGTACCTACTTTCCATGTTGTTTATGCAAAGCATGTAAACCCTTTAACACTCCTGGCACAGCGACGCTATTTGCCGGTGCAATGTCAGACAGCTTCTTTCCAGTGAACCACTCGTCGATGAAGGTCGCATTCGACAGCAGAGCAGGGCCCACTTCCCGAAAATCAAACGCGTGCGTCGCGTTGCTGGCTGCTCTCTGATCGTGAAAAACGGCAAACCCGCCCCTAAACACAAACAATCGTGTAAGATGCATCAAAACTATCGTACTAGTGACGAGTAAAGCAGGTTGGAATGTTTTAGCAATAGAACATTCTTTGCGCGATCAAAACCTAGTACACCGGTGACTGGTCACGATGACGAACGAGCGCCATTATACAGCATGCGTCGAAAAAAACGCCTGCGATTTTAGGTTGGTTCGATCTACACGAAGGAGGTGAAGCCAAGCTCAGGGTTGCGAGCGTCAGGTGGAAACTGGAAAGAATGAAAACACTACTGCATGCTGTTTTCATTCTCACGTCTATTTGTAACAGATCGAAGGTTTCTTCCATAGAGTTGCTTGCTGACCAAACATGCATTAATACATAAATCAATGCAGATGGAGACTGCAAAACACTCGACGGAAGTTTGCAACGGATGATGTCGCAATATAGTACGGAGGTCTTTGTGACTCATGACCGCCAAAAATACAGTGTTGAACCATTTCAGGCCATGTTTTGTTTTGCACAAATCATGAAGCTTAAGTTGGCTAGACTAATTACAGCAATTAGTAATTACATAGTAAATTGTAAAGACTTGATAATTATAAGCTTGTTAATTATACACTACTAAGCCATCCTGAAATTGGTTTGCTTCTCAACTGTCCTCAGCAATATCAGTAAATGAAAACCCAGACTACAGTGGTGAGCGCCTAATAGAAACGGAATACGACATCGCAAATTATGGTGATGTCCCTGATGATTGCAAATGGTTACGAAGATACATGAGGCAACCTATTTTCAACATTTCATAAAATTGAACAAGTAAGATGAAAATAATTTGGCTTAAAGTTAGGTGATATTTTTATAGCATTCGTTCCGCATCGGTGACCACGAAAATGCCATTTTGTACCTCAACCGATATTCAAAAAATTTAGTTTGCTGAAATGAGCATGAAATGTGCTTTTTGAATATTAAATTTGAGCAAATATTGGGTGACAAAAATTCTGACATGACAGACACTACTCTGCAAAAAAAGATATAATGCTTCATTTAGCAAACACTGCACAACATCACCAGAAAAAAAACTTATTTCCCACACTACGAAAAGCACTTCGATGTTAAACCAGCGCATCTCCACACAAACTTATTCAATCAAGGGACATTTCGTTTTACCGCGAATGTATTTTCATCCTTGTGTTCTCACACACATTATGCGAAGCTACTGCTATCCTTACTTGAACATCTTCGGCGTGCGATTACAACCGATAGCTGGAACAAGCCAAGACAGAAACAAGATTTCATTCAGCAGGTGCTTTGAGGCAATGACCGTTTTTACGCCAAAGCAACTGCGTTGCAGAGGGCAATCTCTTAACAAAAGTCATGTACATGTGCTCTGAAGACAAATGCCAAATCAACATCTAATCTGATAAATTCAGTAACGCCCCCAAAAGTATACTAATGAAATAAATTATATCCAATCTGCTCATGCAACACGTATACAACCATAAAAACACAATCAACGGCAAAATTACTCAATAACCGGTCTTTTTTACTTTTACAGTGTTTAATTTCAAAGATGTATACTTGGTCTCGTGCACCTTATTTGAAGCATTTTCCAAAAACTTACCCTCCTATGCTTGCTACATGCGGTTGTGTCACACATAAGCACAACGCTGCAAAAACTGCAGCATCAGTAGTGCTAGCTGAAGTATCTCTTAAAATTTCCAGACTTAACTTTGAGCAAGTTTTGTCATTTGTAACCACAGCCCCATGTGGAGTTATCTGTAAAAAACAGGAAATTTTTTAGTGCAAAGTTCACACAGAAACCAAAGATGACATGCTGCAAAAGCTGGTTTATAGAAAAGAGAAAAAATCAGCATGAACAACAATACTAACATTAGAAGTAACATACAATAGACCACATTATCGTCACAAGCAAGATATTCAACAAAGCCATATAATGATGGCGTCTTTGTCTGCTTGCAGACGTATGAATACCTTAGCTATTTTCTTGTGGACCATCGATCCGAATGTTGATTGGGGTTTAAGAAAACGCCATAATTTTGTCAACCTGAAATTTCGATTTTGGATTCAGAGCAAGCCAACTGAAAACATCCTAATAGTGCAATTGTTCCCTTTACCCAGAGGTTCAATCTCTCTTCCCTCATTTGTGCTACGGCAGTTTCCATTATAAATCTTACCCCTTTTCTGTTCATCACACTACTGCTGAAGAGAACAAATTGCTTTGAGTAAACAGGTAAGCAGCGATGCAAAATTTTTCGCTTACTAGTAAAAAACAATCATTTCAGGTCAGGCAGTCAATCAGTGAAGCTTTTGCACTTGTTTCTTACGCACATTACCGAGAATATTCGCCCCGCAATCGAAGGAGCAAATTTCATGTCGTCTTCATGAACTAATCAATATTTTTGTACTTGTTTTTGTATTTATGCTTATCAGTGTGGAAATTCTGTCTCACAGAGATAAGTAGCCTAAAATGGTAAAATACAGGGCGGTCCAAAAAGATGTATCCATTTGATTCTCGCTACCATTGCATATCAAATCGACCCAAGCTTCTGATTTCCAGGTAAATCATAGTTAGAGCTCCAAAGTGTTATTTCCCAGCTTCAATGGATTAAGCAGCAACACATTTCGTGCAGGAAAGGATCAAGATTGTAGGGGCCGAATTCGCGACGAAATCAGTTGACCGACAATTTCAGAGGGACTTTCCAGGCAGAAAAAAGACTCACAATAATGCGCCTCCTAGACAAATTCAGGAAGATGGGAAATGTACAGGATAACATTAAAGGTCGCAGTGGCCGTCCACGGTCAGTCAGGACAGAAAATCATATCGTGATTGTGAGACGATGTTTGGAGCAGTTTCCAAGGCTGTCTAAAAGACGTTGGTCTCAGGAGACAAATCCTTCAAGTTCAGTTATGCGCATAATGCACCAGGATCTTCACCTGTTTCTGTACAACAGGGATTCCCAACCTTTCCCTTCCGCATTTCGTGAAATGAACATGTGCCCCCAAATTTCTTATGTTATGACAAAATATTCTATCGTGACTAATCGTAGATACATTTAACAATAAGCATATGATGATTTCTGAAAATAATGTTCGTTGATACATGTGTAAATATTTGGAAATAAATAATACAGCATGGTGCAACTACAGAAATTTTAAGCCCCACGATCTTTCTCAGTACTGATTGTTGTGTGTATGTAACAGTACGTAATAGTCGGGAGGGCTGTGCACCGTTAACAGAGAATTTGCGTTAATCAGTCGAGACGAAGTAGCAACTTGGATTTCCGAACATTCCATGTAGAACAATAACGTAGCGCAGGGTAGCGGTTTTTATGAGCAAATATTGTCGATATATATCGGCGAAATTTTGCCGATATGATACATCGGCAACGTCGTCATATCGGCCGCTATACAGCGACATGCCAATGCATCGGTCGAGCCCTGGACGTGAATATGTGAATATACAGAATGTGCGCTTTTGGACTCAGGCTCAGCCTCAATTGTACTGACATTTTCAGGCCATACTGGTTCGAGGATGATGATGGACGTTCCAGTAACTGTGAACACAGAGTGATACATTGAACTATTGAGAAGAAAATTCGTCCCGGCACTGAGGTGGAAGCGTGGATTGGACATGGATACAGATGTATCAGCAGGATGGAGCAATACCACATTCCTCCAATGCTTCACTCAAATATCTCCATCGTTACTTTCCTGGAGGATGGCTCATCTCCCGTCGTACGGACCATCCTTGGCCAACACGTGCTCCAGACCTTCCCCTTTGGATTATTTACTCTGGGGACACCTAAAAGACAGGGTCTATCCTAACAATCAATAAACTACAGATGCGCTCGAGAATAATATTTGAACAGAGATCTAGAGAATTCTCCATGAGATGTTAGACAGGGTCAGCTCATTACAAACTTCAATGTGCGAATAGCCACAGTGATTCAGCGCCAAGCTTGGATCGAACACATTATAAACTACTGCGGTGTGCTCGCAAAATGGTGGTGTACGAGGAAAAAACTTACACTATACAAAAACTCCATGTTTGCAGGATAGGCCTACGAAAATAATTGCTAAGCATTCCTTTCTATACAAAAAGCTACTCTACCGAAAATGTATACATATTTTCCAACCACCCTGTAACTTCTAAAGTGTTCTAAATCAGAGAAGGATACTGTTTGATCAACCTCCATCGTAACATTGCGTAAGTTGAGCACAAAGCGCTACTAACAGTTGAAGGTCAATCAGTTCATGATTGCGCAGGTCTCCATCAGCAATATTTCCACTCAGCTTCGAAAGCATTAATGATCCAAGGAGTAGTATTGTAAAACATGAGAAGATGCCTCAAAGCTGTTTTTCAAAGCAGTCAAGGGGTCAATTATCTCAACTTAGAGATCATAAAAATCATTATCGCTTCCATTAACTTTTGATTTGTCAAAAGCGGAAAATTGCTTGATTTCCTTTTTGAACTCTCCTAGACCACAAATATAATTTTGTCTGAAATCTTTGAATTTTGTTGCAAGCATTAACAATGGGAATACTCGTTTCTTGCATTTGCACTTTTAGTTGATTTAAATACAAAAAGCAGTGAGGTGGGCTAATGCACCTAGAAATTTCTCATTGCTAAACTGCGTGCTGAGCAACGATCAGTGTTCTCGAAAAAAATGTCAATTTTGTATGCAATTTGAAAACTCAAGACCCTGGAAAGCAATCTCACTCAAGTGTGATAAATTGGACAAAGTGTTGTGACTGCATTTCATCACATGACATTTTAAACAGCACACGGTCTGGTATGAATAAGATTGGTTATCTTGCTGCAGTACCATTTTTTCTGGAAGGGTTTTCATTACCACTGTCACGAATGTCACAGTGAAAGGAATTAATGTCTAATGTGACAGAACCTAATTAGCTGTGATCCTGCTTTGTCTAGCTAGCGTGACAGAGCCTGACTTAGCACCAATCATGCAGCAGACCCACATACTTCTGTGACAGACTCTTCTACTTATTTTTTTTAGATCTCATCAGCTTTCGTTATCATCTTCAAACTTTCACACTTTAAGAACTCTTCTTTCAACTCACCAGCATGCATTTATGTTGCCTCACCTTGCTGAAAAATGTTTTTTCTGGGATAACTCAAATTTCGTATGCTACCTTTTTTTTTTCTTTGCTTCTGCTTAACACATATGTTCAATCATTTCCATATTGCAAGGCTTGATAAATTATTCATCAATGTTATATGGTATTTTTGCTTTGCTATTCTCACACTAACTCAATTGCTTGCTTCCAAAGCTGATTTGTCATCTGCCAAGATTCTTACAGTTAGTTCTATAATAGCACGGAATTAAGTATGGAACCAAAGACCAGATTTGCTGAAAACATTGGGATTTTCAATATTTTTTGAATAAGAAAACATTAAAACACATTTTTAGAAGTTTTCATAATTAATATGAATAGAAGTCTTTTTGCTGAAAATAGTGAGTTATTACATTCCATAGCATATATTGGGAAATATCAATCAAAGATGGAGTCTTAAAGACTTCATTAGTACATTTAATCTGATGTGCCCCTTTTTAACTGAACTTTAGCTTGCTGAATTTAAGCTCAGCTCAACTGTTTGCTGTACATAATTTGCTACCTGAATAAATGAAGGTTTCCTCATTTGTAGCAACTGAAATGTTGTCAGATTTATCAATATAAATTTATTCTTGGAAAATGGTGTGTGAATGGCGGAGAGCATGCTTAGGCTAGGCAATAGCAATATTAAAAATCTGCAATAGTTGTGGTCTCAGCCTTCGAGCTCATCAAATGACAACACTAGATGAAACAGTTAACTATTTTTGGGGCTTAAATGCAAACTGACTACCCATCAAGAGTTAACACATTAGAAAGTGAATTTTCAACATCCACTCAATGCTAGGATTGTTAACTCAATGGCACATCTTGCTACTGTGCTTGAAATTACTAACATTTTAGTGTAGGTTGCAATCCAAGTAGCTCTTGAGATTGTCTTTAGTGTTTACAGCTATTAATTTCAACCTACGCAGTGGACAAATGCATGTTTTACAGGTATTTTCAGTATGGAAAAACATGGTTTAAACTGTTTTTTTAAACTAAATGTTTTTGGAGGTTGAGTAAAATTAGATCAACCTTGCCTGAGACTGATTGTCGTCACATGTATGTGCCTATATGGACATGAAGTACGTTTAGCTCGCAAAGTTTTTGCTTTCATGAAATTATTTCTGGGCAGTTGAAAACAAGAAGTGTACTGAGTTTTTTGAACACCTGATTTTCTTCAAAAGTTAAACCTAAAGTCTACATACGATTCTAGGTAAGTTTCTTCATCACCACATTAATTGCAGAATATTGTACTTTTACACAATAATTTTGCCTACTGATTATGCAAACACGTGAAGCATGTAGGCCCACTAATTACAAGCAGATGACAGTAATTTTTATTGTATTGGCACTGTACTTTGCTGTTAAATGCAGTAATAAAAGCATTTTAATCACCAGTAGCTGGCTCTATTTCTTATTGATTCTGATATGACTTGTAGTAAACTGTGTTGTAAAGCATTTGCTTTTTTTGAGTGGTAGGACACAGGCATATTTTTTCTACTAGATTTTTTGTGCAAAGCACCAATGTACATCTCAACATGTTCTTAGGCCATGTTGCTGTGAAGTGCTCCTTTTGTTTGTGGCAAGGTGATGTGTTGGTTGTTTTCCTGTGAACAGTTTTTCTTGTTGTGAGCAGGTTTTTGTTGCATGAAGTTGTTCAGTAGCGTAAACATGTAATCAGCAAAGATGGATATGTTTTTTGAAATATTGATGATGCCAGGTCAGTGTTTCTCAAGCCGAGTCCATGGAAGGCTCTGGATGATGAGTCCACAAGCACAAGGGGCAAACAAGTTTGCTGTGGTGCGCTCACACAATAATTGCTTTATCAACTTCATACAATCGACGTTTTTGTTCATACAGTGATTAAAATGCACCTAACCAGTGTGAAAAAGTCAAAAATTTGCTGTTCAACATGACATTTACACTTGAGGTAGTGTGGTCAGCAGCTTAAGTGTAAAGTTGTTACCTAAATTGCAGTTTTTGTTTGTCATCTCAGTTTATAATTGCTAAACGAAAGCAGGCATTTGCGTATAACGAAAACTACTTGAAAGTTGCATTCACTTCAGTTGTGGTAAATGGTGAAATCTGACCACAGTTCATGTTAGGTGAGAAGTCCCTGCTCACAGATCTCTCAAAGAAGCTTAACTACATCAGCATCTACAGTAAAGATATGTAAAATAGGTTGACGAAGTCCTTGAGCTTTTTAAAGAGAAAAAACAGCAGGTAACGTGAAGTCGTACTTATCGTCCATCTACTTCAGCTTGGAAAAATGTAAAAGCTCTTTATATGTCAGGAGAGAGCTTGGTCAAACCAGCAGCTGTGAAAATAGCCAGGATAATATGCAGTGATGCTGTAGCTAATAAGTTAGCTATGTTTTTTCTTCAAACAACACCATCAAGTGGCACATCTAAGAACTCTCAGTTGATAATCTGAAACAAACTATTGCTGCTGCCAAGCGAAGTGGAAATCTTAATTCAGAGTTGGGTAAGACTACAAATTTTGGAAACGATGCACAGTTTATGCTGTTCATGTGATACTGTGCAACTGAGGATTATGTGGAACAATTTCTCTTTTGCTGTCCACTTGCCAAACATACAAGAAAAGAAATGTTTAAGAAATTAGATTCCTAGTATGTGCCAATGTTGCTTCGGCCATGGTAAGAACTAAAAAGGCTTTTTGATTTTATGAGAAAAGAAAACAAAAGTATTTACATAGATATTGTCTTCTTTGCCAAGAAAAAATCAGACAGAAGAAATTTCAGAAGATGTGACAGTTTCTAAATGGATTTCATCTGCTGTTAATCACATCAAAAGCTATCCCTTATGCACTCTTTGTTTGGTGCTTTGTGTGGCGAGATGGGAGTAGAACACAGTGGACATTTGTTTCATTTGAACATCTGTTGGTTCATGAGGAAACATGGAGAGAGTGGTTCCCGCAATGACACCAGTGCTTATTGAAAGAGCAGAATCATAACTTTGCCGAACAATTCATTGACAGCATGTGGATTGCCAAATAGCTATTCTTAGGTGGTTTTTATACGTCTGAATCAGCTGAACAGCTTCATGCACGGAATAGATAAAATACTTTTAGATGTGTCTGAGACATCATTGCATTTAAACGTAAAATACAGTTGCCGATCCACTGAATTGTAAATGGAAGAATATGTGCATTTTTGGCATTAAGTGCACTTGCAGAAGAGGTAGAAAATGACTTGCTCTGCATTCATCAAACCTTTCAAGCACCTTACTACATCTCTCCAAGATGGATAGATATATCCCTCCTCACAATTATTTCTAGCTCCTACTGATGCATACAAAATCTAACGTCTCATTAAAAACCTTAAAATAAAGTCTAATAGTTCTCTCAATGACATTCCATCCAAATTTATGAAAATTAGCTAGTTGCGTTGTGTCAGAATGGTTGTCCAACTTCTTCAACAAAACCATGACTATTGGTGAATTCCCGGACTCCTGGAAAATTGCCCACATCACTCCCATTCGCAAAGTTCATAGTCCAAGTTCCTCATCTGAATATAGACCAATCTCTGCTCTCCCAGTATTGTCAAAGTTCTTTATCACAGAGTATACTCTTATTTGACAGAACACAACCTAATTGATAAAAGATAATACAGCTTTAGAGAAAATCACTAAACGGAACTCACCCCTCTTTGTTCACACTGATCAACTATTGTGTCATGGCATTTTCGTTTGCTCTAATGTTCACTAATGGATGGTTTGCTTAGTCAGTGCAATGGCTTCTTGTAGTGCTTCTGCTTGTTACCTGAGTCATATGAAACAATAATAAACCAAACCAAAACATTTAACTGGGTGCAAAACCCTTTTGAGGTGCCAGAGCTGCAGGTTGATTGTGAAGTGGATTGCATTGCTGAACAGCTGATTGAGCTGAAAAGTCAACCGCTGTGGATTCTGATTCAATTTTGAGTGGATGTCCAGACCATGGAACCAAATCTCTTTGATCTGTGTTGGCAGGCAACTCTTTTTCTTTCTCCAACTACATACGATTGTGATGCTGTTTTCCAACGATATGACTATTTTCAAAAAACCAAGCACCGATACCAACTTCAACCAGAAGAAAACATCAGGTGTGCGTTGATGACCACAAGCACTTATTTGACAAACTTGCAAAACAAACTCAAAGACAAGATTCGCATTGAAATTTGTGAATGTGGGCACTGAACTGAATTTGCTAAAGCTAGTGTTTGTATCATTCTTGTAGTATTAGTCTGTCAGGAGCCCACAAAGATTTATACTGGTCTGAAAGCAGTTCGTGTCTTAAAAAGGTTGAGAAACACTGTGCTAGGTCATAAAATTGTTAAATTGATGTATTTCATTGAATTTAAGAACTCCACCCCACAAGTGGAACAAGCAAGGAATCAATCGCAAATTTTTAATAGGAAATCCATTTCAGGTAACACTATGCATCATCAGTCCTTACATCTTATTCAAATAGAATCTTTATGTCTTTTGGGACAGATTGTACTGGCCGATATTTGGGTTTCACTTATATATCAGTATTGGCCAAAATGGCTGATTTTATTGATCGGCTGCAGTAGGTGTTGACAGAACGCTGTTATATTCCTCATGCATCCAGACAACTTGTGCAAGAAAGCACAATGAACCAAGTCACGACAGTTATCTTGCAGCAATGCTAGCAGGTGCGTTTTCATTAACAAGCAGACAAGATGAATCATGAAGCATGCATCGGCTGTCGAAGCCAAAACAAAAGCATCGTCATGAATCAGATTAATTAAAAATCATAGCAAAATATTGAAATTGCTGCAATTTGAACAATTTTAGCTCATAAATCATGATTTTTGAAGTTTTTGAAAAAAAGGTAAGGCATAGAATACATTATATTTTTGATAATGAAGCAGAAAACAAGCAACTGACAAGAATGTCGAAGTTCTATAAAATGATAATATAGTGTGATCTTAAATCTGTGACTTTACATTGTATCATTCACTTTTGTTATGGTTTCATGACTTTTGAGGCAATTGTGACTTAACGGTGGTAGTCTTGCAATAAAAGATTGCTTGCTGCATCAGTTTGTGTGCACACTGGTTGTTTGCACTCACTCATTCACTTTTCTGCAAAGATAAGGTGTCATGAATTGCTATAAGCACAACTTTGTGGTTAACACTTTGAGAACCGAGGTACGATATATTCGTACTTTGATTTCAGCCTAAAACAGCAGCTTTCGGTTGCCTTACCAACGCCTTAGATCCTCCGTCGATTGCGCTAGAGAGCTGTTCAAGGGCTCAAACGGATCGGCCAGTCTAGTAAATCACACTTGAAAAAAAATTTTTTGGTTGGGGGGTGCGGATTTTTTGTGACTGACGTCATAAGTGAAGTAGTTTTAGGGTCATTTTGGCTCATGTTGCCTGGCCTAGGGCCCAACCGCTACGCCAAAGTGTTTGCTGAAGTTTTCATTGGAAACTAGGTCCGAGTCTTTTGAGCCTTTGATCGACTCCCTAGCATTTCTGGTTCAAAAGTTATGATCTAAAATAAACAAATTAATTAATTATCTAATTAGCTCATTAGTCAAATATTTTTACTAACTAACATCACAACTTTTGAACCAGAAACCCCAGCAGGTCATCCAAAGTATCAAAAGACTCGGATTGTGGCCTAGTTTCCAGTAAAAACTTCAGCGAAATACTACCACCTAACGGTTGGCCTCCAGGGCCAGGCAAAGTGGGCCAAGGTGGCCTAAAAGTCCTCCACTTATGACGTCACTCACAG
>Ga0210059_1001200_pt1 | contig 38164 bp, 23 predicted proteins | sample Ectturendosymbi2_FD_188042 | JGI IMG/M metagenome (GOLD analysis project Ga0210059, IMG submission 188042) | Ecteinascidia turbinata endosymbiont from Florida, USA - Sample 2 (SPAdes) (version 2) | ecosystem: Host-associated > Tunicates > Ascidians > Unclassified | place: Key West, Florida... | reverse complement strand
TTTATGATGACGTCGTTTACATCCGTATGGAGTCGGCACTGACAACTGCGTATCACACATCTCCAAAACCTCTTCGTATTATCAGCAGAAAAAGCGTGAAAAGTGAACATGAATCCAGCATCTATGAGTTTCTTCTTGCCTCGGGGAGGTTCTGTGCTCTCCATGGCTCAAATCTGGCGAACTGTCTTGAGGATGTGCTCTTCAGGCATGTATACAGAGGGTCGCAACATCAAAAGAAGTTGAAAGGGAGTTGGTATAACACCTGTAGCGTGACATTTCACCTGTCAGACAGTTTTGTCACCCCAGTGCAATACTAAAGGGATTTAGTATAACACCAGCAAGCATGACATTTCGCCTGCAATTGTATAGTGAAGGGGTGGCCAACTTATCTTCGACTGGGCTCGACTAGAAAATTTCTTAATAACTTGCGATCGACCAGTCGGTAATAAAATCACAAGTACAAAATGTCATAAAGTGCAACGTTTTTTATTTTGATTTACTTTCTAAAATATTGATTGAAATATGTTCTTTTTAGGTATCTTGTCAATTCAATGCACAATCAGGCGCGATCGACCAACTTTGACTCGGCGATCGAACGGTCGATCGCGATCGACGTGTTGGCCACCCCTGGTATAGTGTATTGTGTAACGTCTTCATTCCCACACACAAAGCGCTAGACTTTAAACATGCATCGCAGTAACAAGGAACACAGAAATACATGAAAAAACTCGAGCGTATATACGTGGCGACAGTAGAGAGCATACGCCTCATGGCGCTAATACATTTACTTTGATGAAACACAAGCGTATAAGACACATGCATGAATGACACCATCATGATTGTTTAAAGTACTGCGATGACTTCCAAGTACACCGATTTTAAAAATCCATGAGGGAGTGGGAGGCTGCGAAAGATCAGGGGTCATTTAGGCTGCAAACCTCCCAAGAACGAAGCTTACTTTAGTGCAAAGGGAACAGTGTAATACAGTAAGTAAAAGTCTTTTGCTCTGGGTATAAAATTTAATATGTGCAATGCGGTTATATGTTTCATTGAAGCAAAATGCGTTGCAGGCAAAGGTCAAGCCATCAGAAGAAAATGGTTTAAAGTTGTCAGATTAAACATTTACTGTTTTCACATATTAAGAAATATTCGTGAATGCTAAAGAGGAATTGCGTCAAAGTTATAAACTGGTACAACACTAATGGTGTCACGAGTTTGAAATAGGTTGAGAACTAGGCGGCCAATTTTGAATTGTGGAAAAGAATTCGCTGCCAATACATGCGTGAGAACGGAAAATCGTTTGAAGCGCAGAAGGCATACGAGTTTGTTTTTGCTTTGCACCTGTACACTAGAGGCATCCCTCTACGTCATACGAAGGTTTGATGCAAATATTTTTGGTGAACGCAACGAAAACCAAACGATATAAAATATAACGGAGATACTACATAATGTGAGAGTTTCCATTGTAGCAGCGTTAAAATGATTAAATCAATGCACCTGATTTATGTGCACCAATAAGAACACAAACTACGCTTCTAGTAGCCGAGTAATACATATTTCTTATACTTTGCGGTAAAAAGTGCCAAACACATTATATTTTTAATTTCTGAAGGAATTTTTGACGATATTTCTATTGCACTGTACTTTATCATTTTAGCACCTGAGTTTGAACGTGCTTTTGGTAAAGCCAATTGTCGAGCTTTTGATTTGTCTTGTATTATACGAATAAATGATTATCCTGCCTAGATATTCATTTACATTAACATTTTTCACAAATTTCATCAGTTGCTTATATACAAAAATGTCGTGACCGAAATGTCCCGTGACCGAAACGGCTCAGACCAAAACGGCTCAGACCGAAACGGCTCAGACCGAATAGTCGTGTGCCCCTCTTAGATAGAAGTCAGAAGAATGCACATGTACCTGTATAAGTGCTCGTTTGCCATTGTTATTAACAATATTTCCAACTTCACACTAGAATTGTTCGCAGAGTAATCTTTGTATTAAACCTATGGTATGTTTACAGGCTGTCTACGTTAATCAGACGTGCGTCTTTTGGAACTTTAGCACGAACTCATGGTCTACCGATGGATGTACCCTCGTTGCTTCCGTTCCACCCCAATGTTTGTGCAATCATTTCACAAACTTCGCTGTTCTCGTTGTGAGTGTTTCTAATTGCGTAGTTTGAATTTACTTGTGTTAAAAATAAGATATATGTCATATGTCCCAAATTCAACAAAAGAATATACAAATATAACGGGATCTGTTACTGCAAATACGCCAGACATACTGTAGTTTTTATGAAACTTATAAAGAAATCGTTCCATTCAGTAGACTGACCGTTGAAATTCACTGCAATAATTTTCCTTTTAAGTTTGTCTTAGATTTTTCGCAAACAGTCGGTAAAGCAAATCTAGCACGGTCTGTTGGCGCTCAATGAAAATGATGCCAGCATTAGAAGCAAGCAAGGCTTGGTATCACTAACTGAATTCTTGAAGTAATCGGAAAGTCGACCTTTCGCGCAACTATACACCTAAGGTGGTATATGTTCAGTGCAAAAATGTTGCAATATCCCATCATTTTCTTCGATACTCATATTTCGCACTTGTAAACTGTTGTCACTCGCCGCTGAATTCTTTCAAAAATGTGAATAGGAAATATATCGCCAACAGAATGAACAACCTTTCTGTCTCAATAGAGTTAAGTGGAACTTTTTTAAGTAGCTGTTTTCCTGCCTTGTATGCAGCGGCGTAACGATGTGAGATGGCGCCCGGGGCAAGAAGCAAGTTTGGCGCCCCCATGTTCGAACCTGAGGTCTTTTGGAAGCAAATTTACTGTATTGAATAAAGTACATGTGACATTGTTGGGACTTTTCGGCGCCCCCACAGTAATTTGGCGCCCGGGAAATTTCGTCCCCCTTGCGCCCCCCTCATTACGCCCCTGCTTGTATAGAAAAGTTATCTTTGTTGCGTTTAGGACTTGCGATGATGTTGCAATCGTGACTTTACAACAGTGATTTTCAACCTTGGGTCGCGAACCTAAAGGGGCCGTGAACCACTTTTGAAGGGGCCGCAAGCATGGGCGTCCGCAGGAGGGATCAAAACGGGCATTTGCCCTCCCTTAAAATTGACACTAAGAACAAAAAATTTTTAGAAGATCTGTAGTCAGCATCTTGATGCCGATTAATTGATCTAATTTTTGCCATAGCACTTTGTTTACCGGTATGGCAGTCACACTGCACAAGAGCCAACTTTACTGTTCTCGTGTGATGCAGTGATGAGCTTGCAGTTCACTCATATCCACCCCTTTATCTGCGGACTCACGTTGTCTGCTGACTCACAGATGTCTGCTGAGACACTCCTTTATCTGCTGACTCACGTTGCGAAACTTGCGAGCCCATTGTTCTATTGTTGTTCTTCGAAATCTTCAAAGATTCACTTCAAGTTACGCTAGTTAATGCGTTTTTCTGCATGTGACTGTTGACCTCAGACTTCTTTGGCAGGTGATGCAGCGAGACAGTAGGGCATTTTACATGACACTTGAGGACTCAGGGGTGGGCAATTATTTTCGCTTGGGGGCCACTTTGAGAAGGCCGCGTTTAGCGGAGGGCCGTACCTCCTTATCAGAGAAGAAGCAAGTCTCGGTTTATAGCCTCAGCACTAATATTTACTATGAGAAGTTGGAGAAAATTTTATATTTAAAGATTTTCCTGAATGCTTCTGCGGGCCACTGAAAATGCTGTGACGGGCCACATTTTACTGCTGAATCACCAAGTTCTTGAGTGAGCCAATGAGCTCTCGGGAAAGTGAGCACAGCATGCTAGTAGTTGCTTGGTTCGTAAGGGAGCTCCGTTGTAAAAAGTGTGTTCGCGAAGCAGCCGCCGTAGGTTTGGCAGTCGCTATAACGCCTGCGTTGATTGGATCATTCAAGAGTGAACTTAAATCACGCCTGCTGTTTTGAAATGGTGCAGCCTGTTGGTTTTAACTTAGTTTTGCAATCCATATTGCAGTAATAACGACATCAAACCGCTGTGTGACTGTGCAGTGAAATTCTGTAGGCCAGGCCTGCACAACTCAGGAAGCTCGAAGGGTCAAATTATCAACACAATTTCCGCGGGCCACAAAAGTCTACTTAATTTCGATGTAGAGATTACGTTGTAGTATGAAAGAAATTCTGGAACGACAATTACTTATTCGAGCTTTTGCAACATATTCTACAATTGAGAAAGCTCTGGCGGGCCGCAAGGAAAGCTTTCGCGGGCCGCATGCGGCCAGGGCCGGATTAACCATTCGGCAAACCGCTGCCCGGAGCCTCTCTCTTTTGGGGGCATTGCGCTTGAATATCAAAACACTCCGTTATTGGTTGTTCATATTTAGAGCATATTGATGACTGTGTTTAGTATATAGGTTAAGGAAACTGACAACTTCGGCATTTATCGTTTTTTAATGATTTAAAAGAATTTAACCAAACAGTACCACGCTTTATGGGCTACCATTCATTTATTTCAAATGAACCTAGATTGCACACCAAAAAAAACACATTCGTACAATAAAAACCCAGAAAGGTTGGGTTATAAACAAAAACTTATGAGTGTGCTTATTTGAATTGAAACAATAATCGAATACTGATATTGGTTCCTCTTCCAGATTTTCTTCTGCAGCGCAAACAATAACATTTGGACGACCTTTTTGTTACTCAAGATGTTTTTCATAACGCGCTAACATACTCCCTTGATGATATCTCCCACTAATTGTAGCAGTACATTTGTTATTAAACTAGGAAATTTTGTGCAATCTTGAACTGCATCTGGATCAAAAATCCCACAAGAAGTATAGTCCCAATGCTGTCTTCCTATAACCGAAATTTGTTTTTTAATTTGTATGCGTAGGGAAACATCGAAATTTAAACAAACAGTCCAAACCCTTGTTTCACCGGTTTCTTCATTTCAGAAGTGAGTTTTGTTTAACCAGCACAGATTAATGAATGGGAGAAGCGCAAGCGTAGTTACTGATAGTTCAAGTCCATTTCAGACTCAGTTGTGGGGGGTTCACACTGATAACGACATTTATGAGCCAATTCAGCAAAAGTTGTAACGTGTGACAAAAAAATCACCCCTTTGTAGCAAATTCGTGAACAGCTCTACTAAAAAGAGATTTCAAAATAGCTGCCAGTGGAGCGCGTACTTTCATGGGGCATTTTCTCTGTGGTGTAAGAGTGAAGCCTTTTGTTATCGTCCATTTGCACTGCCACGTCAGCAACGTGAAAATTTTCTGCAGACGCCCATAGTCGCAAGAAAATATTTTATGTACACTGTTGCATTATATTTGCTTTGTTCGAGTTTTAAATGGGGACCGTTGGGTTATAGTGAGATTCTAAAATGGGTCACGGTACAAAAAAGGCTGAAAACCACTGCTTTACAACAAACTCCCCTTGCCATCATGACCAATCGACCTTATTTGCTTCACATGTGAAATAAGTTAAACAACTTATCCAATGTACCCTGGATCGTGTTTTGTAATAAAATGATCTTCACAATCTCTATTCTATAATCTTCTGTTATTCCAGAACGTGTACAGCATTGCTCCTCACATATCATTGAAAATTTTCACAATTGTTGGAATCGCGATCTCCGTCATAGCCTTATGCATTACGGTGGTACTTCTGTTGGTACCAAGGTTCGTACAAAACCTGATTATTTCTTAAGTTTGTTTTTTGCAAGATGACGTTTTCAAAAATTAGGAAAAGTCAAAACTGTTATATATTCCCGTATGCAAAAGTAATCAAAAGTTTTTGTGCAGTTTTTTGACAGTAAACTAATCTTTAGCAATGTAGGGTGTCAAAATGAATGATCATAAAAATCGTTTTCAGTAGTCCAAAAAACATCAAAAATACCATCGTTGAATGCAATCCTTGGCCAGAGCTATGATAGACGTTATTTGTACGGTTCGCAAAATATGCAAATACAAAATGAGATTGATTTAAAGTTAAATGGAACAACATATTTTCATAAAAATTTTTTTATAAATTTTTAACGTACAGTATGTGGGTTTTGTGACTTGCACACACACCTCGGTTTCCAGGCTTGCCCTACTAGCGAATTATCTGTGCATTCGCACAAGGACTTCCCGAACTTTCTCCGCAATCTCTTACAATATTGGTGTTCGTCCAGGCGTTGGTTATGGCTCTATACAAACAACCTCGATCTCTTGACTTTTTTGTGCCATTTTGAAATCTATGTTGCAGCTATTGCTTTTTTATGGATTTCACATACAAATGCACGGTGTATTGTCTTGTTCTACTCTGTTCGAGAATACTGTAACACACAATGAATTTTCCGTCCAACTGAATTCCATTTTTGTGCCCTGAAGATACCCAGACATGAAGCATAAAATTATGAGTTGCTTCTTATGTTTCTACATGTGCTGTTATAATCAGAGGTCATTTGAAAAAAATGGCCAAATGAACAAATCACATCATCATAACGTACTCTTGGAATGCCTTTTTCAAGTTAAAAATGTAAATACTTAACAATGAAGAGGATCACTGTTATTTCGAAATTGTAATTTCGTTTCACGATTTGCTTGTTTTCTTGGAAACCACTTTATATGCTGACCCCAATAAAGTAAACTAACAGGCCTACATTTACAAAATCTGCTCAGCATGGGCTTTTACAGAAGAGTTTAAAGATACGAAATCTATTCGACGATAGGAAGGCAACGATTTTTACATTTGCTTTTCTTTATTATATAAATGAATTTAACAAAATTTTGCCATCATTGCTTAATTAATTTAATTTTTGACGACGACGATCGGCGGTAGGCTGACCCTAAAATGTGCTTCTTGCCTGGGCGGTTGATGCGAAAGTCCAAGGGGCGCTAAGGCAAATTTAGTTTGTGACGGCGAATCGAGCGCCAACCGTTCAAGTGAGAGGCGGGCACGCTGCCACTGAGCTATCGCCCCCTCATTGTTTCTTTATAGGCCTTGTCTATAACTATACGCATTTGATCCCAATATTAAACATTTGCTGTAAATTTTTGCAAGTTCTTAAATTTTTTTTTTTTTTATGAAGCAACTGCCCTACTTCGTTTCTGTCTATTGCTACCGGCCGGCGATGTGTGGATGCGGGAAAACTTCCATTTGCCAGACGATAGAGAGAGTCACCACCTTATAATGACCAAAGAAACACAAAATATTGCATTTGCAGGAGCTGCAAACGCTCTCTCGTGTGTGGCGACATAAAAAAAAACTAAAAATCTGTTCTTTCAGTTATTCAGACCGTAAGAGTTAATGTGTCCTGCTTTGGGAAAACTAAAAACGAGCGTAGACCCAATGGTGTATCGCATTCAAAAGGTGCCATAAAAATGTTTGCAAAACTTTTGCAACTTTTTACAGAGTCTTACGACAACGCCGCCCATCGAAAGTGATGGTGAACATTTATTTAAACATTATACTTGTTTACCTGATATTCTTGATTGGAATTGATAAAAGAAATGAAACTGCAGGGTGCGTTGTGTCTGCAACTCTGCTGCACTACTTCCTCCTCAGCAGCTGGTGTTGGATGGCAACGTATGCTCATCTCTTGCTCAAGTCACTTATTGTGGTGAGAAGCTTGCACTTCTTGTCAGATTTTGCATCGTCCCAATAGTCTTTTTCAATGGTCTTTTTAAATAGTATTTTTCAAACTAGATCTATCGCCGAAGAAGTGGTTTTGTACCAATAAAGGAGTCTGCAGTTCAATGGGTGGATGTTAGTCGTCTTGTCTTGAAATGAGCGTGTAGAATTTCGTTCACATCAGACAGATGCAGTCGAAGATACAAAAACGTCAAAGCCTCTCCTTCCATGAGTGATTATGGAAATAGAAAATAGAATAAACTTTACGTTTCCGCAGCCGTTTGTGTTACAGAATTTCTTCTGAATATAATTCAAATATATTCTTTCATATATAAATAATTTTCTTCTAAACTATATTCTTCTTGTTACAGTAATTGAAATAGTTGTATTTTAGCAATAAACTTTAATGCATAGAGCATAGTTTCTATGAAAAGCGGATTTTATTTGAAGCGACATTACTGATCGATTAACACGAAACCATGGTTTACACGTAAAAACCTGGCTATACCAAATATGTCTCCCGTAGTTGGAGTACAAACAACTGCAACAGCAAAGAAGTTCTGCATTGATTCCCAATACGGACGAATTTTGTTGGCCCACATACCAGAATCGTCGCTAGAAAGTATTCAATGGGAGGCTTTGCGCTTGTGCAGGGGGCTTGACATTCTGAAAATTTGATAAACGCAACTGATTTACAGTGTTTCATATTTCAATTTGGGGCTTGGAGCTTTGTTTGGGGGGATGAGCCAACCACAGCCCCGCCCCATAGCGACGGGTCAGTCAGACACAGGAAGAAATATCGGAAGAAGTAAAGACAACTACAACTTGATCGTTTTTTAACTAATCTGTGCAGTTGCTGTGATCCAGCTACTGTAAGCTCATCTGTAAAAGATAATGAAAAACAAACGTGTTAATTCTCATGTTTCCCTGGTTCGTTGATTGTGACTTTCTATACTTCTTCGAGTAATTGGAAAAGGTTGGGGAAAACATACCTTCTAAAATTGTGCAAACAAGGTGTTTGAAACTTTTGATAAATTTTGAATACAAAATGTAGGAATTAGCTTCTTTTAAATTAAGGCGGTATTTTACTAATTTAGACATCAAAAACAACAATACCGCTTCAATCCAGACGTGAGATAGATAATTACTGATTCTGATGCTTCTGATGGTTGGTAGCTGTTGTTTGCCGTAGCTGAAAGCATCACATTCATCAGCTCGTAAGATTACGGATTGTTGAAATGCTCAGTTGTGCAACAGTAACGTATCCGGACGGTTGTAACTGAGTGGCAGAAAAAGCAATGTAAAACAGTAAAAGTTTGCTTTCTAATACAGGACAGTTGTTACGAATTAAGGCTTGTAGACGTAGTTACGGTTTATTTTCCGGCGATCTTCCAGATGCGCCTCTGCCATGCATTGCAATGTACTTAGAGACATACACGTGAAACATCGATCATCCACAAGTTTTTCTGGGAAGTGTCGACGTTTTTGTGCATATCCACGCTGATTTCCACCTTTAGAACTGATGTTCTTGTTTCGCACATTTAACGTCTGATTTGACCAACCAGCCTCGTTACAGAAAAGCAAAAAAGTGCTTTTCCTATGGCAACCCGAATGAGAGAGAATGTCCGCAAAGCACGACAGTTTTGCAATTGCAAGAATTTAAATTCCATTCACATTACACTTAAATCAATAAAAATAGTATCTAGAATAATGCTGATTAACAAAAAGAGGTGTTTTAGACGGCCGCAAATCCAATGCAATTATGTTAAAATACCGCTATGGACAAAACAACAAACCATTTGCTTCCGCGGAACAAGCACAACTGTACTGTAAATGAAACCATTGTCGTTATTATTACATTTTTCCTATGCGATTTTCTGCAGGTGATGAACCTTTCGTGGAAAAGATACATGGTAAAGGCAGCATGTTTCTCTTACGGAATCCCTTGTCTGATTGTCAGCACCAACTTGGTTTTTGTCAAGATATTTGCACAGCCATCCAATCGTCCAGGTAGTAATGGTCAAGGTGAGTTTTTAGACAGTTACGACTTTTCAAACTCTACAAGTATCGAAATGACCTGAAATATTTTTAGCTTCAATTTATCTAGTATCGTTTTGAAAGTATTTTGTTTCTAAGGATTTGCTGTTAAAATTTCACATGGAAAGCGAACAAAATCACTAAAGAATAAGTTTCATGGGATTTAATTGAGTTTCGAGCGTCTCTGAAATAAAACTTCAAGAAAAAATACTTCATCCACAGCCGAAAATATAAGCCAGTGCAAAATATGAAGTGATAAATACACTTAAGGTCGCGCGAAGAAGACACTAACTGTTGATGTTTTCATGCTAGCAGTTGTTGTTGCATTTGGAATTATTCTTAACCACTGCAATTTGGCTAGCCCGCTCCCTAAAACTCCAAGCAAATCTTTGGCCTGAAAATTTCGATGAGAAATATCCAAGATTAGAATTATTCAGTCAAATACATCAGGAAAGTATAAAACATTAGACGTGATTTCCAAGTTCGTTAAGAGAATGATGGTTTAGTTAGGCAGAGGCGTCTAAATTTCTACATTTGGTATTCAGTGTTTCAACTTAGTTACGAGAATGATGGTTTATGAAAACTAAAGCGTGACAAATTACCAAATAATCATATAAGCATAAATAAACCTTGAAATTAATAAACCAAATAATCCAAACATTAAAATTAATAAACTAAACTTTAAATAATCATAAATAAACCTTGCACCAACAATCATCAAATCTTCGACTCCGGTGCCAAGAGAAATTTCGGACCTATTTTTGTTTGTCAGTTATTTTGCTTCTCTTAGTAAAGGAATAAAGTTTGGCGATTATCTTTTTGATGTGTTTTGTGTAAATTGTAACTTTTTTGGATAGATGTCAAATACCCACAAAAAGCTACAGTACGGGAGTGACCATAACCACTGAAAAATATGGACTCAGTCTTAGACCTCAATTATTTTTCTTTTTCTAACTATAGCACAAACCCTAACCTGACACACTTACCTAAACACCAAACACTAAGGCTTATAATCATCAGTTTTCTCAGCATATTTTGTATGAAGAATTTTGTTCTGTGCATGCGCACATGCCGTGAAGTCAGAAACTTCGCTTGACACCGGGTGGTTCAGCGCGTTGCCAACCGTTCAGGGCTGGCCTGTTTTTGCGACTGTGGCATCACTGTAAAAGCGCTTTTTTTTAATGCTGTGCAGCGAAAATTGTGCACGTTGAGAAAATTTTATCTACGGAAAAATGTCTGTCATACCGTTAAACTTGCAAAAATAAAACCAAAACGTTTTCATCTGTTTGGGGTCCAAGGAATGCAAACAACAAAAAATGGTGTGCTTTTGTTGCTCTGCGTCTTTGAACGTCAGTTTCTCCCATTTCGCAAGCAGGAAAAAGGAAAAATCACAGAAAAGGTTTCCACGCATATATTACACCATCCTGCTAGCTATGAAGTAACAAAATTTTAAAAATAAATAAAAACTTTTTTTCATCACCTAGTCGCAGGCACAATTTTGACGTTTTTGAAAACGCGTCGCATGCGCGGGACGTGCCAGCCGTGTCAGTGAACAAGCTTCACCTACAAAGTTTATGCGATTTTGGTAAACATATACTCCTAAATATTTTTATATTATAGGTAAAGAACCAAATTTTGCTGATACTTTGCTTGCTGACAACTTTTGCTGGATCAAGAGCTATTCCTTGTATTTCTCGCTTCTACTACCTGTTGGACTTTTGCTGTTGTTTAATATACTTATCTTTGGCCGTGTGATCACAACGCTGACCTGCAAAAAACAACAGGTATTTTCGAAAATTTCTAGCAAAAACCTGTTTTCAATTTTAAATGAAAGTAATTTCAGCTGAAAAGCTAGATGTTTTTGTATGTTAGGCCTAATTGAATGTTTCAGGCTTGCGGCATATTTTATTGACAGAGGCAATAATATCACAAAATGGTGCAAATTTCATAAGAATTTTATGTTGGTTGTATGTTTTTTATTTGAATTATTTCATCTAACTATTTTATCTGTAAAATGTGAGACCAAGCCCAAATAGTATTTTACCATCAATAAGCTCTTCCTGACAGCATCGTCGTGTTTTTAACATTGATCAACATTTCTTCATTGAGTAACGGTAAGTCCGGGCATTTTGTAATATACAACGCATCGTTATAACAATCGGATCGAAAGTGATTATTCCCATAAGAGTTTCATGAAAAATCTCACAAAAATAGTTTCAGGTAATTTTCGGTTGCATAAATACCTACATTGTTTTGCATGTGCAATGGGCAGTCCACTGTGTTTCATGTTTAGTTACTTTCTTAAGTAATAGTTAACTCTTGTTCGCATGCACACACACAGAGATAGCTGATATAGGGTTCGTAGTACCTGATGACATTTCTTGACATCTAACGCACAGCAGCATGCAATCTTCCTTAAATTTTCAGATTTCATCCAACTCAAAGGATCAATCTATTCTTCAGCAATTGTCAACCGCCGTCACTTTAGCTGTGACCTTGGGTCTGGTTTGGATCTTCGGTTATTTCATGATGTTGTCGTCCAATCCCCAATTTCTACTTATTATGAGCTGGATCTTCACTATAGCATCAAGCCTCCAGGTGCGTTCTTGTGCTAATCTGACCAAGTTGTTATTCAGGTTGTTTTTCATGTTTAACTCTTTTGTAAATATGATTTATTTAAACAAAATTGATTTTACTATTTTTCAGGGAATCTGCATTTTCATTCTGGTTTGCTTTCGTCAAAGTGATGTCAAGCGTATTTGGTGGGCACGCATGCAAGATTTTTCAAGTCGCTTTACATCAGAGTCACCGAAATCTCCAACACGCTCTACGTTCACCTCTAATTCTGGCAAAATTTGACAACACAGCAATATTTGGGGTCGATCAGCTGAAACAGTCTCAAAGTATTATATGAAGTACTTTGCTGACGCCAACAAACTAATCAAACTAAAAAATTAAATGCAGTGTATACACTCATAACATTTTATTAACTCTCACATTAAAGTGTCGTCACTGATGTTAAGAACAATTACGTCCATTTTTGAGTTTCGACCTAAGTGTTGATTGTGATGTTCCATGAGAACAGAATTGAGACCATGCTGAGAGTTTTTCTTCCACCCACTTTCAAAAAAGTCTTTTTGCCGATCATTACCCATGAAAAAAATTTCATGGCAAAGCCCAATGGTTTAGATCTTGACGTTTATTTTCTTAAAACTAGGGCAACCAACTTTTTGACCTAAAAACTTAAAATTTTGACTTCGTAATTTACAAATTTTGACTTTATCTTGACCTATAAATTTTCTGCGTTTGCAACTGCAAAATAATTCAGCCTTAGGTGTTGGGGTTAACCCAGAAACATATTAAAAAGTTTCGAAGCATAGAGTGTATGAAATATTTGGTTGTTTGATTTTAGGGATGATATATTGATAAGTACATGAATAACTACAGTAGAGTCAAACCTGAGAACATCATAAAGTTGAAACGTTTGGGCATAATAGATTGAGCGTTTACCAAACCTAGTACTGCAAGACCATGTTTCTTACCTTACCATGCCCGCCTACCTACATAATATTCAATCGTCCAGTAGCTGGCAAAACAACATTATTACGCCAGTAGTCGCAACAAACCCACTATTATTACAGAATTGCAAATAGACTTGCAAAAGCACATCAATATCTATTGTTGTAGTTTCAACAAAGTATTGATGAAGAGAAAAAAACTGTACTGCAAGAAAATTTTGACCTAATGATAAATTTGACTTTTTTTGACCTAATAACTTGGGATTCCCTCATGGTATGAGCGTGAAAAATTGCTTTGTGGACGTTTCATGAACTTTCAAAACGGCAGAAAAATTTTTACTTTATGAACTTTTGGTTGCCCTACTTATAACTGAACCGAAACGAGACCGATTAGCTGCTTGAAATTTCAACTACAAAGCAAGATTCGAAAGCCACAATACTGGAATGCACGGAGGCGTAACGAGGTTAGATGGCACCCGGGGCAAGAAACAAGTTTGGTGCCCATTTGTTCGAACCCGAGGTCTTTAGGAAGAAAATGCACTGTATTGAAGAAAGGACTTGTGACATTGTTGGGACTTATCGGCGCCCGGGGAATTGTTCCCCCTTGCCCCCCTCGTTACGCTCCTGCTAGAATGGTCATCGTTTGAAGCTCCCATCGTTCATGAAAGCTTTGTTTTATTTGTTTTGAAACCATTTTTGAACCAGATTATTCATTTCTTCATTTTGCAAATGCTCCATGACGGTCGTGTACAAACGCGTATATGTTATATTTTTTCGTCAATTAGTCAATGTTTCTGTTGAATGTTGAGCTTTGTTGTAATGGAAAATAAGTAGCCTACCATAGCATGTGACACTTATGCTGCTTTTTACATATAAAGTCGCTAATATGCATTGCGCAATTCCTTGCACTGAAGCTTTTGCAGGTATTTCAAGTGCTGTACTTTTTGCCAAGTCGTTTTTTGTGCAAAGCTTGCTTTTGTATCTAACATGTTTGCTTTGATTCATTTATTGCAACAAAAATGCAGTGAGATGGTCGAGTCATGAAGTACAGTTATGCTCCACGTCCTTCACAGTTTATTCTGACATATATTTGAGTGGGGAAGGACGGGGCATGTTGAAGCGGTAGGTAAGTTGAACCAGCTCTGTTTTAGCTAAATAAAGCGGTCCAGAGACTCATGCGTGACACCTACTGTTTGGGGCCTGTTAGGAACGCAATTTGGACTATGACTCAGATCCAAAGTTTCTTGGTGCAGAAAGCTGCCAGGTTGCATGTGGTAAGTTGAACTGCAAAGGTGAGGTTTTTCGTTTTCAATTTATGCTAAGAATATAAAACGCTATGTCAAACAACCTGCGTGTAAATGTGTTAAATGGATTTAACCACCAAACGCCCCAATTTCAGGTTTCTAGTGTCTACACCAAAAGAGCAGTGGCAAAAAATGTAAAAAATGGTTCAACATACCCCGTTCTCCCCTACTTACCTTGGTGAAGAAATTACAGTCGCGAAAGTCTTCAAGACAATGGTTTGTCAACTTGAGTTATTTTCGAGCTGAACTTTTGAACTGAACACTAACTCCACATATCACATTGACTTCAAATGTATTTCTCAGAAACAAGTTAAGATTCATTTCGAGCACCAATTTGTAGCCTTCAAGCTGGTGTACGGGGCACTGCGATGTAATTATTTGACTGCGTTGGGTCTTGGGTGTTATTATGTAGCTCTAAGACCGGTTTGGGAACTAATGTGCAGTCATACATTTTCCGTTGGGCGTTGTTTATAGTTAAAAGTTGAGGGACAAAATTGCGAAACGTTTAGTAAATATTATTTATTCTTCTGGATATATTAAGCGCCTTTATTTTGTAGAACAAAATGGAACTTTGCCTTTCAATTGCATGTTTCCACAGTTGGTATATCATCATGAGCTTTCTTTGCATGTAACGTGCAACATGCTTTCATCATACAAAGTGAACTAATTCACAGCAACAGACAAATAAGCAAAACAACTCACAGTAAAGCAAGAGCTGGAGAATTATTGTCAAAGATAAAAGTATGCTGAACGTTTCCACAAAATCACTTTTCAAAACCTCAGACGAATATTGACTTTTATTTTTACATCACCATTTTGACCTGATAAGAGTTTACCATATTTAGGCCAGTTTCATAAAACATCTTGCAAATGAAGTCCAAACAAGTTGTTGCTGCAATTGTTAACCCGTTGTTTCTTTCTATCTATTTTTCCTACTTAAATAGACGAATATTCAGGAGAAAAACAATACAGACCTTGCTCCTTATGCAACAGAATCTAGATACATATTTGTACCAACCCCGTCTCTGTTCCTCAAAACCCATTTCGCATGAGTATGTATGTTGGTACCAAAACGAAGTGACCATTCTAACAAGAGTCTCCTATGATCTTAAGAATAAAACTGCAGTCCGATTATAAATATTTTCAATGAAGTCTTGCCTTAGCTAAAAATTAATGACAAGCCTAAAAAGAGCCACTAAACAATGATGACGCGTGAAAATTATTAGTTACCATTACCAACGTAATTGCAAATTATTAGTTAGAAACGTAACTTCCTACATCACAAATAAATGCAGGCAATTGAAAGTCTAGAAACGAATATTTATTTACGTGTTTGTTTCAGACTCCGTTGCATATCACAGGAGTTAAAAATGAAAACAAAACTGCTCGATCGTAACATATCCTGGGATATGTGTTATTCAATACACGCAGGCAATAACGAAAAACAGTGAACGCTGAGATATCGCACCAGCAATTACTACCTTCCCTCATCGGCACAGAAGCGTTGCATTGTGGGAGTAACACGAAGACGTTACCTTTGCTTCAAAAGCAAACATTTCAAGTATGTGAATAAAACGTTTACATGGAAATGCACACCTCTGTGCAAATGCATAAACACTGGTTTTAATATGTCACTAGAAGAGTTTACTGGTGCGAGTGCATCCTGTCTGAGCAACACGTAGATATCAAACCATTTCGGTCCGTAGAGCACCACGTACATTAAAACACTGCAAAAGCCGCTGTACTGGATTTTGAGCCGAATTTCGGACATAGTTTGTAAACAGTCGTGCTAGAGAATCAATCACAACGTGTAAGATGCAAATTTACATGTACTTTCTTTTAAAAACACGGGTAAATTGGCACTTGGGTTTTTTCACATGTCCTCATCACATCACTGGGACTACCCCGTTACGTCACTATATGCCAAAAAATTTCAATTCCAATGGAATTCATGGTTTTGAACGAAAGAACAAAAGTACTGTCCATGAACATCCGCATATTGTGATGTCTTTCTAGTGCGATTGGTTGGAGAGTTATGAACAAAATTGCATGAAAGCCACTACAGAAACTTTCGCTGCCCTTGGAGGAAGATCGGCAGCTAAATGCATCCTTTCAAAGGATCGACCGTTTCTCACGTAAACAAGAGTCATTACAACATATCTTTCTGTTTCCTTTCCGAAGATGATGCATACACCTTGTGTTCGATTGGTTATTAGAATATTGGAATTTGACTTACAATTAATGGACGTCCACCATCATGTAGTTCACCAAAATACAACTTCAATTATGAAAATGTTTTCGTAGTTTCTTGCATAAAAACATGTCACTTTGTCGGGAAAGGCAAAACGTATTGTAGCTGAATCACTTTTGCGACGGAAAATACATTACTTGCACCAGAAGATCATCTGTGGTTTCTCTTATTATTTTCTGCCTTTAATTTTCAGCGGGTGCGCGTGACAAGCAGCGTTCGTCACAGCAACAAAGTTTCATTGAACTAAGATGCCTAATACCATTCTTGCAAAGATTTTTTTTCAATTAATTTTTCGTTAACATCCAACTGTTGCAAGGCGGTCTTAATTGTGTATCTATTTTAACCGCTTGCCTTTCGGCATTTGTAGTGCTCCTGATTTGTTTCACTGTAGAAGGCCGCAAATGCTGTCTGGTTTATCTGGAGATATTTGCGCAGTAGGTGACGTGCTAGGCTAGCTTTTGGTTCGTCAGAGCAGGAACACAATGAACGCCTCGGTAAAGTTTTGCGCATCATGTAAAACTGTGGTCTAACGCTGAACGACAAGTACGGATTTGGCAAAAGTTATGTGAAGTTTTGGGCCATACCATAGACGAAAACGGCGTTGGAGAAGATCCGTATAAAGCTTGATTTCCCAACTCTTATCTGAACATGTATCCCTTCAGCATTTCGACAGATGAGCATGTAACCTACCCCTAAAATTTCTTATGCCATAAAGACTGAGTAAAATAACATAAATCCACTTGAATTTTTAAAATAACTTTTATATTTTAGAAGATTTGGAAATAATATATTTTTCCCTTCTATTGCTAGCCTTACATGTGCCCCTTCAGATAGGCACACCTATCTGAGTTTGCATCTAGGGATACAAGCACCCTTGCGATAAAATCAAAGCCACCGTGAAAACACCTCTCCAAAAAAACGTGTTTGTGCAATCCCGTCGCCACGTTTTTCATGAGCTTAGTCCCGCGAAACAAATATACAACTCCCAAATTGAAATATGAAAGACTAGAAATTAGTGAAGTCGTTGTCAATCCGTATTCTGCTCTGTCCTGTAATTTTTAGACGGAGCAGTACCTGCCACTGTTACCTAAAATGACATCGCCTGATCACGATTGATACGTTTGTGCGCAGTGGTGTGTTTAAGGGGAGGCGAACGTGGCATTTGCCTCGGGCCGCCCCTTTTCAGGGCCCCCCTCGACGTGTTTTACGCGAAAATTTTCCTAAGTTTTGGTTAAAAACTTATTATCCACTCATATAATCCTCCGAAGGAGATCATGAAGAAGTACTCCGCCTTCAGAAGGACCCACAACAGCAACTACAATGTGTAGGTGCTCTGCTTTCAAACCCACCAATCTCTCAGATTGTCGACAAAAAATAAAGTTGACGAACTAGGTACTGTATTGTTAAATATGAACTCTTGGTTGGTTTTGCTTCAGCAACCAAGCTAATCAGTAACCTATTTTTCTTATCACTGTACAAAAAATTGTGGTTCGAACCAAGCTTTGAGAATAACGTAGGTGTTCACTGGGTTTGCAAAGGTTAATAAGAACCAGTGGTGATGCGGGAGTGTAAGCGCCTCAAGTTTTGATTTGTCGAAAATTTGGGCGAAATCTTTGAAACTGTTCGCAATATACATGAAAATCGAGGCAAGAATGGCTCCTAACGTTTGATTTTGAAAAAAACTCGCACCCGACGTATGGAATGAAGGCCTTTTTAGGAGGTCATTCCGAAAGGTGTTCATGATCTGTGTGGGAGGCAGAGGCGGATCCAGCCAGTATTTTTAGGGGGGGGGCGATTTCAGTAATATTTGGTAATGAAGTCTCATAACGGCTTCGCTACACTGTACGAAAGATGAAGTACACTTCACAACACTGCTGTGACAAAACAATTAACAAAATGGCCTTTAATCACGAATGTTTTCTGAATTGTACAAAACCATGTTGAAAAAAGTTACTTTCGTAGGTTTTAGGGGGGCTATGGTCCCCCTGTGGATCCGCCCCTGGTGGGAGGAAATATTCCCACAGACTTGCCCGAGAACTTTTCGGGAAAAAATCTTTTGCACTCCCAAAAATTTGCCTGCTCCTACAATTATAATAAGAACCACTACGTTAGAAAATAAAAAAGCGTGGAACCGAACACTGTTTCGATATTAATTTTTTGGTTTGAAAACCGAACACACATACGAATAGGCATTTCAAATTTTCCTGTTTATTTGCACGCGAAACATGAGCAGTCACAATCGCAACGCGAAAGAAATCTCGCGCAAATGCAGAAACAAAGCCACGTCCGGAACAGGCGGCGATCGAACTGGCTGGCGATAGAAACAGGCCTGGTTCCATAAGAAAGTTATTCTGGCAGTTTACGAACCTTAATACTTGGGAGAATTTCTTGCTCTTCAAGAAGGCCTTATAACAAGCATATTACGCATACACCGCCAAGCATTAAAATGTTATTCCAATTTGATCAGGGGTGTAGCAGAGCAAACAAAATGTGATTGCTTACTCGTTGGCAGGTGTGCGAGATTTGGGTCGTTTCGCTGCGGCGTTAAGTTATTTTTTTTGAAATATTGAAAAGCAAAAAACATCGAAAACAAATAAACCTTCGTGAACAACAAACCGTTCAAGTCAGAACGGCCAACAAAGTCGAGATGGATCCGAAACAAAGCTTTCTGTCGATCAGATTTGAAAAATGCGGCAGGTCACGTGAAACGAGCTTCGAACGGAAACAACGATCGAAATGCAATGATTTTCCTGCAACCTTCTGTGCATTCCCGAAGAACTGAGCACCAGAAATTACACGGACAGGAAGGTTGCTGGGTTTGGTCACCCATCGAAGAACTGTGCTTTCTAGGAAAGAGCAACGTAGTCGGGGGAAGGCGGAAGTGACGTATTCCGAACATCGTGTTACGTCAGCGATGATCGCCACGCGGGATACGAATCGATGGTTCGCTGAAAAGCAAAGCTTCAGATCAGCACCAAAACATATCGTCACGACAGTTAAACCAAAACCGCGGACGAAGCACGAATGCAACAGACATCCATGTGTTCACTGCGCGTGGCCGGAGGACACGCATGAATGCTTGCGTTGCACAAGGACACGCATGAATGCTTGTGTTAAGTTCCACGCCCACCGTCCGTGAGCTTCAAGACGATTTACCAGAAGCGTCGCAGAAAAAACCTACACGACGGCGGTTAATTTCGAGTTGTTTCGCGCAGCCACAGCCCCGTGAACACCACAAACACAAGTTTACAAGTCCTGCGGTCGGTCGTCGTCTCTCTTCCTCATCTTGCGCGACATCTCGCGGAGCTCCTCTTCGCGGTCGATCTGCTCCTGGTAAGCTTTCGCCCGCTTCTCGGCGCTCGAGATCCTGTCCGCCTTCATCTGCGTCGACACCAAGCGCAGAACCGTAATCGCTGGGACAGTTTTGCTCGGGATTTTTTTTTTAAATACAACTGATTCAGATTTCCCATGAAATATCTCAAAAAGAGTGTATCAGGTATTTAGGAGTGGTGTTAGATGATTCCTTAACTTGGAAGGAACATATTGCACACGTTTCCCGTAAGTTATCGAAAGGTTGTTGGGCGTTGTCCCAGATCAGAAAATATTCTAACTCACAAATGGTTAAAAAAGTGTATTTTGCATTACTTTATCCGTATATTCAATGTTGTATAACCAGTTGAGGAAGTGCTGCTAAGTCTGTCTTAGTTCCTTTAATCAAACTTCAGAAGCGTATGGTACGTATTATGACGTTTAGTCATAATACAACTTCGTCGATGCCGGTGTTCCACAAATTAAACATGTTGACGCTAAACGATGTTTTCAAATTGGAAATCGTTGAAGTCATGCATAACATAGAAAACAATGAGCACTTGCCGGACTACATAAAAAAATTTGAACGCGTAAAGTGAACACACAGTTATAACACCAGACACTCCACCGGGAAAAAAATCAATAGTTTATTGGGGCCCAAAGATCTGGCACGAAGTTCCACCGGATATCAAATCAAAACTTTTACTGCTGTTTAAAAAAAATACGCCAATCATTTAATTAGCCAGTATATAAACAGATGACGCCTGCAATCCATGGATGTACAGTTTAGTGATGTTACCTAGCAACGTTTGCTTGAAACTTATCTTGCATGTGGATCGTATCCATTATTTCTTAGTCTTGCTCATCGTTTGAATTATACAAGTGCGATGGAGTAAAGGTTAAAACAATGTTCTGTTCTCCGCTTTCGCTTCTGCTGGTTAGCGCAGGGCTAGTGAGCGTGTTCGTTTCGGGTGTTTCACAACAAGTGATTGGGTGCTGGCAGACGGGATGACCGGAGTGTCTTTTCGCCGCCTCCCGGCCTTACTGTGTCTGTATCGACAAGTGTACTTGCGTTAAGGTCAAAATATAAAATTGTTGTTGTTGTTGTTGGTCCCTTGTTCGCAACACAAGACCGATGCGGTCGGTGAATAACATCAGATCTTGCGCCACAAAAAGTTTCCTTTTTCATCACAAAAACGAATCACTGCAATGCAGAACAATTTTCGGCGTCCAGTTACGAAATGTAGGGATTGACAAGAATTGCGTATTTTGCCTAATTTCACAGAAAACAACGCTGTCAAAAATACTTTTCAAAATTTTGGAGTTGCCGGGAAAGAAAGTTACAACACTCTAAAATAATTGTTTTCGTGTTTATAAAAACCAGCTCCACTTGCGTCAAAATTTTATGTCACAATGGCCATACGGAGATATGTACGGAGTACCAAGAAAAAACACGGGGGGAAGATTTTGCACAACACCCCGCCTGTTTACAGTCTTGATGACGAAAATTATTTTGTAAAGCTTTTTCTTCTCTCGAGAAGCGGACGATTTCCACTTCAAATGCTACTTAGTCCAACATTACCCAGATTACGTACGTTGCCCAGCACAACTATTAAACACTGATAACAACAAAGAACACGTCTACTTACACAAACACACTACCGACCAAATGCCAGATCGGCTTAACTAAGAAGACGTAGGAGGTTGTCCCTTGGTTACCTTTGAAAAGCGAGGGTTCTGGCCCCGCCTCATTCTGCAAGGGCAGCTAACCAATCAGGTTTCGCTCAGTGCCCAGACACATCCTTTCAACAGAAACGCAAGCAAAGTACAGCACCTGTTTCTTGATCATTCTCTGCATTTTAATTTTTAACCGTTCTTGAGGGGTGAGCTTCTTCTCCTGGCCAGCGGCCCCCGCCTGGGTGGTTCCGGCTGACTTCACAGTTGCGAAAGGTTTTTTGGGACTGCGGGAACAATAAATAATCAGCTGAGTCTTTTAATCCTTGAAACGCCAAAGGAAAAAACACAAACAGTTTTATATAAAAAGCGGTAGGTAACGCAGTCCGCCATAAATACCGTTGGCAACAAAGTTGAATTTCACCTTTTAGATCGCGATCTATTCCGTCTGTCTGGCGACCTCGAGCGGCGGTCGCGTGAGCGAGAACGACGATGACGATCGCGCGAACTTGACCTTCGACCTCGTGATCTCGACCGCCGCCGACGGTCAGCGGGAGATCGCGACCGTCGTGAATAAGACCTGCGTTAACGAGCAGTCTTGTCAGGGCTCAAATGCAACGCTTGCAGTTAAAACGTGCACAGCATATGTCGGGTGGTACCAATACATTGTAGAGAGAAGAATGTTTAAAAATGTTGTAGTTAAAGCCAGGGGTGTGGAACCTTCGGCCCGCGTGAACATTTGACATGGCCCGCATCAGAATTTTCGTCACCCAAATTAGAGTACAAAATCACCTCAAAACGAAGCTCCATGATAAGCAGGTACTTAGATAGTAACTCAAAAGAAGAGACAATTCCTCATGGTTAGATAAAGGCAGAATTTTAGACTAAAATTAATTGATTTTAAGGCGATTACACACAATTCATGCGGCCTGTGATAGTAACTGCGCAGATTCTCACCACTGGTTTAAACAAAGCACACATACGAAGGAAGTTGGGATTGAACAATCAAATATTTGACTTGACAACTTTATGTCATGGTCGCACGGGTCAAAAATAAGCGGCGAAGAAATTGCGATGCCAATGTGGATCTAATGTGTTCTCCAAGAGCTGTATCACAACACTAAACGTGGGACCGCGATCTGTGGCACTGATTAAGCTTGATTTCCGCTTGAAAATCGTGTTCATTGCTCTTTTGACTGACACGACATGGGCTTGATAGTGACCGCGAGATCGTCCTTTTCACATCAATTATACGCACTAACCCTGCAATAAGGTATTCCTGAGACCTGGCAACAAAATCAGATACTCTTTTCATGTTCACACTAGCAACTTTCGCAGCAGAATAAATTTAGACGTATTCAAAAGGAAAAATAAACAGCAATGCGCGACACGACAACTCCTCCAATGCCCGACTTTTCTCACATCACTTACGGGCTTTTAACAGTAAGAAGCACGTATCCTGGTAGAAAACCTAAAATGACTAAAATAGATACTGCGAAATCGCTACACTGCTCGTGACTGGAATAAAGTTTAAATAAACGGACACGTCTTTCTCTTCAATAGCATCAAGACTTACGCATAACAACAAACACGCTTATGCAATGGCGCACACTTTAGCGCTAAGGCAGCAGCACAAATAGGATGCAATTCGGCATTTTTCAACACCAAGGCCGAAATTATAAGACGTATGTCAAGTGATGAAATGTTCGGAGGCAGCATTGTCACTGGTTACAAAAACATATTGTGAAAAAACCTTCGGAGTTTTCACAATGTACTGACACGGACATGACGTGTACGCGGAAACGTACAATTCTACAGTCTCTTTGCTTCTGCTTACCGATTGTAACAGAATCTCATACCCGGGAAAATACGTTGGAGAACCTCCCACCCGGAAAAATATGCTTAAGAACAGGTTTAAGCCACATCCGACTTGGCGCATGATGTTTCCCACTGTAAAGCTATACTTTCACGAGGTTTCCCAGGGAAAATCTTAACTTTACTAATTCCAACCTCACTAATGTGAGTATTTATGCATTGGGGTTGCACTGGGCGTGTTAATCGATGGTGAAACTGAGCAAACAGCACGGAGAAAATCTTAGCCATTTTCAATAATTTTCAGTTCCGGGCGTTGTACACAATTTATGGATAAGACCTCGCCCTTCGTGTCGGAAAGACACTGCGAGAGAAGTGGAGATGGAGACAAGCTTCTCGGGCGCAGCATTTATGGTGGTGGTGAAAAATGTACGGTGCCGGCACCATAACTTTTCCCCGTGTGCAGCAGACGCGTATGACGCTACTGGACAAGCACTGAAACATTGACTGGGTGCTTCGATCAGCGGCAGACTATTTTTGCATCAGGATTCCGAACTTTATTTCTGATTTATCAGCATCATCCTCAAAATATGAAATAGGGAAAAGTCAGGCGGTTTGCATAAAGCACCTGTGCCACTCGTGAGAAGCTTAACTGCTGTTTAAAATCTGTTACTCGATATGCGGCTTCCAATCAGGGCGAGATTATGGTGGGTTCTACTGATGCTGCAGAATCTGGACCCTCTTGACCGATTTTATTTTTGCTGTGTGACCAGTGCCACAACTGCTGATATTTCGGGGGGGAGACCAACTGATTGTAACTTGTTGTTGCACCTAACAACTAAACATATTTTCGAGAAGTTCGGGGGGGTAAGCAATTGCCCGGTTGCCCCCCTCGTCGCGGGCCGGGGTGTGTGACTATAACCGTGAAACGTGTAACATACACTATTTATTCGCTACAGCATCCGGCCCTGGTTCCAACACTCGGCGCAACAAAAACACAATCACATGATCTGGCGGGTTCGTCTTGCCTTTTGTAGGACTTCCTTTCGCGCGATCTCGACCGTGACCTCCACCGACGGTCACGTGATGTCGTCCTGGGCGACCGCGAGCGATGTCTTGACTTGGATCCGGAAGGCGCGTGAGTTCTTCCGCTGCCAGGAGGCGGGGCGTCAGAGCTGCTGGTCGGCTCGCTGTAATTTGACAAGTGATGCACAACTGAAGCCAAAGTGTCTCGTGTAAAATTGCAAATGCATTTGTAATATGGCGGAATCGAAACGAAACGTCAGCAGTTCAGTGAAAAAATGTGAAGACCACCAACTCCACCGAAGTGTCACACAATCTATCTGCAAGTATGTACTTTCCACGATGGGTGTAAGCAAGGAATCGATCAGCAAATTTTTAATAGGAAATCGATTTCACGTAAAATTACGCATCCTCAGTCCTTATTCAAATAGAATCAGTCTCACAGGTCTGAGCAAAGGATCAATGCACTGGTCTTGAGTTAGAAACGCTTTTCATTACGCCAATTTATTCACATCGGCGAGCCCCCACCAAGTTCACTTGTTTTCTACAGCAATTAGACCATTTCTACGGTCTGTTCCACTCGGGAAATTTTGTTAAAGATTTTCAGGATCTCATTCAGTTTTGCATTCTTAAATAGTTTCTCTGCAGATTCAAAAGTATGTTGACAACCAACTTCATTTTCGGTCGTCTACTGTTGCAACCACTCCATTGGCGTTGAGTTGAATGTGTAATTCACCACGAACGGGATGAGCGCGGAGAACAACAATATATATGCGTGGCACGAGCAAGCAATAATAGAGTGATCACGGCATGTGAACTGTTGCTTGCTGCCACAGTGCGAAGCTTTGCACACACGCCGCTCGGGCTTTTCCGATCGCAACATGACTGGATCTCGTTTGACACAAAAGCATTCTAAGATTGAAAAATAGCACCGCTTGTAAGTAAGACCAACTTCAGCAAGAGACAACCACTTCGTTTAAGGGAGTGCACGGCGAAAAAGTCGCCGACTGTTGATCTGAAACAGTTGCTCCCAGTCGGCGTGCGATCGTGCGCCACTTTTGAGATCCTTTGATATCTTCGTGCACCAGCAATTTACGCGAGAACGTAATTCGGTCGAAATTTCGATTTATTCACGGGCAGATCACTTATCGAACGACACCCAACAATTCAAAAAATGACATGCGAACAATTTTCGCTGAATCTGGGATATGCGTTTTTTAACCCAAGTTCAAACAGCATTGGAGTCTACGTAAACAAACCGAGCATCGATCGTATCGTAAACTTGAATGTGCTTTCGACCACTCCCGGGAATAACCGACAGCATGCACACATCCGGTTGCGAACAACTGATATTGACCATGATAAGTCAACAGCGACAGATGCCGACGTGTTTTTTGGAAGAAGGGTGCAGGCAATAATAAGACGCCAGTTTGTGGTAATCTGTGTTGTGGAGTATGTAAATTGTCGGAAGAACACACAATGGCCGCTATTTTCGAGCTACTTACACGAAACTGCCTCTAGAATCCGCAAATACAGCTCACTGATCACTAAAAGCGATTTAACGCATTCCACACTGAGCTTCGCAGACTCACCCACTGTCTCCGTAGCTAGTAATGAACTGTATCTCTCCATCGTCATTTTCCGTCTTCGACTTTTGTCTTGGAGATCGATCGCTCGAACTTGACGAGGAATCGCTGTCGCTACTGCTTGCGCCTGGCACATCAAACCTCATACAAGTGATTTTCTAATGCGAATGTGCAAGATTTTCAAAAAGAACATGCCGCAATTACAATCGCATTACAGAATAGGGTATTGAGTCTGTCAATATGAACAACCCGTACCTCAACGTTAAGTCCAACAAGCTGGTGTGGTTATTGCCACAGCGATAGAAATTTTCAAAGGCGTTTCGGACACGTTTGAATGACGCATTCTAGTTGGCTGTAACGACGATTGCGTACTGCTACAAATGGGCCTTAAAAGATGGCCAGGGCCTCTATTATGATGTGGAGGAAGGTCGGGGTTTGAACACATTGGTCAGTTTTTATTTAGACACTGAAAGTTCTCTTAGTGATCGGTTTTCGAAAAACAAAAATTTAAACCAACAACACTGCATCCATCTGTGACCGAATTACCTGATTCGCTTCCTTCAGCGTCTGGATCCCTTAGTACATAACTCAAAGGTCCGATCACACGACCCTGCGGATGACAGTAAGACCGTGAAGACCAGAGGCGCATGCTAGAGTTTTGAGTAAACCCGCGTGCACCACACTATTTAAACAAAGTCTCAAAAATGCAAACTCTTTCAGTCAAAATGATTTTTGGCATGCAGAAACATCAAGTAATGCATTCGAAGAACAAGGGTGTGCGTGATAAAATCCTGTATTGCTCCACACAATCAGCTAGATGCAAAAAGTTCTATACCTAGCTTTCGGCTGGAGCCAAGGATTTTGACTTTTCTGTGGAGAATTCAAATAAACAGAACCTTTGTTCGGTTTTACATACGTCGTCTGTAACTAATGCATCACCTTAAGCCGGGTGTCTTTTAAAATTCTTCGTTCGCGCCTGGATTTTTTCCCAGACATCCTTTGCTTTTCGTAGTCGAGAGCCTTTGCTCTGTCCATTTTGTCCTGCATCGACTGGTCCAAGTTGAGAGCGTCGGTGAAGTCCCCGGGGAATAAACCGAATTCGAGAGAGAATGTTTCCAGGTCCTTAAGTGCAGCATTGTTCAGCTCCTTCACCGGAGGAATATCTTCGAGTTCATTCAGGAATTCCTCGTCAGACCACAAATCCTCATCTTCCTCTGTGAACACAGCGACGACACTGAAGCTGATTAAAAAAAACACTAAAGCGGCAAACACCTCGCCAAAAACTAACACAACTGGTTGTCCCAGGGTTTTACAACAAAAAATTAACACTGCGCGCTGTAATAAAATCTAGCCATATAACATAACAAAATTAGCCATAAAAACATTGCTTGCATTAGTTAGCTATTTTATTGGTGTACAATCATGCAATTTTATAGCGGAAAAAATTGAACTCCACGGACACTCAAATTTGCATAACAGTCACTTGACACATCACCGCAACAGAGTGTAGGCTTCAATATCACAAAGTCTAAATAGTTAAAAACGCAGCCCAATTCACTTTGGAAATAATACAACTCATACACAGGTTTATCATTACTCTCATTGTGTTCAGGCACATGCTTCGTAACATCATCGATACGCAAAGTACCATGGTAATACGTACAGACTTTCGCAGCGCTAAATGTGTCTTCATTTTCATACTGACAATTTCGACAGGATAAGTCAGGGTATAAGTTGACCACCTGCGTTTGCGCGGGGACTTCAGGTGAAATCCACCCAAACAGACATGATGACACAGTGGAGTTCCTTTCCGCTGCATCTACCATCATGAAAACCAAATACCAAACACTACCGAAAGAGTGATTTGCACACCTTGCTAATGCTACGACTGCACCCTCCAAGCCACGCAAGTGCGGAAAGCTGCGCATCAGTTGTTTCTATTCGCCTAACGTTATTTGAAAGCTGTTTTTTTTTCGCTGAGACAATTTCGGTCATTTGTCTAATCAGTAGCCTGATTTTTCAGACATCATGACTGAATTGACTATACCTTTTCGGTCATTTAAGAAAAATTTGGTTTATGGCCGAAAAAATAAGCCCACTTTAGAGATAACTTCCTGCTACAGTCAAATGTGCAGTTCATGGTCGTTTTCGTTCTTTCTTTCAGGCTTAACCGAATAAGATTTAGACTGAAGTCGCTACGGCGTTATTGTAACCATTCTAAGTCAAGTAGTCCGGGCAGGGACGAAATTCTAAAATTTAAAACACGTTTCATGGCACGTCAGCGATGCCTCTTGTCGACGACGTCCGAATTTCATGTGGCAAACCTTCCAAACCAACATCGCAAGTAGTTTCAATGCAAGCGAAAGAAAAATATTTGCCTCCCACCATCTTCCTCGGCATCATCACTCGGACTGTCGCGTTTTATTGACGAAGCACTATCCTCCTCGTAAGTGTAACCGATTGTCGCTTTCGATGCGGCCAGCAGCTGCTTTTTCGCTTCGGCCTCCTGCCTTTTGAGCGTCAGCTCTGGGTACGTTTCGTTTATATGTATTTTGTTCAGGTGTTGAGACTCGGAAACGCCCCTGTAGGAAAGAGAAAACTTGCACTGTTAACACCAGAGGCTCATGTGAACAATAACTGCTTACGGGATATCGTATATTGCACGCAAAATAGGCCGTAATTACCTGTGTTTGTTGTAAACTAGAATTCTGTATCTCTCATAGTTGCACTTCCTTTCCTCTTTATCGGTAGTAAGTTCAACTTCAGTGGAACTTTTTACAGACTTAATGAAATCCAGGTGAGCTCGAACGTCAAACCTTAAAGAAACCACACATATTTCTAGCAATGCAGCGTAAACAAGACATAGAGGTGAAAATCTTACGAGGTATTAAATTGAATGAAAGTGCAACCAATCTGAAGAAAGCATGAAAATTGATCTGATCAACCTATCGCCATATCAACTGACAAAAATCAAATAATTAAAAAAAATAACTTAATGCAGTGAAAAATGGAACACAAATTTTTATTCGGAACACAACTAGGTTGAAAAATCAATTGAGGAATGTTAAACGTCAGACCGGCTGCTGCAATTTCATAGAATTAGAAATAGGTTTGACAAAATACTACAGCAGATTTTATGTCTGACTCACTTTTACCTTGCCACAAATAAGATGCAACTGACAGTATGGCTGTAAGGTACAACTGACAGTATGGCACACATAATACGTACAGTAAGTAGCTTCATTTCAGCAACAGCTTCACTATTTTCTTGTCAGAAATTTGCAGCATAATAATTCCCATCCAACCAACACTGATTAATACAACTTTTAAGACTTTTAGCAATATATACATTATCCTGAAACTAACAACTAATGACTTTTCTTACCAAGGTAACTATTACAGAGTTTGAGTGTTTTTGTTTGCTTTTTAAAACTCTGTACTCTTGTTGGAGTACCACAAGTAGTCTGCAGGTGCCTATGTCTTCTTACTACACCCTGCAGGTCACGCGACTACTTTCTTAAGGAATACAGCACAGGTTGCAGGACCATGGCAGTACCGAGCAGGAAGCTTTCCTTGCACCCATCCATGAAAACAACCAGATGACTGTACAGGAAAAACAGTGCCATTTTTCAGGTCGTCTGTATGACCTGACTGAGAAACTAACGCATTCGACTAGCTTCAGAGGCACATGCTCAAAACATTGTACCTTTCAGCCAGAATCATCAGCCACCGACTTTAAAATAACTTTTATCACTACAGCAGTATCAAACGTGAAAGGTATCTGAAGAGACTTGACGGGATCAGAACTGTTATTTCTGAGTAAACTGAACTGTGTACCAATAAAAATGCAAAACCAGTAGCTTGTTTTTAGTCAAAGTTATAGCATTTTGTGAATATGAATTTCTTATGCACATGGGATACCCTACCGATCAATCATGTTTGTTCTTTCTCCTTGCCATGGCATCATTGAGTTGTTGCCATCACTTGCAGTTCCTGTTTCATCAATATGCAGTTTGCATTTTCTTCCATGAACCTGACAGAGATACAAACCAAACTTCATTTCAGGCAAAAATATGATATAGAAATTATTTTTAAAAAATTTTCAGTTTTCCTGTAAAGGTTTCTTTGGCATAACAAATCCAGAGAGGTACCATGCTTATTCAAATAAAAAAAAACTATTTATCTGGCTACAAATACCTAATTAACAACTTTAGGCCAATGGTAAAAATTGCAAATGGACTGGTAATCCAGGAGTGATTAAAGAAAATAATTGATGAAAATTTCATACATTGTGATAGCTGTCGTAAAACCTTAGTGAAAAGTATATACAGTATTTCTATCACATACTCGCATGTTGTTTTGATAGACACCTGAAATAATGTCAGTGATGAGACAATGTCATGGACATTGGACAAGGTGACATTTTTTTGTCTGCCTTGTACCTGTGATATATATCAGCAAATATAACCAAAAATACATTAAACAGGCCTGAAATATGTTGTGCATGATGATCTAGTAAACAGGTTAACTGAGCAAGACGGGAAAAAAGGCATCTAACTACCAAGTTTCCTGAAACCCTTGCAAATTTTATTGAAACACTATGTCATCAAATAAGTGTGCAAGTACTGTATTTTTCAGACCATAAGGTGCACTTAAACTCCTTTTATTTTCTCAAAAATCAAAAGTGCACCTTATAATGTGGTGCGCCTAATGCATGAATCTGGTTGTGCTTTTTTATCTAGAACTAAATGTATGTGGCAAATGGTGCTATATATTCATTTAATTGCTAGTTATTACTTTTTCTCAACAGACCATCATGTTACATAATAAATTAACAACAATTGCAATGAGCAGCGTATTTTGTTTCAAGAGTAGCCAGCACATAGTACAGATTACATTACTCCACAAGGCTCTTGACTACATTAGCACACACCAAATCAAACATGCACACAAGTTCATTTCATTCTATTTGTGTCTAGCAGATTAAGCATGTGTGACAGATAAAACACCCTTGTATGTAATGACAGATTAAACTCCCAGTGGCGACTCTGGCAATTAGGAGTTATTGTGAAGGAGTTGAATACAGTTTGACTTATCTACATTTTGCTTCATTCAATGCATCTTATAACCCGGTGTACCTTATGTATGAAAAAGAACACCTAGCATTCCATTTTTGATACTGTGCCTTATATTCTGGTGCACCTTATGGTCCGAAAAACACGGTAAGTGCAAAATGCAGCAGTTAACTTTATTAGTGTTATCAACAGTGTAAGTGCACAACAGCAAAATCATGTATTCATCTTGCTGTAATGATTACCAACTGGTGCACCATTCACCTTATTTAGATGAACATTAGGAACAATAATAAAATTAAGTGACAATGTTTGTGGCTCTAAAAAGTGAACACACAGCCCCTGTGTAGTGACATAAAACATATTGACACCTACTCCCCCTGTTTGTTTAGTCATTTTTCAGTTATAGATCTTTTTTTTCTAAATACTGTAACCGAAAAAAAGTAAGTCAATTCAGTCATAATGTCCAGAATAATAGACTTGTGACTACTGTCACAGAGAGTTATAATATAATACTATTATGAAACAAATGATTGAAATGTCTCAAGCAAAAAAAATAGCCACCACGTATGTTGCGTTGCAAAGTCTATGCATTAGCATTAGAATATAAAGGCAAGAATAGATCTGTTAAAGAACGTGTGCTGTTTGACACCAATTCATGTATTAATATTTCATATTGCTCTAACCAACTTCTAGTTCATAAACAATGGTTTATGACAGTCTAGTCTTCAAATTTCTAAGAGCAGGACTGCAAAATCTGAGTTGTAATTGAAGGAACTTGAGGTCAGTGAAATCAGATCCAGAAATTGTTACGACCCCAACTGATTTTGATTGCGTTGCAAGTTTGTATGAGAAAGAAAATTTTAAGGCATATCAAATCAAATTTGTCAAACATTATGTATGTATACTTATGCTATATATGCATTTAAGCAATTTATTTCAGAAAAGAAGTTTACTGCGAAAAGACACTGTAGTTACGCATGTTTATCAGCAGTTAAGTGAGGTGCAAAGACCTACAACTGCCTTATAACATTGCAACTTTCTCAGGAAAATTTCTGTGATGACTTTACCTTTTCCATTTTTCTTTGGTTAATTTGACATTGAATGACCCCACTCACAAAAAATCCAAAAATCAAAACCAAAAATTTGTTTCCATTGCAGACTCAAAGACTTGCAGAGTTTTTTTGATGGTTTGAACAGTTCTCTAGCACAATCGCCTGGCCAGTTGTGCAGTTGGTAAGACAACTGAAAACAGCTTGAAACAGGCCAAATCATACCGACTGCTAAGTGTGAAAGTGTTAAGTTACTGTTACTTCATATCTAATAACTAGCTATTGATACATCAATGCACGCACTGCTTTTGGTCTCTTGCAGAGTCATTCACATGCTTATCTGATTGGATTTGAGTAGGTATTTCCAAAATCCAAAGAGTTCACTACTAATGATGAACATAAGCTTGCTACGTGTGCAGCAACCTCAAAATGATGCACCTGGGCATTGCAACACCCTAGTTGGGTAACTATGGCTTAATTGATTTGAACAATGAGGCAACATTAACACCTTGGCTGCCGGCTACCAATACATCATACTCAGAAATTGACCTAAAATCAAACGTATTTCGGTTGTCTTACCAACCGCACAGCTCCTCTGCCGATTGTGCTAAAGGGCTGTTGAAACCCTCAAAAGATTCAGCAAGTATTCTAGTCAGCAAGTTAAAAAATTTGTTTTGGGTTTCAGGTTTTTTGTGAGTGACATTATAATTTTGGCCATTTTGGCTGCTGGTACCTCACCTGGGTCCAACTGCTAGACGGAAGTATTTTGCTGAAGTTTTCATTGGAAACTAAGCTAGAATCCAAGTCTTTTAAGCCTTTTATCAACGTTCTACCGTTTCTGGTTCAAAAGTTATGATCTAAAATAAGCAAACTAATTAATTACCTAATTGTGGGATTAAGCAATTATTTTGTTTCCTTTAGATCATAACTTTTGAACCGGAAACCTCAGCAAGTCATCCAAAGTATCAAAAAACTCTGATTTTGGTCTAATTTCCAAAAAAACTTAAGCAAAAAACTAACATCTAGCAGTTTGGGCCTAGGGCCAGATGAAGTGGGCCAAAGTGGCATGAAAGTATTCCACTTATGGAATGACGTTACTTACAAAAAATCCGAAACCAAAAAAAAAAGTTTTTTTCATTGTGAACTACAAGACTTACCAAGTCTTTTGAGCATTTAAACAGCTCGAGTTATGCTTGCGCAAAGCCACATGTGAACAGGTTGTTTTCATGCAAATTAGTTGAATTAACCCGGCATTGAACATGTTAATTACGTGCAATCTGTTACAGATTATTTTCATAGGTGCCAAGTTAAATATTTCTATGCAAAATTCATGATGTCACAAAACAGTACATCAAAATCTCCTTAAATTGGTAAAATCATATCGGTTGATATATCCCAAACTGGCCACACTAATGTCAATTTTGCGAGCGACTCACAATTATTGGATTACTGGTAGTCATGTTTTCAAAATTTTAAGAACACGTTCACAACAGATTAAATTGGAATCATGAAAAATTGGACACACAATTGCCAAAAGTATTTATGCAAACTGCAGTGCAGCCTTATCAATCCATGTGCACATCAACCTTTCAATATTAAGTTCGTCTGCCACAGTGGAATGAATCTTTAGCAAACAACAAGAATTCAGCCTATGTTCATTTTTGGGATCACTCGTGTCAAATCACCCAAAATTTTACCACTTTTTAACCCTACTATCACCGATTTGCTTCAAATTTAGTATGCAGATAGGTTATGTAAAATTTTGAAATTTCATCAAAATTTGACCAGTAGTTTCATGGAAATTGAAAACTCCCAAATTTTTGCCAAAAATGAGGGGTATCACCTAATTTTGAAATGCTGTCTCAGAAACCACTGGTTTGATGAAAATATTGTTATTTTAAAGGGAGTATAAAAGGATTTCATATCTGTAGTTAGTTTTCATGGGGGGATGTGACCTTTGACCTTTTGTTTTGACATTTACCTTTCGATATAAAAAATTTTAACACTAAAAATATACTTGGATACTATCTCCATAACATATTAAAAATTTGGAAAGGTAATATTTCTGGTTTTTCTATAATTTGCACTCCAGAACTGATGACATCAACCAATTTACAAAAAATCTACCGTATTTATTTGAGTATAACACGCAAAATTCTATATCAAAACCACCAACGCAAAGTTCAGCGTGCATTATAAACGAGGTCTTAGATTTTTATGCCATTACTCATGAGGGCACATGAGTTCATGTACACATAATAAACAAGTCATACACAAGAGACCGCACAAGTACAGAATATTTCGCATAGTCTGATTCAGCATAACGCAGGGTGCAAAAACCTAGTCGTGCACTCGCAATGTAAAAAAAAAGAACTTTAAGCCTTCGTTACAAAATGGCAGAGCCTAATTTTTACTCCTGCTGTATCTGCGTTGCACAAAGTTGGGTAGCTTCGGCAAGCGGCTGCGCTTTTCTAGAATTCGGTAAGTCATTGCACGATGCATGACCTGGATGTAGAATGTGGCCCTAGTTCTTTTTGTGTACTAGAGCTTCTGTCAAATGGGACAGCACTTCCTAAAACCGGCATGTTAGCGTTTTACTGCGTGGTATCTGTGTGGGATACAATTGTTTGGTGAATCTGATGATGAATCAGATTTGGAAGGGTTTTAAATTGCAAATATCATTTGGGAATTGTGTTCATACTGGTAGTTTGCTTTACCAGGGTACCGTACGTTGTCAATAAATGTTTTGTCACAGCCACATGCTTTCAACAGCATTTGTCACTTATAATCCTTGATCTGAGCTGAGAAAAAGTGTAAAAAAACTTATACCAACAAGGGTGAGCGTTGTATTTGAATAAATACGGCAGTTCAGAAATGTGAATTTCACTGCTTTGCTAACTGTGGTCACACATCTGGCCTGCAGTTAACTGTGTGTGGTCTAGTCCAGTGCTCTTCAACCTTTTTTGTTATGGTGCACCCTTAAAGATATTTTGACGAACTCATGCACCTGATTTACTTAAACTCATCACCCTATTTACTGACACTTCCCCTGTGTCCCCCACCCAATTGCACCCATGCCTGTAAATACCTGGTCTAAATAAGCAAGTCGCCTAATTCAGTAACTCAGATACATAATTCAATTGATAATGGCCCATTGCCTGTTGCTTATGAATGACAAATAATCATCCAATTACAATTAGCTTGATATGGTGCGATGCGTACGCACCACAGTTTAGATTGTGCAAAGTCTCGGTTAAATCCTGAACATCATTGGTTGGTTAATGGTTCATTTTTGCTAACAGAAAGTTTTTGTAGTGTGACAAATTTGTGATGCACCTTTGCGAACCCTTTCTTAGTGGTGCATCCCACGCATATTTTGGTGCACCTGTGATTTACCGTGCACACTGGTTGAAGACCACTGGTCTAGTCAACAAGTATCACTACAATAATTTGATTGTAAGCTGCTCTAAGCTATCAACGCTTCCATGTAAACTGCATCACATGTCATTGTGCCATGTCAAACACTTTTCTAACCGGAGACGAACTTGGATATGCTGAATGTATGGCCATTCCTTTCAAGAAAGTGGTATTGTGGCATCACTGCACAGAACCATACTAAACTAGCCATCAATACAGTATGATTTTCAGTTAGACTTACAAAAAGATTCATTTCCAGTAGGGCTTATGCATACTAACAGCCTAAACATGTTTTTCAACATTAGAAACCATGTAGAGACAAAAGCAATGGCATAAACAAGGGGTGGCCAATTTTTCTTCAACTGGGATCGACTAGAAATTTCTTGATAACTTGCCAGTAATAAAAACACAAGTAAATTCACTTTAAAATAGCAAGAAACTATTTCATTATTTTTACAAATTCGCTCTTAACTTACCTGCATAAATTTTGTAGGATCTTGTTTGATCTTTTCATAATATTCTTGTCTACGTTCAGCTCTTTTCCGGTAATTGACAATAACTTTTCTTACCACTTTTTCTTGTTTACGTGCTTCATGCCACATATTTATTTCCAGCAAGAAACAATTTTGTGTTATGTATATATTTACAAAATGAACACAATCACAAGTGTATGGAGCTGAATTTTTTAAAGTTTAATAGGTTTGGTCACTGTGAATGAAGTAAGCTCCTACAAATCAACATGAAATGTAAAAATTCTCACAATTAGAGCTTTGGTTACTAAAACATCAATGACACAACATTAAACCCAAAAACAAGTAGGGTACTATGGTATGGCACAAGTATTCTATGTCCACTATATTGTCCAACTGTCCAATATGGCAACTGCCACCGAGACAAAGCCAGCTACACTTTGGCTAGCATGGCAAAATAGTCTCAATAATCTAGAAGAAAAAAGAAGCAAATCATTTTTGACTAAATGACTTAGAACTATAACATATGGGACAAATGAGAAGTGGGGGCTGAGTGTTATAATGTCCTAATGTTCTAATCTATCATATGCATCAAGTCACATATAAAACATTTTTAGTTGCAAAACGTGTTTAGAAATGACTGAAAAATTCATCCTGCAGTAGTTACATCAAGTGTCTAGTTTGCTTAACACCTTCCCTGCCAGTTGGTGAAGTGGTATGCCAAAAGTTCCCTACCGCTATGTTTTACAGCAGTTGACCTCCAAATTTTTGCATATTCACAAGTTAGCCTTTGAAAAGTCATTAAAGTGCAAAAATTCACACCACTGTTGTCTGGGAAGTGTGTAAGCATAGGAGTCGGTCTTGTGCTTGTCGAAGATCAAAAGTCAACTTGCCAATTTGCCTATGACTTTCCCTTATGCAATCTACAGTACAGTGCTTGAAATATTCAAGGAAGTTTTAAATATAACATCCTTTCCAATAACACAATATTCATTATGGTTCATGACACATACAAAAAAAACAACACAACAATTGTCTTAATAATAGAGCTGCATTTTTGTGAGCTTTTTTCTTTCTAATTTGTAACCCACCAACCACTTCATTTTTGCTAAATTTCATGTGCGAACAAGCACCTATTTGAAAAAGGCCAATCAAAGCAATTGGATATGCACTAAACAAAAAAGAATTCATTGATGCCTTCTGCATGAGACATGGATGGAAGGTGAAAGGCATACCCACCCGCTGCGCTTGTGGAGAGACAAACTTTGTGGATCATAGCCTCATACATAAACTAGGTGGCTACACTTCAATGAGGCATAACTCAGTGAGAGATTCTGAGGCACAGATAATTAATGAGAGAGGTCTGCAGAGATGTTCAGACCAAACCCATACTTCTGCTATACAATGAAACCGACTCTGAAAGAAAAGTCAACACTGCTGACAATGCAAGGTTGGATATGATCTCTGACAATGCAAGGTTGGATATGATCTCTGTGAAAGGACTGTGGAAAAGCTGTGAGAAAACTTTCTTTACATAAGGATCACACATCCTACCTCACTAGGGTTGCCAAATGCGTTTTGTAAAAATACCATTTTGCCAAGAGTCTAAGCTGTGTCGTGATTCGTAAGTGGCACAGAGAAAACAGAGATACAGTGACTATTGTTTTAAGCCAAAGTTACAATAATTTGCCTGTATTTTGGCTGGCTCATTACATTACGATTTCAGTGTCTGTGTGATGTGACAATCGCATCAAGGATGGCATCAAGAGCAGCAAATAAACTTCCTCATAAGGAACTGTCATGACAAGATTCACTACGAAAGTCAATATAATTTGAAGAATTATGTGTTAGTGAAAAGGAGAAGGTGTGTTATATGAAAAGGAGAAGGATAAATACAACCAAAGAGTGATTGACATGGAGAAGTCTTCATTCAATCCCCTTGTCTTCACAACAACTGGAGGGATGGCACCAGAATGCAACAGAGTAAACAAAAGACTGGCAGAAAAAATCGCTGAAAAACGCAGGGAG
>Ga0210059_1001199_pt1 | contig 38168 bp, 17 predicted proteins | sample Ectturendosymbi2_FD_188042 | JGI IMG/M metagenome (GOLD analysis project Ga0210059, IMG submission 188042) | Ecteinascidia turbinata endosymbiont from Florida, USA - Sample 2 (SPAdes) (version 2) | ecosystem: Host-associated > Tunicates > Ascidians > Unclassified | place: Key West, Florida... | reverse complement strand
TTGACAACGGAAGCGATCTTCAAAAGCACTTGACTTCTGTGCATGGTCAAGTGTCGAAAGCATGCACCGTGAGGGAGCTTCAAAGTTGTTCTGTCACCCTTGCCAGAAGTGGTTTTCGAATGCCAGCAATCTTAACCGTCACTTCTTTTCACCATCACATTCATGACTTGACAAATTGCCAGAAGCAAAACGCCAGAGACCTTCAGCGTCAACTTGTACTTCAGGTAACGTCAGGTGAGTTTTTTCAAGTAAGTCTCTTTCAAGTTGCGCTCGAAAATTCCGCATCTGTTGTGGTGATCTTGCACATTTAAGGTGGGGCGTATGACTGTATTTGCTTTTATTCGTTGCAGTGATTCGAGTACGGCTTTAACTCCGACAATTCGATCGGAAAATAACGAGCAGAGCGCCAGCAGTACACCTCCAAGATAGGTGTGTTTCACCTGAGCATCGCAAGTACGCACATGGCGGTGAAAATGTTCACTGGTCCAAAACTCACTGCAGCGCGGTCACTCTCATCGTTGACAGTATTTAGAAACGTCGAAAAGATAACTAAAGTGTGATTCATGCAAATTCACATACATTGTTCTTTCGTACTTTTTACGACTCAGCTGCACCACGGTTGCTTTAGGAGATTGATCGTCCAGTTCGAGCGCATACACCACAACGTAAATTTCAAAAATGTCTTCAACGTCGACCAATTCACGCAAAGTAACACCGGGAAATTTGTTTGGGTTTAAGACCCGTACATGACAGTACTGGTAAAATTTCTCTTTGGTTGCACGTTCACAATCGAGTGAAGCACCATCGAACAAAGCCAGGCATCGAAACAAGCACAAGTTGTCGTCATACACGCGACTGTTGCACTTAACCAGGGCGTGAAGTCCTTTGTTGTTAATAACGAAGGAGGGTAATTTCACCCCACAACCAACAGGGATGTCGGGTAATAGGCTGACAAAAAATACGATGTTGATAACTGTGACCAGAACCGATTTGGTGTCGGGTCGCTCGATTTTCTCCCTCATGTCAAAATCACAGATGTTTTCTAAGAAACTACGCAGATGGTCTTGGTTAGAGATCAGTACAGCGAAATCCAGCATGCGTGCGTTACCCAAGCTCCCGTAAAAATTACGAAGTTGATCAGTCTCGACATTTTTCAAAATGACTCCATAGGAACAATCGATCTTGAACCGAGTCCTTTCGCGGGCTGTGATATTTGAATGCACTTGCTCGACGTTGTCAGCGTAGCGCCGTCCCTCCAAAGAATAGTTGTACTTATTCTGAACGCGGTTTCCGGTACGCAGTTTTGTGCGAATCTGGTCCCGATTTTCCCACATGCAGCGACTGTAAAAACAACGAAGGTTTAGAATTTCAAAAAATATGGTGCTAGCGAAAAACTCCGGCAAAATTGTACTCACCTCAGAGGGTCATCGGCAGAAGCGTTGCCGTTTACACTGTAAAAGAAATATAATTTGTCAAGCCCGCGCATGATCACGCTGAAGAGAAGCAAGACCACTTGGTAGTGCTAAAAAATCAAAAACGTTTGATGCGAACAAACCTGCTGCAAGTGGGGGTGTCGGAAGCCGATTCTGAAACTGCGTGGCGTCCTTGAGCTTGAACAGACTTCGAGTGACTCGTCGCTTCACTGTTAAGCAAAAGGTATGTGTTTACAAACGAAAGTTTCTCTTTCCTCGGCTAGATGTTAGATATGAGGTACACATCTTGTTTTTGTGCAGTTGCTGCTCGGTGAAATTTTTCTGCTCTTTGCCGGGACCTCGCATCGCCACTGTTCTTGCAGTTTCCGAGTGCATCTGATCCAATGCTGTCTCATAGCACGATAGCATGGGAACGGTTTGAAACAGTTGGGACATTTCACCGGTTGCGCGTCTTCTTTCAAATGCACAGCGGCGGATTGCAAGTGGTGCTTTAAATTACAAGCGTTGGAAAACGTTTCATCACATTCCTGACAGCATATAACGTTGTTTCTTCACACCGTGGTTGTGATTCGACGGTTTGTCTGAAATCGCAAAAAATAAAGATAAAACTTTTGTTGCACCGTCTAGTTCGATTTGATAACAACCATATCCTAGCAAAAGGATCGATTCGCTTATGATGAAACAATGAAGTAGATATAATTGACCCGGAAGAAGCTACCTGTTACTGCTGGCGCTCTGCTCGTTATTTTCCGATCGAATTGTCGGAGTTAAAGCCGTACTCGAATCACTGCAACGAATAAAAGCAAATACAGTCATACGCCCCACCTTAAATGTGCAAGATCACCACAACAGATTCGGAATTTTCGAGCGCAACTTGAAAGAGACTTACTTGAAAAAACTCACCTGGCGTTAGCTGAAGTACAAGTTGACGCTGAAGGTCTCTGGCGTTTGCTTCTGGCAATTTGTCAACTCACGAATGTGATGGCGAAACTGAGTGACGTTTAAGATTGCTGGCATTCGAAAAGGACTTCTGGCAAGGGTGACAGAACAACTTTGAAGCTTCCTCACGGTGCACGTTTTCGACACTTGACCATGCACAGAAGTCAAGTGCTTTTGAAGATCGCTTCCGTTGTCAAAAAACTTTGCACAGATGTGACAACAAAACTCCCCTCTCATTGTTAAATCACAGGTCGACGTTACTGGAAGATAGGTAAAATAGAAATGAATGCTAAAGACCGCAAACTGCGCGATTTAACTGTTCAGATCGACCTTTTTTCTGTTGCAAAATTACGAAGCCGTGACGAAGCTGCAATCAACGACGCAGGATTTAATCGAGGGGGAAGGGGCTTCCTCAGACTCGCTTTTGCAATGGATCGATGCATATATTGTGACGTAAACATAAAGTGTTGCACCATCATCTGCCAGGTGAAGTTACCGACGGAAGCCAGTCTGCGACGGTTACGTGCATGTTTGTTTATACGATTAAAAACTGACACGTTTGGGCATGCCCTTTTGCAACACAGTCCGTTGCAAGTTGGGGCACAGGTGGTGTATTTGCTTATCGGATTAAAACGTGACATTCCTTTTCGCCACAGTTGGAGCGGTGTGGTGACCAAAGAAAAGTTGCAAGCTATTTTTAAAATGTGAAATTCATAATGAAAATATTACCACGACGCAAAAAAATATGAATAAAATATTACCATAACGTAAAAAGTAATAAAAAACGTTGAAAAACATTAAAAATATCAAACACACGAAAAATATCAAAAATAAAAAAATACTGGTTGGGGAAGGGAGGATGGGGAAAAGCCCTCTATGCCTAATCTGCCTGATCTCCTGATCTTCAATAATCCGTAACATGCCTGGCCTGACCGCCTCCCTTTACTAAGACACATGCACATGTGTGGACCGAAGATGTAGTGAAAATCTTTTAGGGGCCGGAACTCTGCTGGGCATCTTCGCTTGTATTTGTAAGCAACGATCCATCATTCACTGTATTCAACGATGAAGGTGGCGGAGCGGAGCTCCGGCAGCTTGGCACCACTGGTATGTACTTGGCCAAAATTCAACGGGAATTTATTGAATTCCAATAGAATGTAGCAGTGAAAGAAATACTTTTTGGTGGCACACCTGAAAACTTCTTGTCAACGGAAGGTGCCTCCAAAATTTTTCCACTCCTCGCAGTTTGTCAGTGGAAATTCTCACTGTGTTTGGGTCTATCTGCTGCTGCCGGAGGGTCGAATTGTCTCCTCCTGCAAGCTACAGTAAATGTAACACTCGGGCCCCCATTTAGCTTATACTTCAGTTTTAGTATCTTTATGATTTTCAGTAGTTGTTTTGCGTTTTTCGGATTACTTTCTGGTGATTTAGGGTTTTAGTATAGTCATCCACATCCGGATTCACCATCATTTCTCAGTTTATTTTCTGCGTGTTGCTAGCGACCCCTATCAGTGGCCAGTGGAAGCCTTTCAGCTACGTTTTCCCTCCTGGCCCAAACATCTAGTTACTCCACTAACTGCTGACAATCCGCGCTTTCTAAAAAAAGTTCATAAAAAACAAGTTTCGCATCTGTATGACGAATAAGAACCTTCACCACTACCTTCTACTCGCTGTCACTACCTGGGAACAAAAATTTAGATACTTGTCAAAAAGCACGAAATGTCACTGCTCCCACAAGCAGAACAATACATAATGCTGACAACATTTGTTAATATCTGTATCCATTTACAAGATTTTGTATATCCACATCTAATCGTATTAAATTCTCATATTATGCTTTTGTTAGAAAAATCCAAGACACGTCACATTTGCATGATTTTATGGCAGTGGCCGCACTTGAAAAATTTTGACATTTGTAGCTGTGCCTTCTCTAAAAATAATTGAGTAGCCATGATATAAACCTTTCAAATCGTGGTTATTCCCAGAAAGATCGAATGGTTCCGATCAACAAAAATAGCCACTCTTTGGCTTAGAAACGGTAACCACTTTTGTGTGATACCAAACGATTGTCGCCGACAACCTGGAGTTTTGAACAAATGAAGACTTCTTGGTGTGTGTACGCTATTCTTTACGTTTTGTGCAATCTACAGTATGTTCGAAACGAAAAGCAAATAACGGCATTCTAGATAATTTGAGCTTTCACGAAGATGTATTGATTACGGATAGCCAAACGAGTTCAGGGACATTAGTTTCAAATTTGGAAATTTATGGTGCTCATGGTGAAGGGCAGATTTATATACTTATTGTTGTTCTTCACTACACATTCAATGTTGTCTTTCCAACACAGAACCAGACCGACAGCATTAATGTAGATTGTTTTTCTGGATTATGAATATCTTGAGAATCAAATCATTGTTTACTCATTGTCTCTAATGTTGGAAAAACCGTACTGTGCATGATTCAAATATGCTAAATCAGAAGATAACAGTATATCTCAGCCCAACAGAATGACATATTGCACGATGTTGTTCAGCTCTGCACACTCAGTTAAAAAAAGTTATCGTTGTGTGCAGCTGTCTGACAGCTACGAAACCACGGCATAGCTTTGAAGAACTACCTCACATGGCAGTTATTATTTAGATTAGCGAAAAGGCTAAAGTTCGTGTGGACATCTATTATGGGCAAAATGACGTCATGATCCGTCTAAATAGGTAAACTGAACGATCTTATAAACGGACCAACAACGAACGTACGGTGGTCAGCAAGCAAAAGTCGCACCCCGTGCCTCATGATAATAGATTAAAGTTCAAACGTGCTAATTTGGCCGTTACACACTCTGAAACTTCAGTGTTATGAGAATCATTAATATTTGAATACAACAGCAATTCCATGTTTTTTAAAATATCCGGGTTTGGTAGTTGAAAAACACCTGAGTTTCGGGTAGTCGAAAATAGTAAAAAAAACGGGTTTCGGGTTCGGGAAAACCCGTTGGAAACACTAATCAATGCTGTGCTTACTTTTTATTTGTATTGCTCATTTACAACATTTGTTTATACACGTGCCCGATTTATTCATTTGCTTTTTGATTTTACAAGCTGACGTAGTTAAATTTTCACTGACCTAGTACCTAACAAAACGAACGTGCTCCATTTGTCTCATATATATGTCCTGTTTTCAGATATTAACCGGTGACTCCCCCCTTGGTCTGCGCAATGTGCTAAATTACATTGCTGTCTGTTATCGGGTGTCATTTGAGATAATCCGTTATTGCTGCTGCTAATGTTGTTGTTGCTAACTTTGCTGTTACTTTTCCGTGTATTTTGTTTACGTGTTGCGCTATTTAGTTGGTTCTTTGTGGGGTTTGATTCTACGACCTTGCGGTCCCTCACCCCTTAACAAAAAACTTCAATTTCCACACGAATCGGTCTACTTGGATCTCATCTCGTCAACATGCAGTGGTGCTAAGTTACGCTGTAACCGCGTTATTGCGCGGTCCATGCGTGTGTTCTTTCCTAGTGCCATATATCTAAATTTGTGTTCTTCCAAAGTAACGCTAGCGCAATATGTCTCAGCGCGTATTCTGCTTAGCGGCATGTATGCTTGAATTGTGTTTCGCTGCAGACAGTTTTTAAATGAAAACTATGTTACGTGGATTCCATCGAGAAAAACCTAGCAAATTTTGAAGTTGATGTAAATCAACAGCAAACTATGGAAATAGCTTTCATAATATTTGTTACATTATATTAGCAATGTGTTCAGGAACTCTGGAAATAGTGCAACACTCGCAGAAAGAGAAGCAGGCTGGTGGTTCAACAACTGCTTCCATTCCTCTTTAAATGCACCACGGGGAAGATCGACTGGACCATGGAAAAATATTGTCTGGAATTCCTGGAAAGGTTCCACCGTAGCATTGAAAGCAACTTCCATGAAAATCAGATGTGACTAAGAAATGTTAAGAACATAATGGATGTATTATGTTGCTCTGCTTTCGGGCAATCATTACCTTTACATATTTCACCACTTTCATTGTCAACATAAGAAAAGTTGAGCAAACAACATTTATCTTTTATTTTTTTCATTAAGTACACTTGTCACATGAGAAGATCACATACTGAGAACATTGCAAAAATATGTACGACAAGCAAAATTAATAGAATCGCAAAAATATTTCAAGGTGTTTGCATTCTCATGCAGTCAATTCACAAACAATACCTTCAGTTTTGAAAGGAATCTGTGACAAAATTTTCAAAAGCGCCGTCGAAACGTTGATTGATTTTCGAATTGTTTGCACACGTAATATTTGTCGACGTTGAGTAACGGAGCCGTATATCTGCTTAGTCGTGAGTGATTTCAAAAGCAGCTTAGTCGTGAGTGATTTCAAAAACACCTATCCGTCAATATTGCAAAATTTTCGAAGTTTTTTGATGTCATCAACAAACGCCATTGGCTTGCTGAAGTGGATGCTCTGGGAAGCGTTTAAGATCTGTGTATAACATTTGCTCTATTATGACGGGCATAATACTGAAATTTTTGGGCATAATACTGAAACTTTTAATACTGAAATATAAAATGGGGCATAATACTAAAACTTAAAGGGCATAATACTGAAACTTTGTTTTCATAACACTGAAAAGGGCATATTACTGAATTTTTTTGATTTGTTTGCAAACTGGACAAACATGAATGAAAACCTTCAGTGGTTACGATAATCTACAAGACTACAAGACGTTTGTGTGTGAATTAATTTTGCTAACACCAAAGCGCTGTGTTTTTATGTATTTTTTAAGTTAACCATTTTAACTGCAATATCTTTTTTCGAACGGGGAAACAAGAAGCATTGCTTCGCAAAAAGACAAAATATGCTTGTCGTCATAGGTTTTTTCTTATGATATCTAAATATATTACACTGAACATAATCTCTTGCGTTGTTGTGAATTCCGATTGTTTTGAGCGCCCCTTGTGTATGATAACTTAAAACCTATCAAACCCATTTTCTCTTGGGATTAGTGCGTTGATCAGACCATTACGATTTCAACAGTGAAGCGTCCTTTCCAACCGAGCCTAAACATCGACTGAGTTGTAAGAAAATCTCTACAGCATGCGATGATTTGCGTTAGTAGCCTGTAGTACTCGTTCAGCTAAGCTGTAATTGTTGCCATTCCCAACTGCAATGCAGTTTATCGCACGGCGTCTTCTTAGACTTTATCAAAAATCTTACAGTTTTTTGTTAGCGAAAGTGATGCTTTTTTATTAGAAATTTTGTTGTTTTTAATAACAATTCTGACTGCACCCTTCACTTCAGTTGGTTCCAGGCTCTAAGCTTACACCGTTGAAATGATTGCACTCCTCAGAAATTTGCTTTTTTAACTAAGTTATCTTGTACGCAATAAAATCGTAAATGCAAGCAAACGTGTAGGAAAAATTTGACATCTCAAACATTAGCAATTGATTGAAATAACTTTAAAATTTTGAATAAATTAAAAATTTAACCCAGCGTGTCTGTTGAACTTCACAACTTAGTTTGATTTCTGCTTCAGCAGCAGTCATGATTGCACGCAATATATTGTAAAGAGAAGGTGTTTCATTGTGCAAAATCTCGTGCTTACTAGGTTGTCTAAAGTTTTACAAATCCAAGGAGATTGATCCAGATATATTCGCACAAAAGCAAAGTGGGCTTCTGCATTCGGATTTCTGAATTGTTTGTTGCCATTCTACTGAAGCATCTTCAAGAGTGTATATCAAGTCAACTATCAAACCCTCGATTCAAAGTGGACTCTGTGGCGAAGAAATATTTCAACGAGGAAAGGAGCATTCGCAAATGATTTTCCTACACTGCCATAAATGAGACCAAAACAGAAGTAATGCAACCACACATCAGTTTCAAACCATCAATGCAAAAGAGACCCTGAGAGGTCAGACCAATTCAGAAAATTCCACAAGACATTTTTATGACGGTTGAAAATTATAAAGCCTACAGTTGCTTCATTCATGAGAACTATAAACGGCCATTGAATTCAGTACCTGTACCCTAGACGAACTTATGACTTGAACATTTCATACTGTGCAACTGTACTGTAGTTGACATTGATTGGTGAAATGAACTAGTGAACAGTTTATGCAAACATTGAAGAGAGATTAATATTGTGTGTAAGAACATTCTGTGTGAAAAAAGATAACATTCCGAGATGTCATTTTGACGGACTGTGATAATTCAATATTTTTTGAATTATATTTAAATCATGATTTTATGCATACTATTGCTACTGTATTTCAACCGCATATAAAATGAAACCACAGTCATTTGCGTCTCACCATATGGATAATGTTGCGATCGGAAAGCTCGAGCGGCATGTGCGCAAAGCTTCACACTGTGGCAACAAGCAACAATAGAGATCACATGCCATGATCACTCTCCGCGTACGCTGGTCATTACATTCAATCGTTCACATGTTAGTATCGGCAGAGCTTGCACGCCACGATCACTCTATTATTGCGTGTTCGCGCCACATGCATATGGGTGTTATTCTTCGCGTACATGCCGTTGCCGTTCCGTGGTGAATCGCACATTCAATGCAACGCCAACCGAGAGGTTGCAACAGATAATAATTAAAATGTCTCTCTGCAGTAATACCGCTGGTCACGCTCTTCAGACGTGTAGTGAAGAACAACAATAAATTTAGAAGTGTACACTTCACTATACGCGGTGCAATTTTCCAAACTTCAGACTAATGCCCTGAACTCGTTTTGCTAGCCGAGATCAATGTATTTACACAAGAACACAAATTAGTTAGGAAGATATTAATTCCACATAGTGGTTTGTTTTTTCATTTTGAGCCCTCACCGCGTCAAAAGAAATACATGAATTTACTTTGAATTACTTTGTATAATTGCTTTACTAAGGATTTTCGATTTGGTTAATTTCGGCTAACTGATTTTGTTTCTTTGAAAATAACGTGTGACATTTGGTTTTAACAATTCACTCAAGAAAGCAGATTGTGGACAAAACAAATGTGTAATTTGTAGATATACAAAGACTTATAACTTTAGCGAGCTGCTTGCTTCTGTTAGTAAATGGAAGGCAAACTTTGCAGTGTCGCAAAGAAGCGTTTTGTGACAAGGGATGGAAAATAAGTGACGTCAAACGCGACGTCGCAAGAACCACCGAAACGTGAGGCACCACGAACGGAAAGCGTGCTGAGAATAACACGTGTATATCCGTACTGCAAGATGTGGTGATAGTGTGATCTTGTCACAGTGATCTTGGTGTGCGCTCTCTAGTAATACTCCTGAACAGGTCCTACGAGAGCAGGTTATCGTGCCAAGACTCAGTAGGTACTGGGGCCCTGGTGGATGAAAGTACGCACGCTAGTTTTTTTGTAATCAAGCCCAAAATTGATGGCCACTTTCTCCAACTGCAAAGCTGGTAGCTACAACCAGTGTACGCTCTAAGACAGGGGTCGGCAACCGACGGCCCGCGGGCAAGATCCGGCCCACCAAGCAAAACCATCCGGCCCGCCGCCCCTTTACCAAATTGTAGTAATTGTATGGTCCGCTTAGTGGTATTACATTTTACGATTCTGCCCTTCTTGGAACTTCTTGTATTGAATACTTACAAGGAACTACTTACCAGAAACTGCACTTTACTATAAATGTACTTTATGTCGCAGATTGTGCTTTTATTATCAACTGTGAAAATCAGGAGTGAGTCTCATTAAAATGCCATAAATTCCCATGTTTTACGGACATCTTAAACAGCAAAGAGAACGGAATTGTTGGTGGAAAATTAGTACGGCCCGCCAGAGCTTCCAGAGTTACTTTTTGGCCCACGACCTAGGAAAGGTTGCCGACCCCTGCTCTAAGATCTTGACAATTGCAAAGTTGCCCAAATGGTACATTTAATGAAAATTTTCCCAAGCTTATGGCTGCTTTTGTGTTGGTCTTCTTTTTGTTGCAATATTTTGTGACTGTTATGTCATTCACACACCAAGTAACGTTGAAACTAGGGTACAATAGAGTTTGTGAAAAGCGCATACTCCACAGATTCCACACAACAAAACTGTAATAAGCCACTTGCAAGATGCCTTGTCGCATCTCACAGACGCTCGGGTGTTTAAGAACAACAAGTGCCGCATTTTATATCCTGATGATGCATTGCACATAGTCCCGTCAAATTCTGAAAAAACGCAACCACTTGCCAAAGTTGTCTAAGCTAAGTCTGTCTGTGTGATACATAACAGACAGCACCAGGCACGTAGCCACAAATTTTAGTAGGAGGGGCAAGCAACAACCGAGTTTCAACATTTAAATAATGCGTTGTGTTTTCAAACATCATCCACAAAACGAGCATTTGCCTGGTGTTTTATTCCTGAACAATTGTGTTCAGTTTTAAACCGGCGAATGAAAGGTCTGCGTTCATTGAATTAAGTTTTAATTTGATAGCGAAGTTCCAAGCTTCTACTTTGGATCAAAGCCACCAAACTTTCCTACAAAAGCGTTAGTAAAATCTCGATGCTATAAGTTCACATTTTGCAATTTGCTTTACTCTTTGCAGCCAATTCTGTGTTGCATTTGCACAAGAAGTCGTCGTGGCCGTCATTACGATTGCGTTTTTCATATTAGGACGTTTCTGATGTGCACCAACACACGTGCAATCGAAGCCGATAAGCGTCTTTGCTCTGAGGCACTGACTTGCGAAGTAGGCCTTCTACAAAACTTTCGCGCAATAGAGACGTGGATCCTGTTGTCATCTAATTTTTGATTGACTAACGGACCTATGTAGCTGATAAGCGTAAACGCTACTGTCTTTCGACGCGTTTAAAATAAGTTTGGATTTTTGATAATCCGTAAAATGTTTCCAATATCTTCGACTGATTCCGTAAAACCTTTGTAGCTACTTTGAACTTACTTTGCTTAAATTGCTTGATAAGATTGCTAAATTAACTGACTTCGTTGAGATGTACAATGGAATTAAACTTTAAAACAGTCGTAACTATAGTATTATGGAACTTATTTACCACGCTCAGCTGCATGTAAGGATAGCTTAGCACTGCATGCAATTAAATTTGTACAAATCAGAAACTTCTAGAAAATACAATAACTTGTCCAGGGATTTTGAAATCCTAATGGGAAGAACATAAGTTTTTATTTATTTAGTCACATGCGCTTCGCCAAGAAGACAGATTGCAAGCTCAGGGGTGAATATTAGGGACGCGAACCAGGCGATAGCCTCGGGTCCCGTTTTTTCAAAGGTGTTGTGCACCCCCTTTGAGTGTTTCGCACTTAGGTTTCGCACTGTTTTTCAAAAGGTTGTGAACCACTCCAGAGTCATATTTGAGAAGCTCAGAAGCAAGTCATATGTTTCTCAAAATAAGCACAAGTTATGTGAAAAAATAATTGTGACTGAATGGTCACAATACATGTCATAACAAACAAATAACTAGAATGAATGCTATTGTGGCTAAACAGCGACTGTAGCTTAATGTAAAAGACTTTGACATTGAAGTGCTTCTTAGCGAAAGTTTGAGCTTCCAGACATATAAAATGCATATCACTGCCCTATCCACGCTTTTAGTTTTAAGAAAACAAAATCTACGATATTGATTTGAGGCTACGTCGGACACTGCAAACAAGGAAAGGTTATACTCGGCGTTGTGGTCAGCTCCCGCTCGTGTCCGAGCACGGGATTGGTCTGCTGTCAGGACTTCGCCATCTTTGGTTGATGACGACGGCGAATTCGCTTTGAAGGCCCAGTCTGTAATGGAATAGGCGTGGGTAGTGGTTACATGGTATAGAAGGAGGGGGACGTGGTTGATTCGGTTTTGCGTGTCTTCGTTTGCGTCTGTCTTCATCTTGTTGTTTCCTGTCTCGAATGACTGTCTCGAATGACACTACACCGCCCTGGTTTTTCCTCTTCATGCTGCTCTGTCGTTGGCAAGCTGTTTGTCCATATACTTGCAGTACGCCAGGGTTATCAGAGAAGAATTTGCGATGACCTTGTAATGAAATTTACATCACCATTAGCGGGGATACAGCTAGCTGATGCTCCAAAACAGCTCCGAAAAACGTTACTCCAATTCTTTTCGTTTGCGGTCAGTGATTACAGACGGCTACATACAAGTTTGTATTGGATTGAAAGCTGAAGTAGGACAGGTTCTTTTGCGCAGTTTTATGGTTTGCACTGAATAATTTCTTTGGTTTTACAGCAAAGATTCGATTAACTCGAAAACTTTTGGTGCAAGATTTTGAAATTGGGGAGGGGCAACGGCAAAATGTTTTCAAAATTTTTGCAAAAGAATTTGCTGCCCTCCAGCAACGCACCTGGGTATCCCCGATTACATTCGGCGCGCTAGCATTTTGGGACGAACGCTTACTGGCAGTTCTAAGCAGGGTTATTTTACTTTAATATGACTATCGTGCACTGCTATTGTAACTTGTATTTTGCTACAGCTGTTAAATAATGTAAATGACTTAATATCAATTGTGATGTCATACAACCACAATGTGATGTAACGAATTGTTTTCTGTCTGTTGGTGGTATTTGTGTTCTTGCGATCAGATGTACGATCAAGAAGCACGTTACAGAAATGGAAGTTTGGCAACTTTATAGAGGGTTTTGCGATAGGATGAGGTAAAAGCAACGCCGCTTTGGTGTGTAAATATGATGCTCTAACTTCACGATCTTGACAGCGAACGGCAAAGCTCTGGCAACGTTGCCCTGTCTGCAGTAAATTTGTTCGTTAACATTGGTTAGCTACTTCACATGGTTCGGCGGAGGGATTTACTTCTCTGCTGCAGTTTAGTTATGACAGCACTAGGTGCTCAGCAACTGCAAGGAGTCTGATTAGGCAACCATAAATATAGGCCAATTTCTCAGTCCAGGACATAAATATACAATGCAAAGAATCCATACATATTCTCCTATAAGTCTGTTGATAACACCAATTTTGCAGCGGAAGTGCAGAAAAATGTTTGAAACTTGAACAAGACCAGGAGTTGTTAAAAAATTTAAAATAAAGACAATATTGAAAAGTAAAATGACCGCTTCCTTCTTTTTTTAAAAAATCCGAACGAGAAACATTATTTTCTTTCGTTGTACTGAGCAAAACTGAGCGTGCTCTGAGGATTATATTTCACAACAAGACATATACAGTTAAAAGTTATGATTGTTACTTCACACAAGGAAGATATTTTGCTGAGTACTAGTTTATTGAAACATACGAGGCAAAAACTTCGTGTAACTGGTGTAAGTCAGTTGCCGGTATAAGAATTAATCTCTTTGTCTCTTTGGAAATCATAACATGGTAGATGTTTCATCTAATTTCTGATGACTATACAAACAAAATACATAAGTTGCAACGAGGACCTCGGAAGAGGTGTTCGATATCGGTTTTCCTACCCTTGGCAAAATTTCTCTCAGAGGCTCTGCTGCTGAACCTGTAAAATGGTAGATGCTGATGGTTGTTGAGTCTTGAAGCAGCGTGAGGTGTATGGTGGGCTATGCGTGCAACCCTGAAAATTTTTGTTTCTGGCATTTTTTAAAAAATCCAAAAAATGCAAAAATTTTACAGTTTAAAAAAATATTATTAACAAAATTTTGAAACGAAATAAAAAATAATAGAAAATTTTGCTTGCGCTTTGTTTTTGTCAAAGAAGAAACGAATCGCTTTCAAAATATTAAGGAAAATTTTTCGGATTGTGGGCATTTTTGAAAAAAAAAGCGTTTGCAAATTAAGTCTTTTCGTTTCCCAAAAAAATTTTATGTTCGTTTCAAAAACAATTTCAACCGTAGAGGTGTGCTGCATTGCTTCTTGACTTTGGCAACTTCGCGTACTACATGTTCTGTAGTCTTGAATTCAAACCGCAGCGACCGCAACATACGTTTCCAGAAAAAAACTTTGAAATCGACCGGTTGATGAATAATGACATACGCTCACTGCCACCTTTCCTAGTCTTGTTGAGCCTATGGTTATAAAGCAAACGCAGTATGTAGCAAAAATAAAAAAAACAGGCCGATAGCGTTGCTACGGCTCACCTATAGCACTGCTCACGGCTGACGTATGCACGAACTACGTTACAGATCAGGCCTCGGCGGTGACACCACAGGAGTGTCGACCAGACCTGTTTTGCCGCTACGTAGATGACTTGTGTTTACTATTTCCTAACCTAGATTCTCTCAACAGGTTTTTTACCAATATTAAATTCCATTCACAGGAATACTGTCTTTACCAACGAGATAGAAACTAATAATTGCCTCCACTTTCTTGATGTTTTAATTGAGAAAACATCAACAGGTTTTATTACTTCTACCTACAGGAAACCCACCCATACAGATCTCTACTCAAAATGGTCGAGTTTCGTTCCGTTGCACAGGAAACGAAACCTTGTCAACTCTCTACTCCGCCGCGCTTATGACATTGCTAGTTTCTACAAACTGGTGTACACGGAATTTATGAAAATTAAGCGAATGTTATCTCGCAACGGATACCAACAATTTTTTGGACCGTTGCATTAAGAAATTCTTAAACAGAAATTAAGATATCACACAACAACGTGATGCACCGGATATTGATTCATAAACACAATGTTTTATTGATTAAAAATACAATCCAGAGCTGAATGCAAGCATCCCGTCGACGCCTCATGCATTTTTAACTTGTAACATAACTTCGTGCCTCACTCATGACGTCATGCGCCATCGCCATCGGCGAGTATCCAGCTGAATCATGTGACTACGCATGCTTCGCGCCACTGCGTCACTACCGAAACAGCCCTTAGCGTTTTTCATTTTTCACAGCGCTTTTCTTCTGAGTGACCAATAAGAACTTACAGCATGATCACTGCAGTTCAATTTGCAATGCACTGATGGTGATAACAGGAGTTATCGAAACGTTTGCAATATGTCGTTCATATCGTTCTCATTGGCCGTGATTTTCATAATATTAACCAAATAAAAAAGTGATTTATTGAAAATTAAATCTTTCTTGGAATAAAACATCATCAGCAATTTTTCTTCTTCGTTTATGTAAATGTAGTGTTGACAATCGAAATACTCTGAAATTAAGCAACAAGAAGTTGTGATGAAATAAGCGATCGTTTTTGCACTGGATGAATCATCGTAATCAAGAAATATATCAAGCAACATTCTAAAAACATATTTTGTTAAAAATATTTAAAAATGATTAAAATATATTTCATGATAAATTGACGGAAACAAAAAGCTTTATTTCTTTTAAGTTTCTCTGAATTTTATATGTCGCCTGATTTATAGAAGAAAGTTTACTCCAACGAAACGATTCGTTGTGTAAAAAGAAAGCTTTCGTTGGTGAACACCGCAGTGTTTCTCTCAAACCTTTTACGATCCAAACTATATACTACAACATCAAAACCATTTGAAAGAACTAGAGAATTAAATTTCTTAAAGCTTTCCAAGAATAATGCACTTTATGGAAGCACAATAAATAACCCACTAAAAGATTTTCGTGATTATTGCCGGTGCTCTTCTCAAAGGGGGACAAGAACAAATTATAAATGAAGTCAAAAACGACTTTTAACGATACTTTTGTTGCTGTTTTTGTTATCTAAGCTTACGTTAGTAGATTTCATATTACTGATTCAAATTAAAATCACATTGTTTGGAGCCTTGCAGGGCATTCAACGTCGTCTACAAAACTGCTTCCGGAAATCTTTCAGGAGAATTTTAGATAGATTATTCTTGAAACAGTACTGCTTTTCTTTGTCACAATGTGCAGCCTGTAATCATCATTGGAGTAGTGATACAGTCCAGGCAAACCATAGTGCACCGTGATTATTTTTCAGCACAGAAAGCAGCTCGAAGCTGAGCTTCGAAGTTAAACAAATGATTGTCTTCTGATCAACTTTCTGACGTTATTGCAGAATTGATGCAAAAAATTGATGGATTGCTTTTGTTTCAACAGTGCCGTCAATTTTCTAACAAAAGCATGAATGCTTCAATCGCGCAAACGTCATAAGACACGACCTGAACTGTTAGTGCTGTACATGTGCTCAACGAAATTCAAGGCTTCATTTCGACTGCTGATCACTACAGGCAACAATGAACACTATGAAGATGTACATAGTAAAAACATTTGTGAAAATTCATATCTTCGTGTATTTGAACATAAAAATCACCTCAAAACTTTACGTATAATCTTTTCCAGAAGACTTGACCACCAAGCAATGTCCAAGTACGCCACTCTAAACTTTAGATTTCATGACAAATAGATCCGTTACGTGTGAGGGCTCCTCAATTTGGAGACACTGTAGTTTAGGTGTTTGACAGGTTCCACTATTCCAACAAGGTACGATTCTCAACCGCGGCTTCGAAAGCTGTAAAGTGTCCCAAAGCACCATTTGTGCGGCCCTCAACAGTCTTTCAATAAAACCTCCAGTATTTTCTGTAACAGACTTTGTTCTGCAAAAAAAAACAAAACGTTTCAATTGACTTGTGTAAAATTTTCTTTAGTGTAGCTCTCTATCAAACTCGTAGGCCTGGGGTTGGCTCTCTTCAAGGAAAAAGGTTAAGAACTACTGGTATAAAGAGTAGCGAGCGATTTTAACGTCTTAGCTTTGCATTCATATGCTAACTTTAACCTTTTACTGAGAAAAAGTGTCTTCTCGTAATATCAGGGTCTTTCGCTGTATCCTTCACGGATTTGCAAGATACCTTGATTAAAATTCTACTCAAGCAAACCTTCAAACTTTGTCAGACACGAAAGTTGAAACGTTGCCTACTGATCCGAGATTCACTGATTTTAATGGTGCACTAAATATGTGCGCATTCACCCATAATGTAAAGACATATTAATTATTATTTCACAGACTGATATACAACTAGATGATGCGTACTTCAAATTGAAAAAATAACTTAATGCTGCATTTGATGTATTTCTTCGTAACCGGAACGGCATTTTTTGTGAAGTTACAAAAATTTTTTTCTCTACTCTCGTTTTCAACAAATCGTAAGTAGAATAACCATAAATTTCAAATAAATTTTTACCTCAAAAAAGAACAGCATTTTTATGCACTTAGGTTGACAGTCTCGCTTGAAGAAAGGCTGGCTTTTATTTTGCCAACTTCGTAGTATTTCGACAGAAAGAAAGAGCAGTTCATATCAAAGAAAACTATGACCAGACACAAGGGGTCTAGGAAAGTTTCATTTGCAAAAAGCTACATGTTCAAATTTCATCATGATGTTTTATATTTGTATGCAAGACGTGACTAATTAGGCGACTTCGGAAGCCAAACTGGTTCGTGCGCAATGTTTCAGACGAATCCAGACTTGCACGGAAATAACAAATCCAGACTTGCACGGAAAAAATAATATCCTCGTGACTTGATTTGTTTATAACCACTTTCCACTGTGAGCAATATGCATGAAAAATATAACGTGTCTCAGAGTGGTGCAAGCACTAAAACCACGCCGAATTTAATGCAAAATCGTAGTTGAATGTTTATAGCAGTTTATTGAAAGCCGTGTTTCTGCAGCTGTGTGAATGTTCAGACGTGAACTCAAGCACACCACATTAAGGATACAGCCCCTGCAAAACAAACACTATTGAGAGGACGGTCTGAGGCTCTCACGAACAAAATTTGACATTCCTTTTGGGCTTGACATCACTCAAAGATGAGCTGGAATGTGCTTGCTTTATGAATGTCCCTGGAATGAGTCTTTAAGTGTAGGAAATGGGGATAAGTAAAGTTAAGTGGACGGTATGGGGATAGGTCAAGCTGTGTAAAGCCGCAGTAGCTAAGACTAGTTGCCCAACTTGGTATGGCGTGCATGAGCACCTGCAGTCATAATTCAGCTAAGTTAATTGGATAGCGAATTGCCTTATCCTCTCGACATCAGGAAAAGATTAGAAACTCACACTCAGATGACTTTTAATGATTAACTGCTTACTGCAACGCTAAGTTCTTGTGTTTTGAAATGAATGCAGTTGAGACGAAGTGCTGAAATATAAAACAATTCATTTTGTTATATTTGATCACTGCAATTGGTATTTGCAAAGGGTGAAAAGTGCCCAGTTTTTCCGCCATGCCTTTGCCAATAGGTGATGTTAACTGGCAAGCAAAAAGTTAGCAAGTCAAAGACGTTTCAACGTCCTGGTAGCTGCAAGCTTTCAGGGAATGAGCTGACCGGACTCTTTTTTTCTTTTTGAATTTGAATGTTAATATTATTTCCATTTGATTGAGGTTTTGGACTGAGGACGATTCAATATTAAAAAATTTGTTTGATTGATTCGCTTGTGTCACTTTAGTGGAGAACGGTTACTTAGAAAGTCAATGAAATGCGTTATTGCATCACTAGATCTGAAAAGATGCACAAAAACAAAGTTGATGTCTTCTTTGGGACTTTGGGTTTTTTTGCCATCTTGCTGAAGCACCTAGAGCGCCTATCAAGTCAAATGCCAAACGTATGTTTCAATGTGACCCTGTAGCAAAGAAATCATTCAAACAGGAAACTAAGCGTTAACAAATGCTTTTCCTGCTTTTTGAAGGATACCAAATCAAATATAATTGATCGACACAGCAGGTGCAAAGCATCGCTGCAAAAGAGACCATGGGAAACCAAACAAATTGAATAGAATTCACCAGACATCCGGTTGACACTTTCAATAGCATGAAGAGCACGGCAACTTGATTCATGAGCCATGAGTGACCATTAGTTTTCATATTTGTAGGTTCGCTGGGCCTCACGTTTGATTTGCAAAGCTTGTACTTCTAAGTTTGTTTGTGACATTGAAGCATTGCATCGGTATTAACCAAGCACCTCGGATTATTGAGAATGTCGGTTGAGTCAAACTTTAGATGCATTTTAGATGCACCGATGTCTTGTTTTTCTGAAGTAACTTCTTAAAAAGTTTCTTAAATTTTCTGAAAATTCACGCGTATGCTTATTATGCAAACTTTTTGGGAAAATTGTTTGTTTGAGTGCAATGCGCATTATCCATTTTGTTTCAAAATTAGTGTATTTTTATATTATTTCACATGGAAATGGGCATGTGTCAGGCATCGCAATTCGTTAACCATAAATGCAGTGAAGAACAGAAATATTTGATTTAGTTGATGAAACAGGAAAATGGTAATGGTTTATTTATGCATTTTTGCCACTCACATCACGCAACAACACTAATGCTGCAAGAGGAAAAACAACAACATCAAAGAACAGAAGTTAATTTCATGTTGATGAGAACGTCAAAACATCAGAATCTCCAGTCTTCGCAAATTAATGATTTGTTCTCATAGGTTCAATCACCAGAGGATGTCGAAAGACGACATGGGTCAAGTTCTCATCCAGTCCTGTTCCTAGCACAACTAAATTTTTTAATTGAAGATGTTTCGCAAGTAGCAAAAGAAAAGTAACAAAATCCATCGAATCAATGTCGCGTAACATAAGTACCTATATAAAACAACAAAAAATCAGTGGAAGAAAAACATGACAACACACAGGGGAGTGAGTGAGCAAATGCAGAGATAAAAGGTATAGGGAAAAGACGGGCATCAAAGCATTTTACAGAAAAGTGACGAGCATATGAAATGAAAATCAAGAGCAATTATGCATTCTCTGCATTCTATTGAAGCTCTGCATTCTATTGCGGAACACCGCTGCACGGCTACAATTAAACGAAGTTGCCGTCCCGCAACATTTTTCATATTTGAGAGTTGGTATAAACACAAAAGGTGTTGCAAAGTTTTCTCATATTTTTACAAATTGAAGACTTTACTATGTTTTTTCAAAGATAGGAAACATTATTGTTTGTTGTAGAAAGCAGCAAAGACAATTTGCACTCAACAGATGCAAACAGAGTATCAGGTCGAACATGCTCAGACTACATGTATTTTTCCTGTTAGCGACTGTAACAGTGATATATTTGGATTTTATTGTCTGGTCGGAAGGTCATTTGCAACAATGCAGCTACGTCACAATTCCAGTGTGTGATAACAACGTCACAGTTACGCCAAGCGGTGTAGCTGGCAGCACATGCAGGAAAGGCGACGTTGGTCCTCCGGGAAAGGCTGGACCGACAGGGAGCAAAGGTGAAAGAGGTGAAAAAGGCGACACTGGACAAAAAGGAGAGCTTGGAGATCTTGGAAGTTTTGAAGAAGAAGTTCGAGAAAAGTTCAAATGTAAGAGAAAACATTTGTTTATCAAGGACCACTAAGAGGTCCAAAGGCTGTAACACTTTAGGCTGGTTTTAAAAACTGAATGTAAGATCCTTTATCCACAAATGCCAAGCATAATGAAAAAGGAGCTTTTATCACATCAGCCAAGGAAAAAGTAACATTCGTATCCAAGGCTTACGAGTGGGGTGACACAGGAGATACATCGTACCCGGGCCCAGTAGGTACCGTGGCCCGGGAGGATGAAAATACGAACGCTCAGTTTTTCCGTAATCAAGCCAAAAGTTGATGGTCGCTTTGTCCAATTACAGCGCTGGTGGAGGTTATCTATAACCAGTGCTGTCTCTAAGATCTTGATAAATGTGAAATTGCCTAAATGGTATAGTTGAATGAAAATTTGCCCAAGTCTTCAGCACCTAAAGCTGTTCCCACACTGTGTTATGCGTACCACTTGTAGTATGCGAAGTTCTTCCTGGTGGTGCGCGAGCAACTTATTCAGGTTTACTAGAAATCAAACAAAATAATAGTACATGAATGTAAAGGATCTTCTGGTTAGCGTGGTAAACATTACTTTCATTTACACCAATGAAGCAGAGCGCGAATTTTCACACTGAAATTTCACTCTTTGCTTCATTGGTGTATCCATGTACTGGAATGAAGACATTTTTACATTGTGACATCATAAGTTTTGCAACTTATCACTTGAATAATAAAATTAGTTAGTTAGAAGTTAATGCAAGTTTATGAGCAAGTGGAACCGCAGCAGCTTTTCATGACAAGGTCGATGACCGCAGAATAAGAAAGCGCAGACCTCGGTCAAGGCCGCTCATTTAGCTTTGAACAAGTTACAGAGACAATACTGAACTGTTACGTTGCAAAACACGCTAGAGTAACCAGCGCTGGATTTAGGGGGGACCAAGGGCCCGCCACCATGTTCATGTGCATTGCCATATGCACAACATGTGTGTGCGACTAAGTAATTTTTATTAGCGAGGAAAGTTTGTTTGTAGACGCTAAGTATCGGTCGTCCAGACGGCAGTATTTCACTTGTATTGTGTCGAAACAACTGTTACACTTGTTTTTCTGAAAGTCGATCAGGTATCTGAATTCAGTGAATGCAAGGCCAATCCTCGTAGAACGTATTAGCTTTCGTCTCTACTAATTTCTGGTAGATATTGCATCGGCCTTCCTCAGATTTGTACAGGTCGCATATGAGTATCATTATTGAGTAGGGCTGCCATGCATCTTCTTTTTGGAGTATATGTTCACGTTTTTCATGAGAAATGAAATAATCGCAGAGGACATTCAAAAATGACAAAATATCCTCCTTTTCACATTTCTTATTTTACATACTGTAGCTATAATCAATGGCGTAGCTAAATATTTGAGCGTGAGTGGCAAACTTAGATGAAAGGGGCCCACTGGCCACTGTACGGGGTCCACTAGCCAATATTCAGATAAAATTTGAGAAATGATGAATCCGGATGTGGATGGCTGAACTAAAACCCTAAATCACCGGAAAATAATCCGAAATTCACACAAAAACAACAATCTACTGAAAATCAAAAAAATGCTAAACCGAAATATAAGTTAAGTGGAATACCGGTTTTTACATTTACCTTGCCAGGGGCAATTAGCACCTCTGCCCCCTGTCAGTTACGCCACTGGCTATGATATACCGTAAAGCTGTCCCGACTCCAGGAACGGATCCAGCCCGTATGGTTCAGGAGGGCGATTTCAGTAATGTTTGGTAGCCAAGTCCTATTAAGGATAGGCTATTATTTTCCAAATTATGTAGCGAATACTCTTTTCCGAATTGTACGAAATCATGATAAGTGAAGTAACTTTTCGTTAGTTTTCGGGGGGCGATCGCGCCAATTGCCTCCCCATGGTTCCGCCCCTGCCCTACTGAACCGCAACAAGATACGAGCTGGTGGCGTAGCTTAGTTTATTGTAGGACCTGCAAGTTGTCTATTTAATCTATGTTTTGTTTAAGTTAATTCTCTGCTGGAAAGGCGGAATGCTTTCACATGAATCGTTACATAACAGTAATAAATCTTTTTACAATATCTCAATGACTTTGGCATTAGAGTGAGGACTTCTGACTCCATTATAGGTACTGTACTAGCATTGCTGATGAACCGTGATACGATGATCAGTGTATTGTACATAGCTTAGTGTAGTACTCTGTAGTAATTATAGCTAACCGTTATTGCTAAGAAATGAGGAAATTCGTCAGAAGTATCCCTTTTGCAGAAAATGACTAAATGATTTTGAAGATGAGTGAATTACGTGTGGTTGCATTTACAAAGCTCTTTGTTTTGCGAATGTTGTTTATATTGACTTGTAGCAACATTATAAACAGACTCTTCATAATTCAAACGTGTGATCTGTAGATATGGAAAGACTTATGACTCCAGAAAGCTGCATGACGTCATCTGTGTACGGAAGACAAACTTTGCGGAATTGCAAGGAAGTGTTTTGCGACAACGGATGGACAGTATGTTTACAGGAATAAAATTTTTTTAGATCACTTCCATGGTGTTTAATCATTAGGTGTACAACTTCATTTAAGAATTTAACCAATTTATGGACTTTTAATAAATTCCTTATAAACAACATTCCCATTAAAGCTGATATTTACAGCACAAATCGACAGGCACTTGGAAATAGCATGTTCCTGCCACAATGAAAACAATTGGCTAATTCCATATCATTTCCAGCATGCATCTTGTCTTGTCACAATTTTTGTGACTCGCCTAAATCAATGGTGATATTCACACCAGCAAATAGAAGCTGGCTAAAAGGATGTCCTTGCAAGTTAATCTAAAATCAAGAAAACAAGCAAGCCGACTTTTCTTATACATTTCGAAATGCTTGAACACTTTTGAAACACAACAGAGCTTTTTTTCGATTAGAAAAAACGCAAAATTAAATTTATTTAAATCAAAGTAGTCAAATCTCAAGTGTTGTTGTAAGATATTGCTTTAGACTATAAAATTCACTTTGAATGAAGCAGCAAGAGCTCAACTTTTACTCAGGATTTCCGCAAATCCTGTGTTTAAAAGCAAATTACTCCGTGACAAAGGTGGTGAAGCACCAAACCAGAGGTCGGTAAGCTCTGCTCCAGTCCGTCCAAAACCATTCCCAGTTATTTATTATTGCAGGCGGCATAATTGTATTTGCTCCGGCGCTAGAGAAAGGACAACCCTACTTTGGATTTCCACTATTCCCTTTGTGTCTGTTTTGTAGCACTTGCAGATGTGTTCATGCAATCCTGGGATTCTGTTTTTTCCAATCCTTATAATGTTACTTTTCGTCAAACTGACTCTCTTCCTAGTGTGTATACTAGAACGAATCAGAAAGTTGTCTACGGGGTTTGTGCTCATGCGGTGGCAGATAGGTTTGTGTTGCGTAGTCACAGTGGAAGGGCCTACGAGAGAGATATCGTACCTGGGTCCGGTAAGTTCTGGGGCCCGGGAGGGCGAAAGTACGCGTGCTACGTTTTTCTGTATTCAAGCACAAAAATTCTAGTATAAGCCGGTTGCAGGTATAACAAATAACCGACTTCAACGTCTTAGCATGACAGCTGTTTTATCCATATTTGGATTATTAATTCAAAGCCGATACAAGTTTCTACTGGGGATCCAGAAGCTAAAAGGACCCGGTATCGGTCTTGGTAGTCCTGGTAAAATTCATCTGGAGGCTCTGCATTATGGTGCTGGTGTTTTGCCACACTTCACTGTGGGGTGCCTAGATGCTGAACATTCTGCAATGTACTTATTACCAAGAAGTTCTTTTGCAAGAGAAAGCTGCGCTCTTAGCTGATCACCCTTATGACAGTTTTTTTTAACTCGTCACTGGAACAAATCTCCAAGAAGATGCAACATCAGGTTTTTCATGGAACTACTTTGATTTGAATGAAGCCAACTCATCTGTGGCTGAGAGCTTCAATGCTGTGTGATTGTTGTATTCATTTCTTTGCCCGCTGTAACACATTTTTATCATTTTTTTTGTCTTTTATGTTTTGAGTACGATCGGCGTAATGACGTTCTTTTGCTAAACTCATCACTGAAACCTGATATTGCATCTGTCTCCAAAAATGCAACATCAGATTTCTCACGCGACTAATTTAATATTAAATAAAGTCAACTAATGTATTTCTGAGAGGTTTGATGCTATCTGATTGTTGCATCGACCCCATGTCTCTGCCCAGTACAACAGCATTCTAATATATGACCGATTATGCGGGTTTTGCAGTGTTCGGTTTGGTTCAGAATGCAAATTACAACGTGTTTGTTTCCCACTCAGCCTTTGGCAGTGGGTCTGACTCGCATGTGAGTTGCAAATTTAATGAACTAACACACTAACACGTGTACAAGTGTTTTGTCAAGCGTTAAAAGTAACAGAGCAATAGCGTTTTAACGTTAGCCCAGTGTGCATACATCGAACGGTCTCCAAAGCAATGTTCTGTCTCGGCTTTTCTGGCAAATTGCGTTGCGCGGCTAGTCTGCCTACCGCGCATGTCTTCAAGAAACTTCGCGTCGGACGGGTATGCAATAAACTAAAAACAGACCGTCTTTGGAAACTTTGTTTCTTGTGATCTAGTGCGGTATCCTAACCCCTGAAGTGGCGTGGTAGTTCGAAAAGGCTGTTGACCTCTGCATTATAAGGACTAGATATTATTCTATAGTTGAGATGTCATAACCCATCACAATAGCAACAGACGTTTTTCTCAATTTAGTTTCTTATGAAACTTGCAAAATGGTGATCATATAATAAACAAAATTTTGGTAACTTTTTAAACTTCTCCTTTCTCTTTTAGATGGTTGCCGGTTTGTAATCAAGAATGTACTACTCCAAATAGGGTAGCTGCCAGACGCGCAAAATTCATCAATTAAATTTCAAAGTTTTCCTCGATATTTCTGTGTTCAGACTGCGTGTATTTACAATATATCAAGACCACTCGCACGCGTTAGCTATCGTTCGAGGTAAGCTTCTTTGCATGGGATCACTTGCCTCAGAAATTTTTGGTATTGGTGCTAGAGTTCTTATGAAACTATAACAATAAAAATTTGAAATGAAATCCCAAATATGGAAGTTACTTTTGTCGCAGTCTTTAATAGCCAACCTGATGTTAAGTCAATTTCACAAATTTAATCCAAACTATAAAAGCCAAATATGTTGCAGAACCAGCCAACAGGTATAACACAGTTTTATCATTATTTTATCTTTTATGTTTTGAGTACGATCGGCGTAATGACGTTCTTTTGCTAAACTCATTATAAAAAAAACTTTTATTGTAAAAGCCAAATGTCAGCAATCTCACAGGTCATCCAACGTCGTTTTGACGGAAGTGTTGATTTTGATGTTTACTGGAACGACTACAAAACTGGTTTTGGAAACCTTTCAGGAGAATTTTGGATAGGTTAGTCTGACGCTTCTGTGCCAATTTTCAAAGAAAGCCTGGGCAATGGTATTGGATGATACAAGTGCATGTAAATCATATTTCTTTGTGGCAGACAGCTTGTTAAACAAATCTCAAAAATACAACATAACATGGATTGCAAAACTTCACCAAGTTTGTGGGTAAAAACATTTGGTTTTTCGTTAACTGTAATTCTAAATCTATTAGCAAATATGAAAGAAGATGGTTAATTTTTATTCAGAAACCCGCGTTAATTACAAAGCAATTTCTGATTCTTACGGAGATATTTTGAAACTACGTTCTATCAATAAACCACTAGCATCAACGCAAGTTTGTGCTATTAGCAATGTAAAAAATTTTCGTTACAGGCTTAGACACCATCCATGACCTCACAAAAGGAGGTAACTGCCGACTGCATGTAGACCTATGGGCTTTTGACAACACATACGCTTTTGCAGAATACAGGTTTGTTTTCATTATCAAACGTTACAAGTCACGTTTACAGAAGAGTTAAATATTTCTTCAATTTCCAAGGCAAAACGCTTTCTTTTTAGACAGGAAAAAATTATATTGATTGATTCATTGCTGAACATATCGTTGTGCTTCAGCTTCATGGATTTATTTTTTGACACAAAGTACAGCAAGTGCTTGTTGAACCATGCACAAATTGCTTAGAAATGCGTTTGCCTTCATTAACGCAATTCGAATGAACATAGCGGTTTCAAAAAGAAAACATTCATAGCAATTGAAGATTCTGATGGAAGCCATTGCTTGTGCCTCAGTACCATCGATAGTTGTCTTTGTCATAAATGGCTTTGCAGCGTTCATTAAAATTATTTACGTATTCAACTTTGAATTTTTTCAGAACATTTCAGGTTGAGAACGAAAGTGCCAATTATCGACTTCATGTCGGAGGATTTTCAGGCACAGCAGGAGACAGCTTCACTGGCAGCCACTCTCACCATCTCATGATGTTCTCGACTAGAGATAGAGACAACGACAACAGGTTGTGCTTGCAATAACTGTATTTCCTTTACTTTGTTAAAGGTTTTTCTATTGTAATTGACTATATCAAAAACGTTTTTTAGAGACACACAAAGAAATTTTTGACGATTAAGTTAATATCAGATTAAACTGCAGAGACTGCCGCGTAAAAATTTCCCCCTGCTGATCGATTCACCACACCTACAATTCTTCAGAAACGCTCGCTGTCCCAATGGAAGGGTTTTAGTGTTGCCTTGGAGACGAAAACGTTACTGAAGTATTATAGACAGAACCAGTGGTGCACCAAGGGATTCCCGTGCCCAGGGACTAAGTCAGTTTGGGCGCCCCCACCCAACACATTTGTGGCAGCGTACCGTATATATGCGTAGAGCGAGTTGGAATAAACGGGCGTCGAAAGCTGCCTCGGACCCCGCATATGTTTGTTTCTAGACCCATCTGGAAATTTCACATGTCTTTCACGTCAGGATCTTTCAATCTTGGAAATCATTAACTATCGCAGAATATCGAGTCTAATCGTTTCGCGTGAAGCTATCCCCACTTTGAAATATTGGTTACGACTGAACATTCAAGCTATTGTATTGCGACATTCGGCATCGCGGTAATACGTTCGACGTTCGAATTTTAGCAACTAGTGAAAGAAATGCAAAAACCAGGAAAAATGTTTTACCGATCATCTGCAAAATCTGCATGAATTTTAGCACCAGAATTTTATGAGTGAAGAAATCTTCTGATAACAGCATAAAATTGGCCAGAGTTGCACATTGTTTCTTAAAGCACGGGATTCTCATAACCTTTAAACACGAAGAGAAGGACCCAAAGAAGGGCCAACCATTTTTTCAAAATTTGTGAACAGTTATAAAGCCATATGAACTCATGCTTACTAATATTTTAAATGGCCATGCTGCTTAATCACAATTGAAGCTCAACAGCAAAGCAAGTGGGCCACATGATGAAGGATCGTAAGAGAACAACTTAATTTCCATGTGTAGCCATAAACTCAGATACATTTACCATCCTCGATAAGTGCTAAAGCGATCAACAACAACCTGAACAAAACCAACAAACACGTCCCCCTTGTGGAAACACACTTGTCCGAATAAATAACGGGAAGTTAAGTATCGTAACAGTTCTCACCGCTACCCCTGCAATTGCAGCAAGTAACAGTTAGTCTGATGAATTTAAGTAACTTCACTCCACAGGCAAAATAAGCAAGGAATCAATTACAAATTGTAATAGGAAATCGATTTCACGTAAAACTACGCATCATCAGTCCTTACATCTTATTCAAATAGAATGTTTTATTTGAATAAGATGTAAGGACTGATGATGGGTATTTTTACGTGAAACCCATTTCCTATTAAAATTTTTATTAATTCCTTGCTTATTTCACCTATGGAGTGACGTTAATTGAATACAGATATGAGCAAGTTTGAATCATCGCAAAAGATGAAAGCAGAGTCCAATCGGATGATTCCTCTAAAGCCTATAGAAAACCTTCTAGAGCTTTTAATTGTCTGACGAATTTACTGTCACATAAATTAAGAAAATCTAAAAGAACCTAAATAAATTTTGTAATAGAAAACCTTCCAAATTTAGAAATTTTGTCAAAACCTGCAAACAATTTTAGTCACAAAAGTGAAGAAATCGTTTCTCATACAGGACACAGGGTGGCAACATTTAGTTTTTGCAAGGGGCCAAATCTAACCTGGAAAAGAACCAAAAAAAGCCAAAGGGCAAAAGAAAATTTTGCGGCCAACATGTGTTATTTGGGATCAACTATCTGAAATTTGGCCCCAAAGGGCTAACCTGACAACCTGTGGACGTTGGATTTCCCAACGTCCACAGGTTGCCAGGTTAGCCCTAACATTTGACGTTTGTTACTTATTACTTAACACTGTCACATCAATTTGGAGTCCCAAAAATACTGCGCCCGGGGCAGATGTCCCCTCTTGCTCCCCCTAGATACGCCATTGGACAGAACAGTGATTTTTAGCGAATTCACAAAAAACAACCCATTTCCGTGTTGCGTCAAAAGTTGTTAGTTTATTTGATGCAACATGAAATAACCGCTCAAACTGCGATAATGGACACAAGAGGAGGATGAAATGTTTTGTAACCGTCAAAGTGATATCAGCTGGGTTTTCATGGACAGCGTGAACACAACTCTCGTCTGACAGTAGTTATGAGAATGTCACGTTGTATTTTTCGATGTTGCGCGCTTTTGACAACCGCTGCAATAATGAATCCAGACCTGTTGTTCGGGGGTAGCAGTCAGAAAGGAAAGCTTCAAAAGGTGAAGGGCGTGAAAATGAAAAAGCGTCATCAATCTATTTTAGGGGTGGTATTTTGGTAAAAAGCACAGACACAAATAGCTATAAAAATTCAAATGGTTTTAAGTGTTTTCTTCTTGCGCTACTAACCTTATCATTACCAATAACGATTGTGGTAATGAAGCTGCAGTCGAAACGCGGCCTATGTTGGGGCTTTTAAATCCTATATTATACTATTGTAAGTTGAAGTTATCCCCAGATGCTATAAACTGCGAGGGCATGCAGTCTAGTCGTTGTTAGAATGCTGGTCTTGTCTCTTGACAAAGCGAGCTACGTTTTCAGTTGCCAAGCCGAAACAAGACTGAAGCAAGGTTCACAATGTTGAGAATGTTGACAGATATGCTAGATAAAGTAACAATGACTTTATCAAAAAAGTGACTCGCTATAGGAGCAGTTCATACAACAGCACATAACAAACCGCCGTCCGCACGCAGACGGTACAAACGCAAGACTTTATGAAAACCGGTCAGATCAAATCAAATACACGTGAAAAGCGAGGAGTCAGGGTTGACAACTAAAGCTCAAGGTTTGCTCTTACCTTTCGAGTAATCACCCGACTGCAGGTCTCTGCTGTATTTTTTGTGCGATGATTCAAACTTGCACACATCTGTATTGAGGTAAACATCCCGCACAAAGGCGACACAAGTGAATTTATCTGCAATTTATTATGGGAAATCGATTTCACTTAACAGTACGCATACTCAGTCCTAAAATATAATGCAAATAGACATTTCAAACGCCTTCAAAATGTTTTGTTTTGAAAAAATCCTTTGAAACGCCTTGACAAAGTTGCAAGAGACGGATGTCTAGGGATCAAAATTCTCTCAATTAAGTGGTTGAGGAAATGTCGCACAGTGTTTGTAAATTTCCAGAGCAAAGAAAAACGTTTTCCAGGGAAAAATACACAAAAATATCAGATCAGATGGGATACCTAGTGTTAAAGAGCTGAACTGGCAAAAGTGTTGATTAAGGACGAATTGTAGATAGTATTGTAAAACGTATAAAGGAATAGTGGTTTTGAATAATAATATGGTGGTGAGCACTTTCATGTCATGGACATTATTTTTAGCAGATTTGAGAATTACTACACAAATCAAAGATGCTACATCTGTCTTGTACGGAAAACAGTAGTCTTAGCCTGTGCTAAAATTTGGTTAAGTTGCGCAATATTCAGGAAATAGAGTCTACTTGCAATTGCAACCGCGTTAGCACGATCTGTGCGTGTGTTCTTTGATCGCGCCACGTATCTATCTTTGTGTTCTTTCCAAAGTAACCATGTCAGCACCATTTGTACGAGTATTTTTCTTAGCACTATATAACTATGCGTGTGTTCTTGTTAGCGAAATATATTTAAACGTGTGATCTGGTTAGCGCCATGTACGCGCGATTGTGTTTCGCTGTGGACGTTATTGAACCGAAACTTTGTTATGCCGTGCAGAAAAATCAACCACATTTTGAAGTTGGTGCAAATCAACAGCGAACTATGAAAACAATTTGCTTAATATTTATTACGTTATATTAATTGCTTATTCAGGGACTCTGCAAACTGTGCAGTATTAGTAGGAAGAGAAGCAGGCTGGTGGTTCAACAACTGCTTCCATTCCTCTTTAAATGCGCCATGGGGAAGATCGACTGGCCAATGGAAAAATATTGTCTGGAAATCCTGGAAAGGTTTTTCTGAAGCGTTGAAAGCAACTTCCATGAAAATCAGATGTGACTAAGAAATGTCAAAAGAATAATTAATCAATGTATTATGTTGCTCTGCTTTCGAGCAATCATTAGCTTTACATCTTTCACCATTTTCATAGTTATCACAAGAAAAGTTGAGCAAACTGCATTTATCATTTCCTTCATTCAGTACACTTATAACTTAAGAAAATCATATACTGAAACAATCGCAAAAATACATTCGACAAGTAAAAGTAATGCAATCGCAAAATTGTTACAGATGTTTGCATTCTCAAGCAATCAATTAACAAAGAAAACTTTCAGTTCCAAAAATAATTTTATCGTGCCTAATTGTTCTTATTATGGGTCGTAAAACTACTTTTGCTACAACACACAAGCGAATGAATGTCATAATGCAAACAGTGCAGGGCTTAGGGGCCAAGCGAAATGTTACCACCGGCCAGAATTTTGTTATGATCACTTCACAGTTGAAAAATCAAATTGATGCCAGAATAAAAGGCACGCGACTCGAAGGCCGACCAACTGCAGAAAGTTCCTTATTCAAAGCGAACGTTGTTAAAAGAGAGCATTTGTTACATAGCAAGTGTTTTTCAGGCTGCTGTGCAAACCTGCAATTCACGCAGGCTCGACGGAAATTCTACGTCTCATCCGTCAAACGCAATGTGTTGATATCACCAAGCATTCGCTGCTGTTCGCACCAGTTCAGGTCGTTCGAAACATCTCGGTGTTAATGCTGCAGGGATTGGTTAGAATACTTGCATTACTTTTAGGAATAAAATTGTAACAAAATCCAATCAATTTATTACAAATTGTGACCCTGCGTCTCAATATTTTCCTGCGCGCGCCTTGCCCCACTGTAAAGACTAAGCGAACTTTCGCGAACAATGAATGCATAAAGTTTGCACTTGACAATACGTCATGGAGGTACGAGGCACAGAACAAAAATTTGGACACGTAAAGGATGAGTTAGCGCAGAATGCTGACGCACAGAAGTAGTCCGGGTTGGGAGAAGAATGCGTAGAACGCTTGTGCGCAAAAGCATGTCCCGCTGGTTATGTGAATCGCAATAATTGTTTATTTCCTCGCGCTTGATGTACATTCAAAGCGTTACAACAAGTAAATCGGGACCAGAATGAGAGAGCGACAGGCTGGAATGACCGGGTGAATACTCAGTTGACGAACCAACTGCACAGCTGTTGTGGTGAGAGGCACAATATATGTCAAGACAAAGGGGCTGACATACAGCTACAATGGCAAACGATGCATAGATACACCAAGACTAAAGGTACTGGCGTATACGTATACCTTACACAGCAGTGAAAGACAAGTTCGCAGTGGCAGATACGAACAAAGTGGGCTCTTGTAAGACAGAGTAGGGTGCGCAGCGTACATGATTTCTGGGTTTTTGACCTTTGGCATTGACGTAACTGACGGGGTCAGGGGTGCGAACATCCCGCCTGTCAAGCTAAATTTACAAAAATGTCCCGTGTAACTTCATGTTGGTATTTAGTGTTAATTGGGTGTTTAGTAAGTCCTTTTTTGTGCGTTTTTCGGATGATTTTCTGAGTCTGTTTCGCTTATTTCGGGCTTTAGTATAGCCATCCACATCAGTATTCACTGTTATTTCTCACCTAGTCTTCGAGTGTTGGCTGGTAGGCCTCTACAGCAACCAGTGGAGTGAATCCCTTTCAAATAATTTCTCCCCGGCTCAAAACTCTATTTCCGCCACTGCCCTTCGGACAGGCGACTTTCGTCACGGTTGATATCTTTTGATGGTTATGTGCGGTCCCATCTGCGATAGTGCGGCGCACACACTCAGCGAGTTGTGTACAGAGTTGCCGCTCTGTATTAACAAGTTTCCCCTACAGTCAGAATGAAAAATCCCTACATTTCCCTACACAATCTGAAACCAAAAACACAATCATCATTAGCTACAACGTCTAGCCTTGAAACAGGACATAATATGTATGTTGCATAATTGAGAGTGCAGGATGAAACTTACATGATATGTAAAACAAGCATCATTAGAGAAAATACCAATGCGTAACCACATGTCAATTTTTTTCAAAAAAATTTTCTCATTGTCTTCTAAAATTAGCTAGCACCTTTGGCAATAAATCTTAAGGGCAATCCTCCTACAATCTACAGCTAGTTGCAAGTCACAAGGAAAAAGTCTCATCAGTGATAGCATCAACAGCTTGAGAACTATCACATTTTTCAAAATACATTTTCATTGCTTTGCCATGTAAATGCACAAGTCTACTCTTTGGGTGACTTCAAAGTCATTTCAAAAATTCTCACTAACTTAATTATTGAAGAGGGGTCGAACTCATTTTTGCCACATTTTGTGCTTGTGCCAAAAATGAGTTTTACCCCTGTTGCAACTCTAGCCACTAGAAAACTTGGCCACACTGCAGTGCTTGCGTCAAAAATAACCTAGCACCGCAAGGATTTATTGCCTTCTAAATTGGAAAATGCGTTTGGCAAATGTACTAGTGAATTGTTGACGAAACACGTCCATAAAGTATCACACAAGGTAGAAACAAAGCGATAAAAATTCTAAACACGAAAATCCTTGCGGATCCCTAAAAAATAGCGATTTTTCCCGTAGGGATTCCCTACTCACTAGAAAAAACTAAAAATCTCTACTGTAGAGATTTTTCCCTTCGAGTGGCAACGCTGGTTGTGTACTCTTCGTTCTGCCTACAAAGTCGTGTGACTAAGCTGTACCACGGGCGAGCTACTCCCTTCAGGCAGATGACCTGAACACCAGCTAAGGGAGTTTCGCATGTGTGTGGTCACCAGAGATGATCACGGAGCCGGAGTGCCGGAGTGGACTCCGGCCGGAGTTTGCATTTTAGGCCGGAGCAGGAGCCGGAGTCAATGTTTTAGGTTCGAGCCGGAGCAGGAGTCAATATCAACTTCTGGGCAGGAGCCAATCAAATTGTTTAGGGACTTATTAAAATATTTGTAATAATGCTTGCTGTTGTCAAACAGAATGGAATTAATTGAGACATGTTTTCTAACTAGCATCAACATATATCGCAAAAGTGTGACACTGGGTGGGAGCAACGAGCATTTCACCACTAATGATGGTTTCAGAAGTTAGTGCCTATGGAAAATACAGTGTGTAAGTGACAACGCTACGCAGTTTGGGAATTTAGGAATCCATGCCGTAATTATGAGAATGTGGAGCTAAGGATGTGAGTAAAAGCACAAGACACATGACAAAAAACAGACCATAAGGAAAGAAAAGTGTGTAAACCTAATATTTTCATGTTAATATCAACACTAAAATATTGAAGTTCGTTTGAATTAGCTAATGTTTAACTAGTGGGTTCGTTTAGCTTATGTCCCAGGCAGTTGTTACAGTAGCTACAGACTGGGTAACCACCCTAAACTAATTCTTGCCACAACGTCAGACTGTACCGTTTGTAAAGAATATTTATAGCACACGTTGACTAACATTTAAACAATTTCTCTGACAATAAGTGCACACTTTAATGGATGAGGAAACAATGCAAAAACTTACGTTTCAAATAGAAACATTAGTTTTGACAGTCCATTCAAATTGCTCATTGTAACATAGAGCGTTTGTTTTTAGAGTCATTTTTCCAGTTTCCAGTTTCAGCATAGAATTGTCTTCGAGAGAGTCAAAAACTGCTCCGGTTCAACAGCATGTTTCGCTGTGATTTATACGTTAAACTTATGTTTCTTTTAACCAGCCGTCCATGAGCTTAGACTCGTGAGGGTTTATTTTAATGTTTGTTCTTTTGTATCGCTCTAACAGTTTGTCCTACGCATAGACGTACTGGAAGTCTTTTCCAAGCCATATTTGGTGCTCAGGTCTATTGCATCAACATTTTAGCCTATGCGGAGTCGCTTAGAGCTCTTGTCTGGCTATATTTGACTTGGGTTCCATCTTCTGAAAATATTTCGCAATCCCGAGATGATGTTGTGTCGCTCCAAAGTCTTCTATCTTGTTTTACTCTCGTTATTATGTGTGGGTTTGTCGGTCGTTTATTCTTTGACATCTGTTGTTCACATACCAATATGTCAATCATGTGAGTTGGCCAACCATATTGGCTTATGTCATCTGTTGTCGTCTTTTGCAAGAGGCTCCTTGTTGGTCTGCAAGCTTCATTGCAGTCCATCTGCAACTTGTCGAATCTTTGGCCGTATTTAATGAAGCTTTTCTACAGAGTATTTCTTTTAGTGTTTGCTCTTCTTCTTATGCTTCGTGGTTTCGCAAAAGTCTATTGCTTGCTACTAGTTTCGCGTGTTTGTGCTTTGAGCTTTAAATTAGTGGCTCCTAACAGAGTGTTCACTTTTGCCACTGTTCTTCTTTGGCATCTAGGAATTCTTTCAAAGGTTTCATGACTTGTGACTGTTGTCCTTACAAACTTTTATATTTCAACTTCTGTTGTGGTGACGAAGTTACTTCAACAAGTGTGCCGAAATGACCTGTTGGAAGTAATCGTAATGTACATAGTACAGTAGACTATTTATTCACATCGTGCAGATTTTTAGTCTAGCCACCGCTTGCACAGTCCAACTTCTATATTTTCAGTATTTTGCACTCCAACTTCCATATTTTCAGTTCAGTATTTTGCAACCATACTGAACAAATTTGGGTGTTTGCGCTGGTGATAGTTGCAGCTTTAATTGAAGGTAATAACCTACTAGGCTATATTTTTTGTAGCTCTATTGGCTAATAATAAATTCAAAAGGGATTGTAGCCTAAGTTATGCGTAATGTTCATCTGATTAACTTTTTTGTAGGATTTGCTTGCATATTCATTTTGACGGCTCAGTTTGGCACGGTCATAGTTTAGAGTTTTGTCTGAACACATGGTTAAAGTACGATTCAATATTTGTGAACAAGTGATCAGCTCCTGATCTTGGAGATTTAAAATGAGTCTTTTGTGAAAATTGAAAATTAGCGTTCAATTCAAATGATTGTCATCTATCTGGTTAAATGTTGAAGCTTGAATTACTTAACTTGTGTTTCAACGGTTACCACTTCATAACCTGAATTATAGTAGAACCTATAGCTTTAAAGATGTTTATTTCATAAGCAGCGTCTATTTTGCCTCATGAGGCAAAAAGTGTTATGAAGTTATTTTTTAAGGAGCTGAACCTGAACACAATTGTTTAAAGTGATCACATGACAAGTTCAAAACACATAACAAGTTTGGAATGCACAGCTGACCGTAATGTCTAATTTAAGTGTTGGCAAGTTCGAAGGGGCTTTTTGTCTACGTTGTGCAAAGAATAGGCTAAGCCATAACTCCAAACCTCAACATGTTGTATTTCTCTGTATTGTGCTTGTCACGTGACCACTTCAATCATTTGTGATCAATCAAAGGCAAAATAGCCACGACATATATTTTACCTCATGAGGCAAAATAGACACTATCTTTTTGATACGAGTTACTTGGATGTTTTCGGAGTGTTAACAGGAGTCGGAGTTGAAGTTTCAAAATTTTTCGGAGTCGGAGCAGGAGTCTTAAAGCCGGAAGCAGGAGCGAAGTCGGAGTCTGATAAATGTGACTCCGCTCATCTCTGGTGGTCACGCACAGATATGGTGCGATGACTTCCGTGTGTTCGGGTCATACCCACGATTATATAAACGGTACTTGCGGCCTGCCCGCCTTGTGCTCGACGTTAACGTGTGGGTGGAAAGCACAAGTTCACTCGCGGAGCCGCCAATGAAATGCAGCATTTATTACGGTGGTCACCCAGCTGCCGGCTCCTTGCTCAAGCGAGCGGTGATGGGCGCCACTTAACCACTCGTGACACTGCTAAGTGAGCAGAAATGTGGTTGCAATGAAGCTGACCTTAAATTTCTTTGTTGGTTTCTCGACATGAGGACAAGTACATCGGGGTTCACACTGAAGTTGAATGAAACATTGTTTGTAAATATCGTGTGGTTGATTTCATTGAAAAGCTGGCTAGTTTGCAATACAATTCGCTTGTCTGTTATTTTTTGCAATGCACACTCGGCAATTATACATTTGTAATTTATGGCGGAGAAGAAAAAAATGTCCGCTGGTTTGTAAGAGAGGACTTTGAAAGAAATGTTGACAACCACTGTGGTAGTTCTAAGGGCATTTGATTTTTCACATTTTACAGAAGGAATTGTTGAATCGAAGGATCTAGTACGATATTAAAATTTTTTAGGAATACTTTGGGAGTTTGCGTTACGTAGAACTAATTCAAATAATGATACAATAACGGTCAACCGATCGATCCGTTGAAAAAACATTTATTGTCTCACAACAGAAGGCCATCCACATGGAAACGAAAATATTTTTAACCCAGCAGCCACCGAAAACCGATTTTCAGGCAATAAAACCATTAGAAAAATGAACATGAAAACTTGCACAAAATAACAAAGAGAGGTTCGGTTTGAGTTATTGAGAAACATTTCGTGGGTGCCATTGCCCCTCCGCCACGTTTTTTGCGTCTTGTAATTGTTGTCATCGAGGCATCATGCTTTGTTGATATGGCCTTCACCACTCTTTTACCTTTCCAGGCCAGAACCATAACTTTGCCGTTGTCTCTGGCAGTGACATCGCCACTTCGCATCCTGCCTGGTTCCCGAATTTCAAGAGGCTCGCCTCGGTGTTTTCGAAGAGTTCCAACGGTGTGAACTTTTTTATCCAACAAAGATTCACTCAAAGCAACACTGTTGTAAAAATTATCCATGTAAAGTGAATGCCACATTGACGTGCACGCTGGCGTGAGTAGGGCAGTCACAGTTTCCTTCAGAGTTTTAGAAGTGCCGTGATATATGTCGATATTCCAGCAATATTTCGTTTTTGCGTCAGCCAATATGTATGACTTGACGCCATACTTGACGGGCTTATCTTTTTGATAAACTCTAAAAGATAAACGCCCCCGCCACTTCATCATTCCCTCATCAATTGAAATTGCTTCACCCAAGTTGTACAGCGAGCGCCAGCGTTCAACAATCAAACTGTAAACTGGCCGGATTTTGTACAGCTTGTCCTCTGCATTTTCATGAAGTTTGGCGTTGTTATTGAAGTGTAGGTAGGTCGAAATTTGCTGGAAACGATTTCTGGTCATAACAGACGGAAAAAACGGTGTGACTAGCCGCCCGTCCCGACACCAGTATGACCAAAGCCTGCCATTGTTTTGTACAAAGCCCATCATCATGATCAGGCCAAAAAATTTTTCA
>Ga0210059_1001198_pt1 | contig 38171 bp, 31 predicted proteins | sample Ectturendosymbi2_FD_188042 | JGI IMG/M metagenome (GOLD analysis project Ga0210059, IMG submission 188042) | Ecteinascidia turbinata endosymbiont from Florida, USA - Sample 2 (SPAdes) (version 2) | ecosystem: Host-associated > Tunicates > Ascidians > Unclassified | place: Key West, Florida... | reverse complement strand
TGATTCTATTTTTATCATTTATTATTGGCACTCCGATTTTATGCTGAACCACCAGCGATTTATGGATTTTTAGGGATTTTTTGGTACTGTTCTAGGGATTTTTGGAGTTGCATTTGTGAGAGCCCTGCTTTTAAACTACTGTAGCTGAGATTTGATCAACCTTCTTAATTTTGTTTGATTTGTTGAAAAACGCCGTTTGCATTCCTTGCCCGATTAACAATAATTTTGAATTGGAGGCTCCATTGCTCCAGTAGACCCCAGCAGTTATTCATTTACCCCCTGGCCATTCAATGACCCTCATTCGATCCCGTGACTGTTTATCGACCCCTTGGATGGTCCAGTCGAACCCTGGGGGTCGATATCGACCACTTTGTGAACCACTGTATTAAACAAAGAATATTAGGCTGCAATTTACGATAGGCTTAGGCCTAATCAAAAAGGCAAACTGAGTTTGATACAGACGGGTCTGTGTTTGAACACAACAAACTCTTGGGATTTCATATGCAATACACTGCGCTTAAAGCAGGGTCCCGTCTTTCATGATCGTTCACACTATATTATGAGAAGCTTCATTCCCTGACAGTGAAAAAATTATGATTAGGTATAAATATTTACTCTTACTTGTTAGGCTCTTTTCAGATTTTTTGGAGCAAATTTTAACCCAGTCTTTTTGAGGTATTGAAGTTGGTTTGAAGCTTTTTTCTTATTTACACATTAGAGATGCTGGTGGGGGCCCAGTGAAAGCACAGCAGTCTACTTACACATTACAGTTGCTGTTGTGGGCCCCTCCAAAAGCAGAGAAGCCTACTTACGCATTACAGTGGCTCTTGGGGGTCCATTTGAAAGCGGAGTACTTACACATTACAGTGGCTGTTGGAAACGGAGACCCCCTATTGAAAGCAGAGTATATAATTATGATGTGCTTCGGAAAATATTGTACGAGCAGATAATAAGTTTTTCATCAAACGTGATGAAAATTTACGCGCGAACACCTCGAGGAGGGCCCCTAAGAAGGGAGCCCCGTGGCAAGTGCCTTGCTTGCCTCCCCTTAACACACCATTGGCTATTAATCGTCTTTGTCTGTTTATTGATTTGTTTTGTTTGCCACATGACTAACTTTTACATTCAAAAGCTCGCAAAGCAAAGTGTCGCTTTTCTATCCTCATAACACCTAATATAACCCAAGTTTAATGGGTCAGGGTTAAGACACAGAACAAAAATCACAGAAGGCTTGGAGCTATTGAGAACAGCATTGTCATGGTAGGCTTCAGTAGCGCTGTTTAACTGCTTACATTTGTTATAACGTTTTCGTGCAAAATAATTTGTTGAGCATAATCCGAAGGAATCATGTGCGAAATTTTGAAACTGAGCTACGAAATTAACGAGTAATTGCATTTTTATTGCCATTTCTCAATATTGTGATACGCGATGGCGATGAGACCATATCACGATAGAGATTGTATTATTCCACTGATCATCGAAAGCGCATATCGTGAAGTATGTTTTACGAGTTGTGAGTGGGCTTGTTGATGTTTTTTACTCATTGTCATCTGACCACGGGAGAGGCGCTAGTGTGCAACTACGATTTGGGAGCATTTCATTCGCTATCGCGAACTCGTAACTGCGGTGAAGCGCGTCCATGTCTTTTGTACTTAAATGCCTTTTGTGTTGCAGAAACGCTGCGTGCACCAGACTAGTGGTTGTATAAGAGTAAATCGCAAATTTTCGCTTTCGTCAACCAGCCAAAGTTCCGCGCAGGAGTTTTTGCATCAGAGACAAGATAAGGTGGCATTCTCTCGTACTTGAGCAAGCGAAAGTGTTTTCGTTGCATCCATGGTCAGCCATCTTTACTACAAACCCTAAAGCAGGCGCTGTTATTCTGTTTCTGGGACTCGATATTTACCTTCAATCCTGCACAACTTTTGCATAAGATGGATTGGTTAAGTGCAATTGTTCGCCTGAACTTTTGCGCGGTGATGAGTTTTACGCGCGTTGTTTCGCGTGAACAGGTACCAAGTTCCTACGTAGGTGTGTGTAATCTTGTCTGGCCATGTGCTGACTGGTTAGTGCCTAACGTTGTTTAGAGGCTAGAAGCGAGGGTGCTAGAGGTGATGTGATAGCTCTACATTTTCTTTCAGTCAGATGGTGCAGAGCTATCACATCACCTCTTTAAAGCGGTGTACAGGGCAAACCTGTAAAACTCCATTCTCGACCATTGCCCATGACGTCAGATTCCCTGCTTATTAATTTTCAAAGCAGCAGATGCGGCATGAACAAAGAATGGCGAAGTGCAGGTGCTCTCGCGCAAACAGTTCATTACAGTTCATCTAATCGCAGTCGTGTGCGTATTATCGTGTCAGGATCTGAAACACAAGCACAAGGCCCCGATGGAAGCGTTGAATGTATTGTGGAAAACAACCAAATTGAAATATACGCTGTACCTCATTTTGCGCAAGAATGCGAACGATTGCATTATTTTCTTTTGCACGTACAGTAGCCTTTATCAAGCTTAGAGCGCATAGTCGTCGACGGCGGGGTTTATGGTCAAGGTTGTTGAAAATTTGTGATTACTGTTCGTTTTGTTAGTGCCACTAGTACAGGGGCGGAGCCAGACCTTCCCGTTTCAGGGCCACTGGGGGACCATTCATATCGCAGTGGGTCAGCTAATAAAACACGTTTAATTTAAAGAAAGATTTTAAACTGTTTTTGTCTGCCTGGTATAATATATGTTACACAAAGGCAAAACAATGGGTGTGATTTTAAAGCACATTCCTATCATCTTTTTTACATTCAAGATTCGTAGTTGGTGTCATAGCCTATAAGTCTTATTGGGGACACATGACAACAATCTCTACATTATTATTATTTGTAGGCTATTACAAAATTTTGACGTGCTTTTCTCTTAAACCTGAAAACAGAGAACATAAGCAAAATAGGTCACTTTTTTCACGAATCGCTGGGAATTCGTAAAGAAATTTACTCACACTCAGACAACTAGCTCTCTGCTGTTAAATGGACAGAGTGGCAACGTTACTCAGCTTTTCAGCAGGCATGCGGCTTCCGCAGTGTGGTAAAAGCTAGCGATTGTTTTTGAAGTTAAACGGGGCGTGATTGAGCGTAGTCGCCAATTGTTGTAGCCTGTTGCGTTTTAAGGTTTTTGCTTCGATGTGTCTGCACATGGTCCACATGTATTGTGATACCAACCAACTTGAGGTAGCCTAGCTGACCTTGCGCATTGTCACTCCGCGTTTACTGCCAGCTGTTGAAAAGGTCGGTCTTCCGCAGAACATGTTGAATGAGGTGAATTTTCTTACTGACTTTCTGCTTCTAGCTAGCACTGCAAGTAATGACTGCGGCTTAGGTATTTTTGTATTTAAAACTTGCAAAATCGGGTATCTTGACCTGCAAGGTCATACCCGCGCGTTAGTTTGCTGCAGAATTGTTTTTTCTACTGTATTTACGTGTTTGTCCCAGACGTAAAGTCTTATCACTGGTTAGTAAACTCAGTTATTTCTGGAATTCCAAGGTTGAACCAAATCATTTGAGGTGGGTTAAACCTGGCGAATGGAAAAAGTTGATCATGCCTTTAGGTTAGCCGCTGGCGCTGGGTCAATGATGGATAAACGTGTTGTTCTCGCGGATCATTTGCATGACCCGCTGAACTTGGTCGGGCCGTTGGAAGTTTCAGTACAGTTGGTTTTAGCTCACATTTTCATTGGCATGAGCGTACCATTGAGTTTGGCTCTGTAGGCCACGATTCGCCATCATTAGGCAAGTTATTGGAAGTTCTGCGAGTGAAAGTAGTTAGCGCTAGGCTACTGGAGATTCTATTTCCATAACGCAATGCAATAGCGTAGAGGCGGCAAGTGCGAAGTTGCGGCGTATTGACTTCGGATTGCGGACCGTCGACTTCTTTCTAGTTCCTCATTAGATAATTCAGTAGGGAGTTGTCCTAGATTTTCTGCTGGTGGAGATCATCAAACAGGGTTAGACAAAAGGCTCTGGTGTCTCAGCATATCATTAGTCCTTCAATTGCAATTTAGATTTTATCCAATATGATCAACTTCTTAACTGAATAAATGGCACTGTGTAACGGTCCAGGCCAGGTGATCCCAGTGTAAAAATTACCGAGTTCTTTAAATTTGTTAAAAGTCAGTACTTGTGCAGACTGGCAGTGGCATCAGAACAATAATTTATAGTTAAATTAGGTAATGTGGTATTTGAGGCAGAATATGCGATCTCAGATATCTTTTATTTAATACTGTACAGCTTTTTGTCCATTAAACAGTAAAATGCTTTTGATATTTAAACATATTGTTCCTCATTCACTAAGGTGCATTGCTATCTCAACCACATTCTAGGCTGTTCAATACTGTGAGATCAGCTAATAATAATGCTGCTGTGCATTTTTTTTAAAGAGAAACCTGAGCTGCAGCATAAGTTAAAAGGTATGATTCCTGATATTTTACTTCAAGTCTGTTTTTAAGTTTCAAATCATAATCACCATGTTTTCTTTTGGAAGCAAAGATGATCAATTGGCTTCCTTCACTAATGTAAGTTGGTATGACAAAAAATACTGTAGGCCTATTTGTAGTTCTTTTTTTGCTTTGCTCGTTGTAAGGTTTGAGATGGCTGCTTGACAATTAATCAATTATTCCTTGATAATTTACATTGTTCCTTGCGTACTTTCCCAGTATGATTCTGAGCAAACCTTGCTTTTTGTTGTAATGTGTTAACTCAGTTTAACACTTGCTTCTTCCTTGTGATGAACAAAATAACTTTTTCTCAGACAGAAGGTTTAAGATGCAGTCTTGTCAGTTGTTTTGCTTGCTTACTTTGTATTACCACGAGAAGTGCAAACAAATAGTGTAAATGTTTTATGTACTTAAAATATGTATCATGATGTTGTGAGAGGCCTCTTTTGTGATACTTTGATACATTATATATGATAAATATTACAAAATATCCATGTGATTTCCTAGTCACTGTCATTGTTATTCTCCTGCGTAGTGACTGTATGTGAAATACACAGTCAGGCTTTTTGAAACCTTTTGGTCGTCATTCCACAATGATAACGTATTGTGCTGAAGTGCTGCTTGCTAACTGTAGCATGCTAATATCAACTTGTTTAAGTGAGGTAACTAAGTAACTCAGCATTCTAACAGAGATCTGAATATAAATGTAACAGATGACTTTTGTTATCTCTTTCCTTTTATCAATCACTTGTTGAACCAATGCTATATGCATCTGATGGTATTATTTATTCCTACATGACATGACAAATTTTATTACTCAACTGACTGTGAAATTTGTAGCGAAAGATTTCTTTGTCAATGTCAATTAACTCACCTTTTTTAACTAGAATAATTATGTTTTTTGTTTGGCATTATTATCTGCTTGCTACCAGTGTGTTTGTTTAGATTGGTGTCTGATCACCGCTACATACAAAGTCCATAGACATGCTGTAAAAACATGTCGATTATTTGATTGATTTAAGTGTTTACCTATAGATAAGGTTATGTAGCTGCTGTTCAACTGAGGTAATTCACTATTTGTGTGTTGAGTACGCAAAACTACTATTGACTATATGTTCAATGTAGTTGTCATGCCTTCTAGTCCACAAACAGAATAGACTGTAAATGTCAATCCTTTATAACTTTTATATAGTGCAATAGGTTTTAATGTTACGCAAACTCATTCAGTAGTAGTGGTGTTCTTCAATATTAATGTGTACATTGCCACTTGCTAGGAATTGCTTGTTCCGATGTTACTTTGTTGTATTTTTGCAAAATGTTGAGCCAAACTGCCATAAGGTGTCAAAGAGCTAGTTTTTTCAGTCATTTTTTGGTCATGGACTGACTTTTTTTTGAAATGACTGAAAAAAAATGTCGATTAGGTCATAATGTCCAAAAATATAGACTAGTGAATACTGTTACAGCAAGTTTCAATACTATCATGGGACAAATAATCAAAATGTCTCAGTGAAAAAAAACTAGTAATAAAAAGTATGATATTATTTATACTCCTGCAACTTATTTCATGTTTTGAATTCATCTGTGTATGTGCTATTCAGAGAATGGAAGAAGAAAATCAGCCTATTTTGGATTATGGAAAGTCTTCCCAAGCTGGCATGGCAGACATCGGTGGTGAGTTACACTGAAATACTCTCTATGCATTGCCTGACCCTTTGAAATTTTGTGCTTTCATGTACAGAACTAGTTTGTTCTTTGGAAAGTAATATGTCTAGATAAAACCAATATAAGCGTTTAAGGGGATTTAAGCCATATGCATCAATGAAGACTAAGTTGTAGGAGCTACAGCACATGATTAGTTTTGTAAAGAAAACATAAAATTCCACATTCATTAAGCTGAAGGGAAAAAACTTAACATTGAAAGAGTTTTTCATTTTATTGAGTTGACATAAAAGGTAAAATTCAAAGGTTTCAGTTTCATGCATACTAATATAATCTGGTGACAGTGTTAACAGAGTCCTGAAATGTTAATTTAACATATGTGGCATTGTGAAAAAGCACAACATTTTGTATGTCTACCATGTATGGTGTCAATCATAACTTGCTGTCACTCTGGCATTGCTTTATGTTGTCAAACTCACCAACCAGAGACCAGTATTACACTATGAAGCAAATGGTTATAATATGTATTTGCAGACAAGTTCATCAAGTCAAATTACTCTAATATCCATTAAAGATAGTGGGAAATTCTGGCAATATGTAGGTTATGAGGTAGAATATGTTCTTTCTAGTGAAAAGTTTTTGCGACATCATGTCAGCAGCATTCTTACTGTCTTTGGCTGTACTTCAATAAGAGCTGAATATGTCCGTTCAGTAGATTAAAAAAGTAGGTACTCTGTAAAAATTGTGTCTGATTTATTGACTGTAATTCCTTTTGACAGATATTTTGCTTTTAAAGCCATGAGCATTTCTACTTAAGAGTCAAGACCTATACTACTTTGTTTTGGAAGTTGCTATTAATTTTTTATAGGAAATGTTTTGATATGACCTTGCAAAATGAATTCTTACAGCGTTACTGATTAACTTTTTGCCTACTGAACCTGAAGGAAGATGTCATTGTGGTTTGGGTATTGAGTTTAGTGCCTCTGATGTGTGCCAATTTCTTTTGTTCATTTGTGATATTGCATTGAATTCCTTTTTCTGTAGAAGTTTGTTTCCTAGTTTGAATAGTATTGTTTTACAGTTTTTTATCATCAGAAATTTAACACTGGTATTGTTATATATTGTCTTCTATAGCAAACCACCGCACAGTGTATGTTGGAATGCACCTAGCCTCCCACCACAAACCCCACAAACATCATAGACATGGCAAGCACAAAACGCACAGAAGCAGCAGCAGAAGCTCGAAAAAAACGCCTGTAAAGCAAGAGGAAGAGCAACTAAGTACGTTGCTGTAGTACAGCTTAACTACTGTACTTTGTGCTTTGTAGTTCAAGAAAAGCTTGTTGTGTAAACGGAACTTTTGTGTACGTGGTTAGTTCTTCCTCCTCAACAACAAGTCCAGTTCATCTTGGGTGATCACCAGGATGGAGATCACTGCCACAGACCGGGCGGAGAAAGCGGCATACCTTGCGTTTTCACTGAAATGGAGGAGCTTAAAGTTGAAGACGATGGAGAGACTGTATGGAGAGAAACTGCCAGGTACTTTGCTTTGTGAAATTTTTGGTTGATTACTTTGAGATAATAAAGGAACTTCCATACACTGTAATGAAATCGATTCTGTTGGTTGCAGTTTTCATTTTAAAAAGCGGAAAAACGAATTTTTACGTTGTGTTTTGTGGTATGACTTTCCAAAATGACGAAGTGGCGTTCTATTCCAAGGTTCATTTACTGTTTCAATCGTATTACCTCTTAGTTGCCAGTTTTGCAGGAGTCACCTTTGATTTTGTAGGAATTTACACTTTCCTGTGGTTCTGTTAGCCTTTTTTTCGTTTGAAAAAGATTCCATGTGTAGCAATTGGATTGGCAGTTAATTTTTTCTGCCAATTTGACACAAGATTTCTGAGTACATCGTGTCGCATTGAAATTCAGGATGAGAAACGGATGTGGTGTCAGCCACGGTGTTCTGCATCCTTTCTGATACAATGATTGTGCTGGCTACATTGGTCTGAACAGCTTCTTTGTTGAAGAAGCGGTTTGTTTGCCCGTTTGCTTGCATCGTTCGTACGCCTCTGCTTCACTAACCGCTGTGAATACGTGGCTTTGAGCAAAGATGTTTTATGATGAACCCATCAATTGTGCATTAAATTCGTGGACGAAAGGCTATTTGTCATTTCGCCACTGGAACTCGTTGTTCCCATGGTAGTGTCAGTTTATGTCGATTAATGGCGCACAGAAGACCATTTTTATCATTTCTCTCAGCTGTGGCTAGAAATTAAGAATGTTTTGAATCTGTTTGAGGCAAACGTATTGCTGGTAGGCAGACGAACTTGCTGTGTACAAAAACGTTTTCACATTTTGAGGTATGCGATTTGAAATGCGGTCACTTAAATGTTGAGATGCACATTTATGAGTGTAAGAAACAGTCAGCACGGTGGTTGTCAATTTTTATTAGCTGTCATGTTTCAACTTAAACGGGCAGTCATTTTCGTCGTAGAAATAAGACAAAATTTAACATTTTTAACGATTTTTAGTAGTGACGAGAAGCAAATGACTTGATCATTAAAATAGTCATGTTTTTGTAAGAAGAAATCCAGTTGAACATGAAAAGCCTTGTTTCATTAAGGCTGCGATTTTTGATCGTGAGATTCACAGTTCTGAAAATCCTGAAAATCAAAGCCGTTGCATGGTTAAAAGTTTTGAATTAATTGATGTGGGCTAGGTCGAAGCGAGGACTGGAGATCTTACTTCCTCAAGTAACTTTTTTCAAAGATCGTTATAAAGTCATGACGATAAAGGTTTTCATTGGAAAGCACAGCGTAGGCAGATTTTGTGCCGAAATTGCTCGATGTTTCTAGTTCACATCAGCTAATTTTCAGAGAGTCAGCCAAGTCATGCAAGGGCGGCCGAAGGCTTGCTGAAGTAGAAAAAGGCAACAATGAACAACGCAACTAACAAAAGCAGCAATACATTGAGTCCGATGATCTTATTTTGCATTGCTAGGATGCTCCTTGCAGCGGCTTATTGTCAAGGCCTTCAGCACTTGCGCTGCGTATGCACGGGGTTGGCAGATCTACTTTTTGCCAGGGGGCCAAATCCAGTCCAGAAAAGAACCAAAAAGGAAACAAATTCTAAGACAAGGGGCCAAAAAAGGCCAACCATTTTTGCATCAAAACAAACGCGGCCAAATCAAACAACACGTGGCGTGTATGTTGGCCCCTTTGCGCAATGTAAAAATGTTTCATATTCATAAAAAATGATGCAAATTTTTTTCACGATTATTTTGGTTCATAAATTCTTCGAAACTGAATAAAAATGTTTTTCAAAATATTACATGGCGAAAATACTTTTAAAGACGACATTCCATGACGATTTTTTTCATTTCTGCGCCTAATCCCCAACGAGCTGATTCCTATTGAAGTTTGCGAAAAAAACACGTTGTGAACTTGTTTGTTTTACGGTGTGTTGTTTTGCAGTCCCCAACAAAGTCTAATACCTTTGTAATAATCCTTGTTGAAGTCGATTTTACAATATGGATGTTGTTATGGTAAGAGAAAATTACAAAATGCATGCCAAGTATCGAAACTTATTGCAAGGTAAAATAAACGAACACGCAATGTATGAATTTGCAACATGGTTTAATCGCAGACTTCCATGGGAAACACTTCGTTGGCAGGGTTAGACTTGAAAGCAATTCAACATGAATTTTTTTCTTAGAAAAATATCTTCGTAAATTAGTTTGTTTGAAAAGACTTGCAAGCAGCGTATGAATTTGCAACATGTCTATTCAAAAAGTGTGCCATTTTCAACAAAAATTTTTCAATCTAACACCAAATGTGCAATTTTCGTAGCGTTTCTTTTTATATACTGAGCCACATTTTTCGGTTTGAGATGCTTTGAAGCTTGTTTTTCGCATAAAAAATAACGGATAAAAATGGAGGCGAGTGTGACATTTGTATAGAGTTGAAATAAGTTTTTGAGTGTTTGTGGATCGTTGATACATCACTCTACCAGCACCGACGAAAAGCGAACTCTGAATTTTCAGCTCGCACACTTTCCATTGACCTCCCAAGGAAGCAGCGCAAAATGGAGGGCATATGGTTAGATCGATTATATCTTTCACCGCAGTTCAGCTGTCACTTAAAGAAAGTTTGCCTTCAGGCTTTTTGCGTTTCAAAACAGTTTGAACCTGTTGTGACAGACCTTGACGTTCGCAGACATGTTTAGAGGTGCTGCAATCGAAATATTGTTTGGCTGGTTGTGTGTATTCGCCCATGCATGAGCCCAATAGTTTTTTGTACCCGTTTGCAGTATCATTGCATGCTTTATTTGCAACGGTTGCCGAAACAATCTTTCGCTTTTAAACAACTTTGCATTTTACTTATTAAGGTATGGCTTTATTTATATTCAATCCTTAGGTATTTTTGGTGACGGGTTTTCCACCATGTGACTTCGTGTTGCTCAGGATTTCAACCAACTTTCACCATGGAAATAATGGTGTAACGGCAGTTTTTTATTACTGGCGCTACCTTTTGAGAAGCCCCGTCAAGGAAGATGGGCCCAGAACAGGGTCCCACAAATGCAACTCCAAAAATTTTTAGAACAGTACCAAAAATCCCTACTTTACATAAAAAAACTAAATCTGTGGTGGTGCAGCATAAAATCGGAGCGCCATGATAAGTGTTAAAAATTGAACCAAACATGATTTGCAAAATAAGCTGAAATGATTCATTTTACACATTTTCAAACTTTTCCGAAAATCTCGAAAACATCTCTAATCTAGGGAAAAAATCCCTAAAAGTGAGAACGCTGGTACAGCATCACTGGTGCCGCTCGGAAAGAAGTGTGCGCTCTGGGCGGTCTCCATGTTGAATCAGCTGTTCGTCTTGGTTTAGCACAATGCAACGATTGCGGTTTCGTGGCTCTGGCGGCATTGATCTGCGAATGTGCGTTTTACAGCTTTGTTGCAGACCTTGCTGCGTGGTGCTGGTCGTACTATGCTATTTATCAGTAGGGAGTTCCCCATCAGCTTGTCTTGACTTAGACATGTCACTGTTTGCCTGTAAACGTCTGCGTGTTGAAACTCGCGCATCGGCCTTGGTTACTTAACGAGCATGCCCAAGTTAACCATGGGAAATAAACATAGCATATTGACATTGCTTGCTGAAACCGGATATTGTACTGGACCAACGCCTGCGGTCGGCATTTGGCGGGATCTCAGCAAATGTTACCCAGTTTTTTTAGACTGCGCTGCAACTTTAACCGCCGCAAACGGGGATTTATATTGATGTAGGCTACGGATCAGCACAAAAATCATTTGCTGGCTTCTGGTGCTCACAAAATGATCTACAAGGTTTCCTTCGAGTTTCGTTTTTAATGGCCAGCATGTCTGATTCTTCTGTAGTGGGGCACTGCAGATTATGTTGTAGGGTAGGGGTGTCCGAACCATTTCAAAGAAGACCAAATTTGATCATGCGAAGGCGCCCTCCGACCAGCATTCACTTCCGACATTTTTTAAAGTTAACGTAGTCCAGGCATTTCGCCTTTTCTGCTCCTTTTCCGCGGCATTCCTGCTCACAATCGTTCGCAGCACATCAAAACACAACGGCAACAGCGTGTAACCTACGGCCCCCGACACAGAAGTGCAATCCAGGCATTGCTTGACCGTAGACAACACAATCTGCAACTGAAGCCTCGGACCATGTGAAATGTGCTCGCGGGCGGTACTTAGCACGCCTGCCGTCAAAATCACCCGCTTCTTCGTTCACGATTATGGTTCTCCCTCACCAGACCGGCTCGCAGGATCAATGGTTACATCTTTGGCGATCCGATTGCGAAACAAAGTTTAGTGGAATGATGTCTGAAGCGTTTATTCAGTGCAACAAGAAGTAAGGTGCGTCTTAGGAAAATATAATTGCAACGCCTGTTTTAGCTGCAGCTGCATTCAAGACCCCAACAAGCGAAAGTTGAGTTTCGCATGTCCACGTCTTGAATAGTGTGTCACTTATAGCAGATGTTGTTTTGTTGATGGTTGACTACAGATTTAATGTACTTCCAAATGCGCTAATTGGCGCACGTGATGGTCTTTTAAGTGTAGAAACTGAACTGAACAACCACTGTTTTTGTCAAGTGTGCTTGTCATTATCATGCTTGTTTCGACTTGATGCTGCTTGCGCCAGAAACGCACACCTCATTCGACTTTTCGGTAGATGCAGCAGCGTTGAGTGAAGATTAACGATACCGACTATGCAGCAACAAAGCCAATAATTTTCATGTTTGCTGGCATTGATCGCTATTGATTATATTGTTGCACTGTAATGTACACAATGTATCTTTATTCTGATCCTGCTGTCGACGAATTACACGACCCAGTGAGTGGATACTGCATATGGTGGTACATTTCTCATTAGAGAATTCGCGCCCGAAAAGATTTGATTGTAAATCAGTTTTTGCCGTTGTGGCTTGTCAAAGTTGGTGTATTAATGTTTAATGTTTTGCCTTTAGGGGAAACCAGCAGCGGATTAAGGAGGGGACTAGCTGGGCTACAAGCCAGGGGCCGCCTAATTTAGTGCTTTTGCCCTATTAACGACAGTTTTATATATAAAGTGCGCCTTTCTAAGTTTTAGCCAGGGGTCTCATGCAACCTTAATCCACCACAGTGGAAACTGTTTCATAAAACGTGTATTGCATCGATACATGCTCGGCGAACAATCCATTGTCTGTAGAGTTGTTTTTTTCACTGAGACATTTTGGTGATTTGTTCCATAATAGTATTAAAACTCGCCGTAACAGTGTACACTAGCCTACCTTTTCGGACATTGTGACCGAATTGACTTAAATTTTTTTGGTCGTTAAAAAAAAATTTGTTCTATGATCGAAAAAATAAACCCAGCTGTAGAGATAGTCCACACCCTTCGAAAGGCTTCTTCCAAGGTTCATTTTTACCAAGTATGCTTTGGCTTTTCTTCTGAGGCGTGTTTTTGCTTCAGTCATGCGCAGTTTGCCTTTGGACACTTCCACCTTTGGTAACCCTTCTAAAGTGGCCAAAAATTTTCTCAATATCACTCAGGGTTAACTGAAACATTTTTGGTGCACAGACGATTTTTAAACAACTCAGCAATTATTCTCAAGCTCATCTGACCCGAAAAAACAGCTTTAGAATCGGAACAGGAACAGGACTTTTCGTTCTGAGCCGTTTCGGTCACGGGACATTTCGGTTTCGGGACGTTTCTGTACATAAACAACTTATTACATTCGTTTATTTAAATGATTATAGGCAGGCGAAATGTCACTCTAGTCTAGCTGGTGTTATACCAACTCACTTCGAGGAGTCATAATTGCGATTAAATCTGAATTGTAATTATGGCTTTGAAGTATTTGTGTGCAAAATGTCGATAATGATTTTATTTGCTTGTTGATGATAATGAAAATCATCTGTTGATGCTGATTAACTGTTGGATTTTGGATCAAGTTTGTAGTTTCTTTAAATAAAACTTCTGGTTGATTTAAGTATGTTTGCATTAAAATGTGAGAACATGTAAGATTTCTGCAAGATTTCATAGTCTGACCGTAACGGCCCAGACCTAAATGTCTGCGGACCGAAACGGCCCACACCGAATCGCCCAGACCGAAAAGTCGTGTACCCTTTAGAATTTCGAAAAAAAATTATTTTGTCAAGAACAAACACAATTTCCCAAAGAGAATGTGGGAGGTACGCATAATACAGACACCAAAAAGGCAGGAAAAATGCAGAAATTCCGCCAGTAGCCCTTAATAGGCGGTAGGCTGAAGATCAAAATAGTATTCGCTCGAAGCTTGCGGTTCTACATGCAACCGAATATATTAGGTTGAGACATGCAAACATGTTATTTTCAGGATTTTTTGCATTTTTTAAGCACATAAAAAGTAACCTTTGCCCAAAATTGTAAAATTCGTTACGATAATTCCTGGCAATCAGTTTGATTGCAGCACACAATCGATCACAAACAAGTTAAAGCCAGGTGGTTTCATGCATTTACCGGCAGCAACGCTTGTTCTAAGGAAACACACTGATATTTTGGACCCGGCAGGGTTTGCTTCGACAGACTAATCTGCCTGTGCTAAATACAATGCTCTGAAATTTTGCAAAATTTTAACATGTTTGCTGAAAACTACGTGCAGGTGTTCTTTGGCTGATGGAACTTCACAAACTGGTCATTAGAGGTGGCCGGAGTCATTTTTTTCAGACTCCGACTCCGCTCTTGTTTCGAAATGTTTAAATCCGGGTCCGCAATTTTTTTAAATTTGAGAATCCGACTCTTTTTCAGACTCCAGCTCCCGTCGATCCAACCGAAATTTACCAATGTTTTTACTTACGAAATGACCACGCAGACACCTGTTACTGCCGAAAATGAAAAGTGACTCCGGATCCGGGTCCGGTTTTTCACAAAATTTTGACTCCGGGTCCGAAAGAAAAACCCAGAATCCTGCCGGAGTCGACCCTGGCACTCCGGATCCGTGGCCAGCTCTGCTGGTCAGTTCAAAATCAGGTCGACTTCGTTCCCAAAACCAATTTCTGTACTGTGAAGTCGCAGAGTCTTAGCGTAATCCCCATCCAAGCCACATCCTCGTCCCAGTTTTATTATCAATATCAAGACCACAGGTTGAACAGGAGCCATGCGAGCCAAATCGGCGTATCTCGTCAGCGCCTGAGCTCGCGTGTCCTAATCACCCGCTGGCGTGGCTCTCTTTGCTTGTTAGTGCACCAACATTACGTGCGCAACTTCATTTTGCCCAGAATGGGCAATGGTTACCTTGCACGCACAGCTTTTCAGTCACACGACTGGTAACCGTGGGTCAAACTGAGTGATCCCTCTACTCGAAAAATACAAAATTTATACAAATTTCGATAAAAAAGAGCGCATAAAAATTAGCTACCGAAAGAACCAACCTTAAACGTAAACTGTAGTATTTCTGTAGTCAAGCTGGAAAATAATGTGGCAAGTTGGTCAGGGTGGCCTGAGCAGGGGTGCGCACCAGAGTGCAAGCGTATCTTCACACAACTCTGTGCAGCAAAACGCACAGGAGAAAGTTTGCTTGCTTGTTTATTTTGTAAAACGTGTGATCGCGCTCATCTTTACGGACACATTAAGATATCTGGAAAAGGTTAGCTCCTCTCTCTTTGCGTGTTTCTTGCTAGGCATATCGATGTTTTGTAGATGGGTCAAATTCGAGGAGTGTGTAGAAGAAGGAGGCGACCGCTGGAGCAAACCCCACGTGGCAACGCTGAGCTTGCACAGCTTGTTTGAATTGCGTTCTTGCATTCTCAATGGAGTCGTTCAACTTGACATGGTGGCAAATGAGATTTGCCAGATAGCTGGTACGTTTTCGAACAGTATGCTGTACTATCGTGGTAGTATTAACGAAGTGGGGTTTTACTTGTTTCATTTTACACACTGCATCATAAAGGTTTGCAAAGCGTACCATCCATAAAAATAGTAATTAGTTATTCCATAATTGATGAAGAAAAGTTTGCTTATAAAGGCGGTTGGGATTTGTTTCAACATTTGTCAGCTGATCAGCTTGTCTGCCACTGATCCACATTTCAGCATTTTTAGTAAATTAAACATGTTCTATCAAATAGGGTGCTTTAGTTTTAACTTTTAAATGGTTCCATTTTTTTAAACCATTTTTCAGTATTCAAAATTTGTTCAAAAACAAATCCACCGGAATCTTTTGTGCAAACCAGCATCTTTATCGTTGGGAAATTTTGAATTTATCTGCTTTGCTCTGACAAGCATTCACTGGGTAATTTTTGCTTAATTTTCCTTCTCAGTCAAGTATGACTTTTTAACTAAGTTGAATTTTGATTTTAAGGCCATGTTCTCGACAATGTCAAGCACAAGCAGTCTTACATCTGTAGTTACTCACCGTGCGTCATACTTTCACAAATATTTATTAACGCAGACTTGGTATTGGACCAGATGGTTCAGCAAAGCCATCTTCCTCACGACGATGAGGTGAGAGAGAAGGTGAGAACAGCGCTGCTTAGTGGACATGAGCACCAGGGCGAGAAGAAGAAAGGCATGGGCGGCCCCATCAAGTCGATGGCAGATTTTGTAAGCAGGAGTTCTGACTCCCATCCTAAAAAGCAAGGTGCGTAAGTTGTTAAGAGGTGGAAATGATCGAACAATTTAGCAACTGGTTTTATCTGATTGTTCAAAAGCGCAGTTAAGTCGAGTCTGTATGAGCCATTCAACTAAAATTGCCCATTCCCTTGTTTTGCTCCTTCACTTTTCAATATTTTTTACCCAGTGTTTTGTGAGCACCAGCATCATCCAAAAGGAGGCGCAGCAATATTTTACGCTGTTATGATCACGATGCCAGCTGGAGATTTGCCGGTTGCGTGACCTAAGCCCAGTACTTTTAGGTTACTTACGTGCGATTTCAGAAAAGTGTACAAGGCGTGACACGAGCAAATAAAATTGATACGAGCGCGAAGATTTGTTGAACGATGCTTTGCAACTGCCGGCTGTGATTGGACATGACGCAACCGTACGCAAAATTTCCAGTTATGGGCGTGCGGCGGCGTCATTCGGTTGTTGTCGGAAAGTGACATATCACGTTATGAAGCTTTGCCTCGCGCAGTCATCCATGCGCTCTGCTTGTCGTGGTTGGCGGTGATTATCATTATGACGTTGCGTTCGGGAAGAAGAACTCGCGGCTAACAGGCCCGCTTGCGTGAACTCTGTCTAGGTGCGCTCGGTGAGAAATCCAGTTTGTGGTTGTTTTCGCGAAAACCGACGCTTTGCCAGAACGGCAGCAACAGAAAGCGGCTCCCACCATGTGTCAAATTTTATCACATTGAATTGTACACGTTGGAAAATGTTGTTTTTATTTGGAAAGAGTAATGTTGCCACATCGTTGTTCTCTTCAACATCTGTGTTTGATCAGGTGCATTTCGAACGCTCATCATTGACTTCACAGGTCTCTCACAAACCTCCACCGCCCCTGGTTCTATTGCCCGAAACAAATCGATGACGAACACCTCCTCTTTCGGTGCATTCGATGTGGACCGGCAAGGAAGCTTCATTGATCCCGAAAAGAAGAGTAAAGTATGTATCTCCGAATGCTTCCATTGTTGGAATCAGTTGGAGAAACAGTTTATGCAGATGACAAACTTAGTAGTTTACTTTCGGTCCTAGATGTGGTAATAATTCTTACAACTTTCTCTCTTTGTAATGCGAAACGCTGTTATGCTCGCACACGGTGGGTAGAGCAAAGTCGTTTCGTGTTTTTTTTCAAACCGTCTAAAATCGAGACGTAGTTGCCCGAAATTGGTGGTATGGAAGAGTTAGATATCTTTGTGTGCGCTGTGCACGTGTTCATGTGCAGGTGCCGTACTTCATGAAGAAAATCCCGGCGGGCTCAGAGGCATCAAATGTCTTGGTCGGCGAAGTCGATTTTCTCGAGCAGCGAATCATCGCTTTCGTGCGATTGGCGGACGCCGTCACACTCGGTCAGTTCAATAAATTTCTCCGGAACGCTTCCCGATCGAGTGCACGTCACGTAATCGGTTGGCGGCAAACATGCGGCCACGGCGATGCAGCTGAATACTTGGTGCCTTTACGAGCAATCGTTTTTTAGGGTTATCTCGTGTCGCGCTTAAAACTGGACAAATAAAAAATTTTCGCGTTTTCTTGTTTTTTTCGCTGAGCTTACTTCATTTAGGCTTTTCATACTTAATACCGGTTTATTATTTGGCTGCTGCACCTCCATGTATCATTGTATCTGATCTACCGCAGAGCGCTTGACCGAAGTGCCCATTCCCACAAGATTCCTTTTCATTTTACTCGGACCTCCGGGTAAACACCGGCAATATCAGCAGGTCGGGAGATCCATCGCAACTCTCATGACCGACGAGGTGAGAGTTTAGAGCGTCCACCTCCTGCTGTACGAAATTGTGAATGGCACGAGATTTAAGTTGTTGCTGCACGCAGTCAAAGTTAGACTCAGTTTTACGGTAAATCAGAGCCTTGTTTTAATCACCAACGCGGCATACTTCGTGATGCTGCTCACTGGCAGGTGGCCACAGGCGCTTTACCGGTCCGACTAAGCAGAACTTCATGCATTTTTAACAGTAAACTGATACGGAAGGACTTCCAACTGAGTGCGATTATCTGTTTGCGAACGTTAAGCCAGAGCTTTGCGTTCTTATATTGCTACGTGTTACTTTCAGTGTGCACAGCTTCTACTTTGATGGACCAGGTGAATTGCAGGGCAAACAAAGAACAACTTCAGCAAACAGTGCACTTGGGTTCATCTGAGTTCACCTATCCCTAATATTTCAAGAGCTAATGATACATGTTCGTGAAATAACGAGTTTTGCAATAATAAATGTAAATTTATGCAACGAACCTACCACTGTGACAGCGTCATTCCTGGGATGATCAAGCGTCAGTTTAGCTTCTGTGCTGTGTTCGCTGCAGCGCCACGCCGCGTTGTTGTCAAATAAAGCGCAAAGCTTGTCACGAGTTAATCTGTCACGCTGTTATAAAACATCCTGTTGATACGCTCGTGAGTGAATGGGACTTCTGTTGACATTTGCTGAGCTTGGATGTGTTAAATACTGGGACGACAGTTAAAAACATAGTAAATGTCACCGGCAATGTTTTTCACCCGTTGAAGATTATATGAAATTACAGGCCTTCGAATATTTTTCTTTCAGTGTGCCCTTTGTTATTGTCTTGTTTTGTGTATGTAAACCTTTTCTTTGTTGAGTTCTTCTCATACGTGATTGGTTAAACGCATTGGTCACATGACTTGAGGTTTCACAGCTGGTTACGCCTGTGTGGTGCTGACTCTGGCATAAGTTAAATTGTCATAATATTCCCACAACTCGAGTTTACTTACGTCATCATTCATACAGACAACTTATCTCGCAGATGTTTCATTTACCGCATTTGGTCAGGTTGCTTTCAGTCATGCAGCAGCATCACTACTTTGAAAAACGTTCGTTGATAAATTTTGAAACGCTTTACAGTAACTGACAGTAGTTCATAAAACATTTGGTCACCGCTTTTCTGTATTTGTTACCAAATTTAAAAGAGTTGTGGCTGCTGTTAAAGTGGTTCTGCTCGAGAAAATGAGAAAAATAGGTACGGTGGCGACCTTTGAACGCTTTTCAAGACAAACTCCAACCAGGTATTCGGACGACAGAATGCCACCCGCGCTTCTGCGTGCAGTGCGAACATTCTTACATTGTTTGCTTTAATGACCCTTGTAAAAAATAGGTCCATTCAAGTTTGGAACTCACTGTCTCAAAGCGCTCGTCGCAAGATGAATTTTTCTTTACGAACCGTATTTATCGAATGGCTTGCTGAAGGTAAAATACTGCATGTATTCTGGAAAAGTCATAGACGTTCACACACTTCACTGACCCTGATACGCAGTGAAAATAATGAATGCCGGTGCCCAAGCGCCAACTCTGTTGCTTACGCAGCCCTTCCGTTTGTATTGCACTCGAGCACGATCAGTTGTAACTCGACACACCCTACCCTGCGTTGCATGTAGCCAGGGGAATTTTAGCTCACCATAGAATGCGTTGCAAGATTCCAAATTCGTATACCGGGTTACGAGTTATTTTTCGCTGCAAATAGCAAATAGCCAAACTGCAGTTTGTAACAGATACCTGGAAGGAGAGGCTTGTTCCTTAATAATGACGGAGACTCCTGTCGTCGGTGACGATTTCGTCTCAGAACATTGTTTTGATCAGCATTAAAGTAGTTCTGCATTACTACTAGGCTGGGAAGGTAGTTGATTACCACCGTCCTGCCATAGCAGATAAAGGGTTATCCGCCAATAATTACAGGGTGAATGTCCGCTACGCAAAGATTCGCTGTTGCGAATCAGCTGTAACTTTTCCAACAGACCCTGAAAACCGTACGTAATAGAACTTATGAAGCACGCCTTTGTTTTGAAAGCACTCTTGTAACTGCCACGTTATGTTTCACAGTGGTTTTCCAACATGCATGAAGCGAACGTTCGTAATGCTGTATGTGAGGATTTTTTTGAATTAAGTAGATTCGTAGAGTTCCTGCTAGTAAAGGTCGTTGTTTGTCCACGCTGCTTTTTCTGGTATACGGATTTTACTGTTGTGGCTTTGCAGCACGTTGCAGTGACTTTTAAAAATGGCATCATGGTTTTGAACTACGCTCACCGTTGGTTCATGGTACGAATTGGTCAATTCCAGGTCTTCAGTGAGGTGGCGTACAAAGCAAAGACTCGGAGTGACTTGTTGGCTGGAATCGATGAGTTTCTCGACCAGGTCACTGTGCTGCCGCCCGGTGCGTGGGACGCAAGCGTGAGGATAGAACCTCCGAAAGAACTGCCGGGAAATCAGGTTACCCATCTTAATATGATGCGAGAAACCATAGGAAATGTGTAGTTGACTGTGATGACAAGGTCGTCACGGAAAGAAAATGCCGCGGATTTTTGCTCTGAACTGTGAAGTAAAACGGGAAGTTGTTGGTTGGCGAATAAAATGCGCAGTTGACGCTTTCTTTGTTTAGACAGCCAACCAGTTCTATCTCCAAAACTTCACCGTTTGGGTTGAAAAATTACCGTCGGCGAATGTTGTTTTTGTTACGAGGAAGAACTGGTTCAGCTGGTCGTGTAATTTCTTGAAAGAACCTCGCGGCGTCGTTGGATGATGCGCTCTTCTGCACAGTCACAGCGATTATGACGTCCTTTGCAGAAAAAACGACTGGAGCCCAATATGAACGGCAGTGCAGGGGGTGCCGGCAAAGAGGAACCACCGGAGCAACACAGCGTCGGTCCCGAATTACAGAGAACGGGAAGGTAGCGTGCTTGCAAACTGTTGCAGTGACCGAACCTTTGCTAACGTACCCTGCACCGCGAGCCGCAGCTCGTTGTGCAGGGTTTAGCGCAATAGCTGGGATTGTGGTGTTGGTATAGTTGCAGCGTTGTCAGTCAGCGAGGTCGGAACAGAATGCATCTTGTAATAACATCCGCTTTGCCGGAGCGCGCTTTGTGTTCACTATCGACCCTTGCCACGTCTAATCTTTGTGATTGGCCGCGATCGGACTGTTTGTGTCAACGAACTGTGAATTCAACTTGGCTGGAAGCATTCCATCATTCGTGGTACCTGACTTGCTGCGAAGTCATTCTAGCTACACGTATTTCCAGGTTCGTAGTTCTAATTCTTGACTCGCTTTGGGACACTTCGTCCCGGGCAGTTGAAAGTTGAAAGGCATCAGTGGTTCGTGTTTACAAGATGGGTTGTATTGGATGTATTGTCTTTTGAAGAAGCGGTAAAGTTCACGTAACCCCTGCCTAGAATCGTTAATTGCGCATATCGTGCAGTGCTTCCTGGTGCATATTTAAACGAAGAGTTCTGACCTCTGCATCAAGGCGTAGCTTTACCCAACGTTCCAAGTTAGAAGAAAAAAAAAATGCGTCTTCAAGACGTCAAACTTACAAACAAACGCGAGGATGAACGTTACTGTTCGTCATCACGCGCAAACACTGCGATGCAGGACACGACGAAAACACTCTTTTGTTGCACAGCATTACCCGAGTCGCTAAAATGTTCAGAAATCTTAAGCTTTAAAATGTTTGTCCTTTTCTTCACTATGTAATAAGCGTACCTACTTCTAACTTTCCAGTGCCAGTTAACAGATTCTGTCATGCAAGTTTGTAACCACACTTGACCCAAGGATCGTCCCTGTCCAACCACCTCCGCATTTGTGACACTCTCAAGGCGAAAAGTTCTTCAGCCTGTGTTGAACTTGCGACTTCCCCCAGCGCGATGTACTTGTTGTGGTCAGATATCTATTGGTGCGTGTGGACTGAACATTCAGAAAACCTACTAAAATTTTTTGGTGCTTTCCTCCCATCCGTACGCCAAAATTATTACTTCCAAAGCGTTTTATGGTGATCTGCTCCTCCTACGAAACATTAACCCTAGGTTACCCCCAAGTCGTCTGGATACGCCACTACAGACATCCATCAATACAAAACAACCCAACTTGGTCTTGCACTTCTGAAATTGTTTCACTGACATGTAGTGCAAGTGCACTTGGCCCTATTTGTATTATGTTGAAATATTTGTTTCAGACGTAAAAAATCGCAAAAAAATTTCAGGCAAAGTCAAGATGTAAATGTTGTAAGTTGCCATTGTTTGCACCTTCGTATAATACGCATCAGTGATTTCATTTGTGTCACAAAATAAGCTGAGACTTACGCTGGTTTTCAAGAAACAGCGGCTTGGAAATGTGGTAAGCAGTCTGTGTAACAATAGTTGCCCTGGAGCTTTAACAAGCTTTTCATGTAATCAAGAAATTTTGTGAAACCTGTCAGAGCTCCAGCATATGTCCGGTAAGATTTTTTCTTTGGAAGCTGTTAGAATGATGATGCTCAGGGCTCGTTCAACGAAAATGTTGTGCCTGGTAAAGACGCGGTTCTGCACAGCATATAGGCGCTAGGTAGACCCAAACATTTACGAAGAATACTAACGGAAAGGCACGTCGGGGATCAGAAGTTCTCTTTGACTTGCTTGGGGAGTTCTGCCATAAGAGTAGACTTTTTCGTAGTTTAATAAAGTTTTGAGAATATCCTAGATTTATTGTATTTTCGATATGGTTTTCGATCCGTGTGTCTGCTTCTTGTACGTTCCTTGATTTGTTCCTTGTGCAGTTTTCATTAGTGTCATTTCACTTGACCGGAAGTGTCTGTCGCAAAGCTGCTTTGCGTACAATGCAGAGCGTTTGAAATATTTATTTGCCTTTTATTGTGACCTGCCGACAGCCTAGGAAGTAAAAGCAACTCTTTGGTCAACTTAGATGCATTTTTAGATTTGTTGTGGTTGACAAAATGAACGCAGTTCCGTACGGCTGCATACTACCAATTCGTTTCACGTTTCAACCGACAACACTGCATGCATTCAGATTTCTTGAGTTCAATGCAAATGTACAAAAAGTTCTTGCAACGAATGTGCGTTTATTCCTGTCCGATCAGGCCCATATGCATATTAAACAATGCTTGCAGTGTGAACCATATTAAACTAGATTTACGATACAATCTGAACATAACCATTTTTGAGTGGCTTGCTGGCGAACCGGAAAGCAAATTGTTCACAATAGAAGTAGGGTGCTTTCGGCACCTTGTTTGACTGGCAGGTTACATAATTTTTATCGATCCCTTCAACCACCAGCGCTGGGAAAGCTAATCAGCTGGTTAAATATTTTGAAATTCATTTAGCACGACATGTGTCCTTGCCACTGCGCACGAAAACGAGCCGTTGAATGTGGTAGTTTTTCCTTTTGTTTCTCAGTTCTTGAGTACTACTCGATTACAGAAGATGAGACTAGCAGAACTCATAACCCTGAAGTGGTGGATTACCTTTCTCGTGAACCAGTTGTTCCTAACCTTGAATGGCCCAGAGCGTTTTGGGCAGAACTAGCGTGCCCACCTGCTCGTTATAGCGTTGGTTACGTTATCTTGGCTTTTACGGTGCTTGCAAATCAAACGCACGCTTGTCGTAAGTAGCAATTATTTTAGGAAATGGCTGCGTCTCTTTGTGGCTTATGCTTGGCCCATTTGTAAACCGCTCCACGGTTCCGCGGTGAGCCACGGCTGCGGTTCCCTTACTTATTAAAATAATGTTCTCTACTGTGGAATTATGATAAAGTTAAACATATGAACCTTGCCTTTAAGGATGGAATGTTATTTCGCATTTCTATCTTGTGATAGGCAAATTCCGAGAGCACAGCGTACTGTTTTCAGTGCCTACAGGTGCGGTTAACAGTTGGTGGAAAGTACAAGTTGTGTTGACTCCACATAGGGGACGAAATCTACACGCTCTCAATTTAAGTTTTGCCGCTTTACAACATAATCGAAAATCGTTTTCGGCAGCACCAAAAATCTCCATTAAATCCAAAGGGTTTCTTCCGCCGTTCTCCCACCTTATGTGAAGGGCCTTGCATTTAATCGTTTTTTAGTACGTTTATGACGACTCATGTATGTGATGTACTTAACATCGTTTGCAGCTTCTGAAACTGTTTTGTCAGCTGAGATTGGTGGTTGTAGATCATTTTTGTGGGAATAGGCTTGAAACAAATTTGCTCGTAAAACTTCGCAATCAACGCGCCCATTTGGCAAAATCGACTCAGCAGTGTTGTGCGACCTCGTTGCTGGCCTTCTGTCACTTAGCATCTCAAACACAGTATCTGCAATCGGAATTCAATATTGTCGAAGCCCATTAACGCCTGTGCATGTGTGCATCTTGCTTGCAATGTTGTGGGAGTACATAAACGTGCATTGACTGCGGGAATAGCGTTCTTGGTTCAGAAAAAAAAAACATACTGCGTTTCGCTGCAGACTCTTTGGAGGAATGATACAAGACATCAAGCGCAAAGCGCGGTGGTACAAGTCTGACTTCACCGACTGCCTCAGCATCCAGTGCATCGCTTCGTTTTTCTTTCTCTACTTCGCCGTTCTCACCCCGATTGTGACTTTCGGTGGACTGCTTGGTGACGCAACAAAGAATTACATGGTAAGCTGTGGTCGAACCATTTCCGTTCAAAAAATAAAGGTTCTGCGCAACTGTTTAACGTAGTGGTCCTCAGTGATAAACTTGAAACGTGACATCGGTTGGTCCGGTCTTTGCAAGATGTCACTGGTGCCAACAACAATTCACGCTTGCCAAGTTGAATACAGGTATAGATTTCGATCACAAGCCATTACAGTCAGGTTGTAAGTCCAAATTACCTAACCTGCAAAGCAGAACTTATTTCGTCACGCAGAATTACGAAGAACAAATTCACTCGAGGTACCCTGTAAAAGGCGGAGCTCCGTGAACGGCGGATCTTGGTTGCGGAGGTTTGATGACATAACCGGAGTTGCTAAAATCGATATTTTGCGTTGAGCAATGAGAACTAAACGGTAGTAAAAATAATTTTATTGCAAAAGGTGGTATTACACTACGGTAAAAGAAGTCTATTCCGAAGTTTTATAATTTTTGCCTATCAGAGTTTCACAACGGTTCGTGGACAAAAAAATAGGTTTCAACAGTTGTGAATACTGCAAACATCCATGCATTAGACGTTTGGGGGAAGCGCATATTTATGTTCAAAAATAAAATTTTTTTCCTTTGCTTTTTTTCTGTTTATTCCTTTTGCAACGCAACTTTTTGCCACTCCGGTTACGTCATCAAACCTCCGCAACCAAGCTCCGCTATTTACGGAGCTCCGCCTTTTACAGGCAACCTTCACTCGACCTTGTCGTCTCAGTTCGCGATGAGGTGTTTCGCTGTAACCGGAAGTGTTAAAAGCAAAGCTAGCTGAAGCGTTAACGAGAAAGATAGCGCCCTTGTCAGAGACATGTCAATCACAATACAACCGCATTCTAAGAAGTGGCCCATTGTATTGAAGTAATTCTGAAATCAGAATTTGAATCACTGCCCGCTTCGACGTATTGGATGCATGAACACTGCAATTCGTTAAACTGAACGCTCAAATGAAAACTTTAATGAAGGCAAAAAATCTAGTTTCTGAGAGAAGCATTCTGAACTTTGACGCTCGTGCGCCGCTAAATTCCAAGTGCGAAAAGGATAAGCTTTAAATGGCACACAGGACGACAGCTTCCCCGCAGAAAATGTAGCTTACTGTATGAAGGAAGAACATACACGAGGATGACTGCGTTTCTCTAGAAATTTGTGGTAGTTTGATAAACGTGACTTGCCATGTGGACAAGCTAAGAACAAAATTTCTTTGGGGTTCCTGTTTAGTATGTTCCTATATACCGTATTTACTCGATTGTAAGCCACGCGAAATGGTGTTAAAAGATTAATGTAAGCCGCCCTTGAAGATGGGTTACCTGAGCCTCTGAGATACTTTCGCCTACTAGCATGTTTCGCGTTTATTCGTAACCCTGGTAATGATGCTTACATCACTACAACTGCCCTCTGTTCATCATAATCCCTCCTGTGACGGATGTGCACGTGATGCTGAAGAAAATCGAATGCGAAAGAAGAGTTTGGTCGACAAAAACGTAGCCAAGGAAAGACTGAGGGTCACCTATGCTTTCGATAACATAAAGAAATAAAAAAACGTAAGCCGCACGAAATGATGAAAAAAATCTTCACAAGCCGCGGCTTACAATCGAATAAACACGGTAGCATATCCACGTAATGTCCATCGCCCCGAATCATGTTGGACATTACTTTGACAAACAAGAAGTGTATCGCAATAGTGGGCGTTTTCGGCAATTAATTGTCTATTTCTGTTTGGCGGCATGCCATTTGATCTTTGATAACCGGCAAAGTGCGCTATGCTTAGGTAGAAATCGCTGGAAGGCATCTTTTACTTTATTTTTCAGGGCACAATGGAGTCGATATTCGGCGGTGCTATGTCTGGGAGTGCCTACCACTTGTTCTCCGGCCAACCCTTGACCATCATCGGAAGTACTGGCCCCATTTTGGTTTTCGAGAAAATCATGTTTGATATTTGCACGTAAGTTGCAAGACAAACCTCGGAATGTCGGTTTTGAAAGGTGAAAGACTTCAACCTCTGAAGCAGTTCATCCGTGAAAGTCGTGACGATGAAGTATTCGTTTACCGCGATCAGTTCTGTTGTTGTCAGAAATGGATAAGTTGGGTCGAAGAATTTCCTGGATATGCTTCTGTAGAATGTGTTCGTAAGGAGTCCAGCGAAATGCCACTGGAGTCTCTGATATCAGATATGACTTACCAGCTGCCACTTCAAATGCCGTGCAATTTCTGCGAAAAATCTTCCCAGCATTTGTTTCAACCGTTGTAGTAATCGCGCTGTGCTTGACTCGCCCTATACAACGCCTCTTGTTGTTCAGATCCATGGGGCTCGTCTACATTTCGTTTCGGTTCTGGGTTGGCATTTGGACTGGTTTCATGTGCATCTTACTTGGTGAGTAAGTGTACGCGTGCTGTCGTAGCTAAGGTGCAATAAGCTGTCAAACTGTCACGCGGACCCATCACACCGCGTGATGCAGTCGTATCTCCTACTTTGATTTACTGTTGTGTGCACGTTGCATGAAGTGCACTGAAAGCGCTTTGCTTGTTTCTTAACAAGAGAAATATGTGACCAGACAGCAAGCTGACTCGTGAGTGACTCGTCGCTGAGCCGCCCGCTATTAACAGTGTGCAAGATGCTACTCTGTGCATTAACTGTTGTGCCAGTTTGGGATCCAAAGACAAGAGAGTGTGCTTGTGGTGATTCTAGGTTTGGTTTGTCAATTCAAGTGTGAAACCTCATAGAAACATTTTTGAACGATGTAAATTATGCTTTGCCTCAATCCAGTGGTCCCCAACTGGGGTGCCGCGGCACCGCAGGGTGACATTTACAATACTCAGGAGTGCCGCGAGTTAATACGTTTTTCAACATACCATTAAAATACATTTTCAAAATGTCATTCAAATCTTACAACAAATTGCTATGTTTCGCTACTGGGCGCCACAAATTATTTTTCTCGTCCGTAGGGTGCCGCAACCCTGAAAAGGTTGGGAAAAACTGCCTTAATCTCTACAGACTCCAACGTTTAGTGCTTTTGGTGTGTCGCTTCCGTTCTGCGGTTGTCTCATACTGGCTAAAATACTTTTCGTATGTACAGAAAAAGTGGCAGCAAATTGTGGTTAGGAAGTCAAATGTCCAGGCAATCACTTGCATTTGCTGTTAACTTCGCGTGAACTGCTGATTTCAAATTTTCATGGATGCATTCCATTCTTACACAAAGTTTGCCTCCGTTTTGCAACATTTTTCATCACATTTTTCAGTTGTGTTTGATGCAAGCAGCCTTATCTCGTACGTCACGCGGTACACGGAAGAGTCCTTTTCGGCATTAATCTCACTCATCTTCATCTACGAAGCTTTCAAAGTAAGTACATTGCTCGAATTGGTATGTGTTTTGGTGTGTGCATTTGATTGCCATGTACGTCATATGTGTACTTGGACTTCGCATTTCAAGGACGCTTGCCGATTTTGTTTGGAGTTGTCAATAATTAGTTGACTGCGGTCCTCACTGAGTTGTTTACATGTGATTAGGAAGTTGAATTAACACTTGAGGCTGTTTGCAAGTTGTTTCGATCTTTGAAACCGTTCGATCTTGTTATTAGCGAAAACTGCAGTCGGCGACAGCTTCTATTTCTGCGAGAACCATTGCCAGTGGTGCCACCATAGACGTACGGGAAGGCATTTTACTGGGGGGGGGGGGGCGGAAAAAATTTGCCCTGAAAGTAACTTTTTTAGTTTAATCCGAATGGGCCTGAAATCTCTTGTAAATCTTTTCTACACAGTTGAATTCGTTTGTAACGGCTTCGTCTGTAACGTCAATTCGCCTATAACGTTACATTTTGTTCGGTCCCGATGGCATCTTTCACAGGCATTTCAATTCGTTTGTAATGTCATTTCGGCAAAAACGTTCTTTATGCAATCTCCTAGAGGTGCTCTTACAGGCAAATTATGTAGTTACCTTGCTTGTTAATTCACGGGGGTGATGTTCCTTGCATTTTGTGTTCTCCCAGACAAGAAACCTTACAGTAATCATCTTTACTGATGCAAATATATACGCGTCATCGATGGCGCAACGCAAAGGTCAAAAGCGACGGTTCCGGATCGAAGGATCTGACTCCCTGCACCTGCCTGTCTTATCGTTGCTGTGCGCTTGAACAAGGCATTTAAAGACGCGCACGGCGCACTAAAAGGGGCCAAGCAATCTGCACGTCCGTGCGGCCCGCTTCTACAAAAGATTGCACTTCGGGAAATGAAACACGCACTCAAAATGCATGTGCCAGTGTGCCTATACGTATTGTATCGTATTCGTGTACTGTGATTGTACCATACACACTACTGCACGATGTTCCTATAAATGTAGCCTATAAAACACTTTTCAAGTACTTCATACAAGTATTGCCATTTGTAACACCGGTCCATATTCCACAAACCGCCACCAGGGTTGGTCCCAATTACACACTGCATTCACGAAACTCACGAAACTAACTTCAAAATTTCCCTACCTCAGCCAGTCAGCTAAAATTTGATGTTAAGATCAATGCTGCAACAGATAACAGAAGAGTTTTAAAAAAACACAAAAAACCTGGTATTAAAAAAACGAGGACTTGGTCCAGATCAAAGTCATTATAACCAGTCACGACTTTGTCCAGATTAAACACTACACTAGCCCAAATTACACGGATCACACCAAGTGAATATACACTGAATATACTGTATTGAAAATATTTTCACTGTTCAGGATTTTTGAACAACTTGCGCTTGCCTTCAAAAACAGTTTTCCCGCAAAATTTTCACTGTATTGAATATATTTCTTACCATTAAAGATTTTTGAGCAACTCTGCGCTTACCCTGAAAAACAGAGTTTGTCCTGAAATTTTTCACTGTATTCAATATACTTTTTACATTCAGGATTTTTGAGCAACTTGCGCTTGCCCTGAATTCGCTGTATTGGATATATATTTTTTACAGTGACTGGGGAGGCACTCTCTCTTTCAAAGCCAAATTTGCGAGTGTATGAATTGAATGGAGTAGCATAAATTCACCACTCAACTGGCTGCTTGCAGAATGATTACTGCTTATGCTTTCTATCCCAAATCATGATTTCTTACACACATAAAGGTACAACGGCGATTCTAGATTTGAAAAAAAGTAACATATAGGAGGACCAAACTGAAGTGACTTGTCACCTACTTGTTTTAACGGCTTTATTGAAAAGTTGAAACAGTCTTACAACTTATGCATAAGTTCAGAATACATGCAGTGATCCAATCGAGAACGCAGACCATAAGTATGATCGGCAGCTTCTGGGAACTTCAATGGAATACGCAAAGAAATGCACGACTGCGCGCAGTGCTGCAGATCACCAGTGCGCAACAACACGCACCAATTCACTTCATCCTCCCCGCCTAAAATTTTATCGAACCGGAGGTTCAACGCACTGGTGATGAAGTACAAAACACGTTCGATACGAAGCACAAAAAGCGACCGACTCACTACAAGGATACAATGCGGCCGCAACAAGCAATCAGAAGCAACACGGAGCACGTTTGCACGACTATGTTCATCCGTAGACGTATCTTAAGGGTGTCCTCCCCTTTGATACTAGAATATGACAGCCTCACACGGACAGCATCCCCGGATGCTTCATTCGCCCCCAAACGCACATCCACACTTGGAAGCTTGAATGAAGCAACTATGACAACACGTCTGCACAGCGCGGCAGGTTAACGCCGCGCACTGGTTCGCAGCAACACTAACCAATTTTCTTCACAAACTGACTACATAATATTGGCTGTTCGCCATATAAAATAAGCAAGCATGAATAAATTGAAACAGGAAGGACAACAAAACAAATATTGCAGCGGCTCGTCTGTCATTACTCACATCATCAAATCTCAAAAACGCTTCCTTCACTTCACAAGCCACCTCGCTTTTAGCCACATAATAACAGAGATCTGAGCTTTTTTTGTGACATCCGTTGACCCGTCTAGTTCTGCAGCAACAAATGATGCTGCACTTATCTCCTTTATATCATATCTAACCATACCACCTATTGCTGCAATTAAATCCTTCTGAATTATGATTGAGAAGCCAGAAAACAGTGGATGTTTCTAAATGTCTAGATAATCTTTCATCTTTCGCAGCAAGAGTATGTAATAGTTCCACATAGTTGTCACGATTAGACGAAATCGAACTCTCATCGTTACTACAAAATGCTGCTTGCTGTTTGGCTGGGAAGCAATTTACATTAATGAGGTCTTTCAAAATCTCTCGGTTTTCCCTTACCTTAGCATTGTGAACGCTGATATTTGGTCTCCGCTGTTCGTTCAAAGTCAAAGTATATCATTCCGCTTCCAGAAGTTTTCAAAGCAATTTTGGTTTTGAATGTTATTTTTTGACCTGGCATGTATGCTGAGGATTCTTGGTAGATTTTTCATGTCACAAAATCCTGTTGTAGTCCACACATTTTAATAGCAAGTTTTCCCAACGTGGCTTGTCGGTCACGCCAGTGATGCCATATCACTAGGATAGAATTCCCTAACTATGTCGTAACAATGGAACGTTTTCACAGAGATATTGGCTGCCTCCTTTCGCCGCCTTACCACTGAAGCTGCATGTCTGACCACCTACTGATGTGACATAACGCTGCATATTCAGTATATTATGCACAACGTCAAGAAAGTGCCAGTCTATGGAATGCGAGAGCATTTAGTAGAAGGAGTACATATATTAAAAGTGTATGCAAACATTACGCTGTTACTGACATGAAGGTTACAGAGCTGACATAAAGGTGATTGCACGGCAAGCGCTCACCACCACAGTATGTGACAAACTGCTCAATGCGAATGCCAACCGGTGAGAGGAGCACAAGCAGTCCTTGCCTACCTTCGTGACTGTCCCCTGACTTGAAGAGGAAATACGCACATTCAGATGTATTGACTATGAAAATGATTAGAATCATACAATAATTGCACCTTTTCAACATGAAAGGACAAATTTTTATTCAATCTGTTATTTTGGATCCCTGATTCGTTTTGGACATTTCATAATTTCGCTAGGGGAGGAACTCCCTTGCCTCCCCTGACGACCCGTCACTGATTTTTATCATTCAGATTTTTGAACAACTTTCTTGCTCTGAAAAACAGAGTTGCCCTGAAACTTTTCACTGTGTTGAAATATTTTTTATCTTTCAGGACTTTTGAGCAACTTGTGGCTTGCCCCGAAAAACAGAGTATGCCCTGAATTCACTGTATTGAATATATATATTTTTTTATCATTCAGAATTTTGAACAACTTGCGCATGCCCTGAAAAATAGAGTTTGCCCTAAAATTATTCACTGCATTAAAATATTTTTATCTTTCAGGATTTTTGAGGACCTTGCGCTTGCCCTGAAAACAGAGTTTATCATGAAATTTTCGCTGTATTTAATATACTTTTTACATTCAGGATGTTTGAGCAACTTTTGTTTTGCTCTGAATTCACCGTATTGAATGTATTTTTTATCATTCGGAATTTTGAACAACTTGCGCTTGGCCTGGAAAACAGAGTGTGCCCTGAATTCACTGTATTGAATATATATTTTTTAATCATTCAGAATTTTGAATAACTTGCGCTTGCCCTGGAAAACAGAATCTGCCCTTGAATTTTTCACTGTTTTGAAATATTTTTCATCTTTCAGGATTTTTGAGAACCTTGAGCTTGCCCTGAAAACAGAGTTAGCCCTAAATTTTTCAAGCCGGGGGGGGGCGCCCGCCTCGTACGCCACTGGGTGCCATTCCTAGTGTTTTCTCCACTAGATTTAGTGTTTTTTCATAGCTATCTAGTGTTTTTTTATGAGTGAGCTGAATGTAATTCATTACACAATTTTGTGTAAATGGGCTTTTTGATTGTGTGCAGTTGTAATTTGCTGAATATTCTACCTAGTTACATATTAAATTACACAAGAGCGTATGATCTGTTTTGAGTTAAGGCGCTGCGAATCTGTTAAAAGTTTCAGTGATTTGTACAAACAAACACAAGCGTTGCTGCTACCTCCCATTTTCTTTGTCGCTGGTTTACAATGAGTTGCCCAATGCCTTTGTTTGCATTGTAACGTATTTTCTGTCCATTGTCATTGTGCGTAAGTTTGCCTTTTGCTTTTACAGCTAACTTGCATTCAATTACTTCGGAAGGCGAAGTGTTTTTTTGTGAATCTCGTGTTTTTTAATCATGAAATCCAGCACTTTTCTGTAACAACAGAGCGGCAACATTGACCATTGCATTGCTGGTTGCAGCGTGCTGGTGAAACTGATTGCTCAACGTCATTGTTTTGTTGCAGAAACTGATTCACGAAGGCAAAAAGTTGAAAATCTGGTTCGGTTGGGATCCAAATCAAGTGACGTTATACGGGTGAGCTATCGGAAATGTGATACAAAAATGGCTTTAGTAAGGGCCTTTTACGCTCTCTCAAGTTTTGAGTTTGCTCGTTTTTTATACACTAAAAACAAGTTCGTTTAGAACAGTGCCTGGATTGAGTTTATTGCTTATTAGCACTTTGTCAAGGGCTCTAAAATTCATTCTTACCCTAGCTTGAATAGCGAAATTGTTTCTGTTTTTGCGAAAATCTACCTTACACTTCTCTTTCTTTGTTAGTTAGTATTATTATTTTGTTCTTTCAACGTGTGTTTATTTTGCCGTTGGAGAGAGTGTAAAATCTCTTCCCCTGTCGTGTAACTTGCAAAGCAAACTTAGTTCGTGAGGCAAAGCTTCAACACCCAACCGTCAGAAAATCTTGCCACTCGGCAATTCGCTGCGAAACCGATCTTGAAAAACGAGGTTGAGCGCCACTTAGCGGTGGTTGTCTTCTTCCAGTTGCGACTGTATTCCGCCGAACCTCACCAGCTACAACATCTCTACAAACGCAACACACGAGAGTATGATTGCCGCCGCGCAGCAAAAAGCCGCAGCTGCACAAGGAAACAGCTATGACGGTAAGCGAAGGCTTGGTTGTTCTCAAATATGCGCAAATACTTTCGAGCTCGCGTTTGCGGCGCCCATAAACACAAACCTACCGATCCCACTGTCGCCTTGCGTTTGCTTTTGATACGTCACAGTCGCAATTTGGTGATATTCATCGCTAATCACCGCGGGCGATGTATGTAACCTTCAATGGGAACGAGAGACGAGCTGTGTAGGCCGTAAATTAAGTTTGATAGTTTGGTGAGGCTGTGTAAATCACTTCATTTTTCAGCTGATTGGCTGCACGTTGCCAGGCAGGTTGATGTTTGCTCCTCGCTAGGACCTGCCCAAGTGTTTATTGCTTCACAAGTGCGAAGGTGTGGCTTGTCGTCAACTTGCGATAATAATGATTCTAATCGCGTTTGCATTGCATCTTAACAGGACTCCTCTACAAAAGCGGCGTCGACTCCTACTTTTGCGCTTTCGGGAACAACGTCAGCAACATCAAAGACGTCGCCGCCATCTCTTGGCAAAATCTAACCGTTAAGGTGCAATTATTTCCGATCATCTGTCTGCGAAAGCTCTAAGCAATGCGATCAACGGTGCCGCAGGGCTGCCAGTCAAGTTTGCAAACCGTCTGTTGCATGTTCGTTGTGGTGGTGGATAATATGTTATACTCGTCATCAAAATGCCTGGAGCGGTGTGAACATACCTCTGCTTTGTTGCGGGAATAGAAATCCCGAAGTACTAGGATTGACAGTTACAATTGCTGCAATGATTCAGTGCTTTCAGACACCGTTGTCACGTTCTGCGCCCAGATACCTTTGAAGTTTGGTTTAAATTGCTCCCGTGGCTGGCGCATTATTTAGTCATAAATGCGTACGTGCGACTTGTAGCGTCGGCCGTGTTGAACAAAGCCACAATTGTGTTTCTGTCTGCGTGACAAACATACTCGGAAATTCCAAGTAAGCTGGCAATGCTTTTGGCTATTTGTCTTACTTTCTTCAATGTTCTTATTGCTCTTGCAGGAATGTCTCAGCAACAAGTGCGGCTCCTTGGTTGGCAGTTCCTGCCCTTACACGCCCGACGCAATGCTCATGTCAGTCGTGCTTTTCTTCGGAACTTTCACCATTTCTACGGCGCTCAAGAGCATAAAGACTTCACGCTACTTTCCCACCAAGGTTTTACCTCTGAAATATAATGTTCAGATGCTGCTTCGTTTGGCGGTTGTAAAACTGACCAAATCGCGAGTATAACCGTCCCTTTGGTGACCTTGGCAATTTCTATAATTTTGTGATTCGATCCACTCATGCATGATTTGAAAAAAACGCTCTTCTCATGGCTTGCTTGCTTCTGCGTTGAGAAACGATGTGCTGCTTCTTCAAATTCGCTGCGAAACACGAAACAAACATATTTGATTTGTTGACAGTCGCGCCGCTCACAACGCCTTGTTCCGATTTCCAGGTTCGCTCGATCATCAGCGACTTTGCCGTGACGATCGCCATCGCGATTATGGTTGTGGTCGATTTGGTGATGAATTTGAAAACAGAGAAGTTGACGGTTCCGCAGACTTTCCGGGTAAGTTCGCCAACAAAAGATCATGGTCGTACTTCACATAACTGCACCATCTTTGCAAAGCTTTTCATGATATTCGACAGTGCCCCATCAGGCGGTGTGTTGTCCACACTTGCTGCGTTCGCGAGTTTTATATGACGCAGCATTTTTAGTTAGCTCAGGGCAGAGGTGATGAGTTTTTGTTACCAGCGCGAATAAATAAACCACGCTCTGTCTGTTTTGATCGGTCCTGATGTCAGCCTTGCGCTATCACGAGGGCAGCAAACGATGAAAGACAACTTACGTTGGAAGTCCCTCATCGCAAGAAGACACTGAAATGAGCTCTTTTCAGGTCTTTGCTAAAACTAATATAATTCCTGGCTGCATTGCTTTCGCTGTTCCATGTTGTTACGCAAAGTTCTCAGACCGCTGAGCTGAGCAAAGCTACGCCAGTTATATAACCTTCGCATTTTTTTCACCACCAGCCCACTCGCAATGACAGGACGTGGTTCATCGACCCGTTCGGAAGCAACCCGTGGTGGTCGGCGCTCTTCGCTGCTGTCCCCGCGCTACTCGCCACCATCTTGATTTTCATGGACCAGCAAATAACTGCGGTCATTGTAAACAGGAAGGAGAATAAACTTAGGGTGAGTGCTAGAAACTTTACCTCAATGTTTTTTTATTTTGGTTCAACATGTTAGGCGTTTCGTTGTTATAGATGGAATTGTTTAACCTGATATAATAAGCTTACAACCACTTGCTATAAGGAAGTGTTGGTTTAACAACTTTAAATAACCAGTGTAATTTACTGTGAGCTGACTAACATGTCGTGCTTCATGCGAAAATAATTTTCTTCTGTCAAGCGACTTTTTTTGTCACAATTTGTTTTCTTCGAACAAATTGGATTAGCGGTATGACGCGTCCCGTCCCGTCTTGATTCGTTTAAACTGTCTGCAGAAATTGTAGATAATCCTTTTGCTGGATTGTCCAACTCAGTGGTCGAACGCATTGCCCGCGGAAGTCCACTGTTTCAATTAATCATATTCATCGGCTGTTAATTTTGCCCTTCCATCACTTACAGAAAGGCTGCGGTTATCACCTTGATCTGTTCATCGTGTCCATCATGCTCATTATCTGTTCCATAATGGGTCTACCGTGGTTTGTCGCTGCCACTGTCCTCAGCATCACCCACGTCAACTCCCTCAAAATGGAAACCGAGACGTCTGCACCCGGAGAAACACCTAAGTTCTTGGGCGTGCGCGAACAGAGGGTGACCGGGCTGATGATTTTCATGATGATCGGCCTTTCCATCTTCCTCACACCAGTCCTCGCCTACATCCCCATGCCCGTGTTGTACGGTGTCTTCCTTTACATGGGCGTTTCGTCACTTAAAGGTCAAACCTCAGCGTTTTCGAAATTTTTGATGGTCTTTGAAATGAAGCGTCGGCCTGTTGTAACATTGATCGTGCGGTTTGATGTGTGGCGGTCGGTGTCAGGTCAGAGCTTCTGTATGTTTGCCAACGCAGTTGAAGTTGATGTGTTTGGCCGAAAATAATCGGGGTGATCTGTTGTCAGCGGTAAAGTGCAATCTCAGTCTGTGCAATCGTCGTACGCTAAAGGCAATTTTTCGACTACTATGTGTATCCTTGTGGTCAAAACACGTTTTATCTGCTATAATAACCTTTTAATGTAAAAAGCTTTTTTCGTAGTCTTACCTCCACACCTCTCCACTGCAATCCAAAGGAGTACGTCGACGCTTAACATCATTTGATGTCTATTTTTCTCCAGGTGTCCAGTTCGTCGATCGCGTAAAACTCTTCCTCATGCCTCCCAAGCATCAACCCGACTTTATTTATCTTCGCCACGTGAGGTTGCCCAAGGTTTACTTGTTCACATTCATCCAAGCCCTGGGACTTGCCGTTTTGTGGGTCATAAAATCGACTTCGCCCGTCTCCATAGTCTTTCCGATGATGGTGAGGAGAAACGACTTAACTTGGTTTCGTTTACTTGAGTCGAAACACCAATCCTCTTTCTCCACGACCTAATCTCTTGTTGTTTGTATTCAAAGGTGGTGGCCCTCGTGGGTGTGCGCAAGTTATTCGACTTCGGTCTATTCACTCAGCAAGAACTTAAGTGGCTAGATGACATCATGCCTGAATCAACGAAGAAAAAGAAGGAAGATGCAAAAAAGAAGAAAGAGGAAGAAGCTAATCTTAACTGCGAGGTGAGTTAAACTGACAGATCTAAGTGATAGTATTTTAGTTGTTGGAAGGTCACTCAGTTAATATTCTAAGGCGCTCACATTAAGTTGGGAAAAGTTACTTTCAGCAACCCCCTCGACCACGTTTCAGTGCGACAGACGGTCGGACTTTGATGCAATTAAGTCAATCACCCCCACAAATGAACACTTCAGGCTCTTAGTTGCACAGACGTAGCCAAGGGGGACATGTCCTCCCTAAATGTTTAGCGTATCTGGTCATTTTGTGCTTTGAGAGGCGGTATCTCAAACAAAATACAGTTGCTCGCCTAAATCAAACATTTTGTCCCCCAAAAAAGTTTTGGGCTGGCTACGCCACTGCTTAGTTGACAGACAACAAAATCGAATTATCATTTGTGTACATCTTTTATTAGTTAAAATAGTTTAGTTTTTTTGTGCTGTTTAAATGCGTGCGTCAAGTTAAAAAACATGATACCTGCTTGTAACACCGGACATGTGTTATTTTGAAGTACGCGTATCTCGGAGCGATAAACTGGTTGATCTCAGTGTATCTTTGAAACTGTTTGTTGTGGTTCTGGCCGCCGCTCGCGTAATGTTTATGTCAGAAATCAGTCATGGTACACGAAAAGCGGAAGTGCTAAATAGCCTTATAATAAATACTACGGCCAAAGCAAACGATACAACTGACATCTTGCAAACGTTTCGATAACAACTGTTATCATCTTCAGTGCATAGCAATAGAACTGCAGTGATCTTGCTGCAGGTTCTTATTGGTTAATCAGGAGAAA